>Ga0209164_1001830_pt1 | contig 25118 bp, 16 predicted proteins | sample MTBNYHSulfiMetaG_FD_187458 | JGI IMG/M metagenome (GOLD analysis project Ga0209164, IMG submission 187458) | Enrichment culture microbial communities from rom New York Harbor, USA that are MTBE-degrading - MTBE-NYH (New York Harbor Sulfidogenic)... | ecosystem: Environmental > Aquatic > Marine >... | reverse complement strand
GGTTGATGCGTCGAAACCGTAAGGCGTTCCTGAGTTCCGGCACAACACGACAATAGCCCTGTTGCGACCCGTTTCCGCGCATCAAATATTTTCGTTTTAATTCAACCGGCACAGGCTCAACAGCATCATCCGGGTAGATCCCTTTACGGGCCAAATCCAGAACCCGTGTGGAGATATCCGAAGCCAGGATAGAGAACTCTCCCACAGGACTGCCGGCGGCAAAATCCGCCAGCACCATAGCAATGGTATAGGGCTCTTCACCGCTGGAACACCCCGCGCTCCAGACATTGAGCCTCCTGCCGGGCCTCCACCACCCCGATCGGAACATTCTGGGCAGCGCCTCCTTCATGAGATACTCAAAATGCTTGGGTTCCCTGAAAAAGTCCGTCTTATTGGTGGAGACGGCATCGAGCATATGGACCAGTTCATCGGTCCCGCCCTTTCCACCTGCAACATAATCGTAGTACTCACTGAAGGAGTCTATTTCCAGTGCCCGCAACCGTCTCCGCAGCCTTGAAGCCAGCATGGTCCGCTTTATCGAAGTCAGATTGATCCCGCACTGATTGTAGATGAGATCCCTGAAGCGATTGAAATCGCGGTCGGACATGGAAGTGAGCTGACTGCGTGCGATATCGTTCATGCTGTGGCGTACTCGTTGCTGGTTGCTCGTTGCTCGTTACTGGTTGCTGGTCGGAGCGCAGCGGAGATCCCGCAGAATGCGGGATTGCTGGCAGGGGGCTCACCCTCTGACCCTCTCAACTTCTCACCTTCTTCTTCCGACCTCTGGTTGCTCGTTGCGGGTCGGAGCAAAGCCGGCAAACGCCTTACGGCGCAACTACGAACGGGGGTGAGCGGCCGGCGCAATTTTTGAATGGGTCGGGCGATCCGGCAGTGGCGTTGTCCCATCTCGCTCATTCAACCACCGGATCCCTCGCCCACTCGACCATTGTACTATCTTACGACGCCTTTTCAGCCGATCCCCCGGCCGCTGCCTCGGGCTCCTCCCCTGTTTTCTGGACCACATCCAGTTCGTCTGCGGTGAGGACCTTGTCGATATCCAGGATAATGAGAAACTTTTCGCCCTGTTTGCCCATCCCCCGGATAAACTCGTTGTTGATCTTGATCCCCAGCTTGGGCGGAGCGGAGATCTGACCCGGATCGATGTCGATGACCTCTTTGACGGAATCCGCTAACGCGCCCATGTGGGTCATTTCATCATCAATCATAATTTCCACAATTACGATGCACGTGTCCACCGATTGCTTGATGGCCCCCATCCCGAGCTTGTAGCGCAGGTCGATCACTGGCACGACATTTCCGCGCAGGTTAATCACCCCTCGAAGGAACTCGGGCATACGGGGCACCTTGGTGATTGTGGTGTAATCAAGGACCTCCCGCACCTTGCCGATATCGAGGGCAAAGTCCTCGTCTCCCAAAGTGAAGGTGAGATACTGATTTGTCCCGGCTATTGTTTCAGCCATTTCTACGGCACTCATGACAATACCTCCATTGTATTGAACCTCGAAACTCGAAACTCGAAACTTGGACCTCGGAAAGGAAGAAGATCCTTACAGCGACTATTTCAAGTGGACTTATGACTAAGGGATGTCCTTTCTCATTGTCCAGTTTCAAGTTTCAAGTCACCATTTACGAATCAATATCGTTCAAAATCGCCGTCATCAGAATCCCCCATATCGAGAGACACGCCTTTTGGCGCGGCCATGGCCATGCGCCGGTTGACGTTGGCGGGCGGGTTGGATGCCCTCTTCTTCTGAGAAACAGCACGGCTCCCGGCTCTTTCAGGCAACGCCTTCCTCGGCCCATGCGCCTGTACCGCGCGACGAGGCTGAACGGTCTGTCCATGAGTGCTTTCGATCTTGAAGAAGGCAGCCGCCTCCCGGAGCTGTTCGGCCTGTGATGCCAGTTCCTCGCTGGTGGATGACATCTCCTCAGTGGCGCTGGCATTCTGTTGAGTAACCTCGTCGAGCTGCTGAATCGCCTTGGTCACCTGCTGAATGCCATCCGCCTGCTCGGCGCTGGAGGCATTGATTTCCTGAACCAGTTCAGCCGTTTTCTGAATGCCGGGAACGATCTCCTCGATGAGCTTACCCGCCTTTTCGGCGATCTCGACACTGGTGCCCGACAGGCTCCCGATCTCCTTGGCTGCGGTCTGGCTGCGCTCGGCCAGTTTTCTCACCTCGGCCGCGACAACGGCAAACCCCCTTCCAGCGTCTCCGGCCCTTGCCGCCTCGATGGCCGCGTTGAGGGACAGCATGTTGGTTTGTCGCGCAATGTCTTCGATGATGCCGATCTTCTCGGCGATGTCCTTCATGGCCTTGACCGTATCAGCTACGGATTTGCCGCCTTCCTGAGCATCCTTGGCCGCCTTTTCCGCAATGGAGGCTGTCTGCCTGGCATTGTCGGCGTTCTGGCTTACGGTTGAATTCATCTCCTCCATGGAACTGGAGACCTCTTCCACGCTGGATGACGCCTCAGTGGCCCCCTGGCTCATTTGCTCGGTGCCGGAGCTGATCTGCTGGCTGCCGGCTGCGACCTGTTCAGCCGCCTCCTGCATGTTGCCGGCGATCTTGGTAAGGTCTTCCACCATGGTTTCCAGGGCTATCATGAGTTCATCCTGCTCAGAACGCTTTTTCACGTTCACCATAAGATTCCCTCTGGCGATCTCCTGAGCCATCCTGGTAACCTCGTTCATGGCCTCAATCAACATATTCAAGTTATTCTTGATCTCGTTGAAATCGCCGTTGTACGCATCCGTGATCTTTTCAGGGATATCCCCCTTGGAGATCCGGTCCACGTACTCCGCAGTTACTCTGATGGGACCGACGAATGCGTTGATCAGATCGTTCACGCCCCCCACCAGCTTGCCCCAGCCCCCGGCAAACCCTTCCGCATCGCCACGGGTATCCAGCTTTCCTTCCACAGTGGCGTCCACCAGCTTGGCAGTCTCCTCAAGCAGGCCGTTCATGACATCCACGCAGCTGTTGAGGTTGTTCTTGATCTCGTTGAAGTCGCCCTTGTACGTGTCCGTGATCTTTTCAGGGATATCCCCCTTGGAGATCCGGTCCACGTACTCGGCGGTGACGTTGATGGGACCTACGAAGGCGTTGATCAGATCGTTCACGCCCCCCACCAGCTTGCCCCAGCCCCCGGCAAACCCTTCCGCATCGCCACGGGTATCCAGCTTTCCTTCCACAGTGGCGTCCACCAGCTTGGCAGTCTCCTCAAGCAGGCCGTTCATGACATCCACGCAGCTGTTGAGGTTGTTCTTGATCTCGTTGAAGTCGCCCTTGTACGTGTCCGTGATCTTTTCAGGGATATCCCCCTTGGAAATCCGGTCCACGTACTCCGCCGCCACGTTCAACGGCCCGATCACCGCATCCAGTGTCTGGTTCACGCCCCCGACGATCTTGGCATAATCCCCACCGAACTTAGAGGTATCGCCTCGCGTATCAAGTTTTCCTGCCACAGCCGCCTCAACCAGCATATTGGTTTCCTTAATGAGATCTTTAAGGTTCGCCCGAACCAGCTCGATTGTCTCATTGATAAATGCCTTCTTTCCTGGAAATTTTTCCAGTTCGGCCTCAAAATTGCCTTCTCCGAATTCCTTTACGCAGGCCATTGCCTTTTTCTTGACACTGATGTGGCCTAAAACCATGTCATTGACGCCTTGGGCCATGGTTGCATAAGCACCCTGGAATTTGTCGATGTCCATGGCAACGTCTATATCGCCGGCGTCATGCTCTCTGCTCATATGGTTCATCTCGCGAATGAGCATGTTGAGCATATCGATACATTGATTGAGATTGTTCTTGATCTCGTTGAAGTCCCCGTTGTACGCATCCGTAATCGGCTCCGGGATATCCCCCTTGGAGATCCGGTCCACGTATTCCGCAGCCACGTTCAACGGACCGATCACCGAATCCAGGGTCTCGTTGACGCCCCCGACGATGGTTGCATAATCACCGCTGAACTTGCCGACATCCCCGCGAGTATCCAGTCTCCCTTCCTTGGCCGCCTCGGTCAGCATGGCGGCCTCAAAAACCAGACCGTTCACAGCATCGATGCACTGGTTCAGATTATTCTTGATCTCATTGAAATCGCCCTTGTATTCGTCCGTGATCTTCTCGGGGATATCGCCCTTGGAGATCCGATCCACATACTCCGCGGCCACGTTCAACGGACCGATCACCGAATCCAGGGTCTCGTTGACGCCCTGAACAATCCGGCGGTAGTTGCCCTCGAATTTTGTGACATCGGCCCGCGTATCCAGTCTCCCTTCCGCTGCCGCGTTTGCCAGTTCAGCAACCTCCCGGGTGATCTCCATCTCCTTGCTGATGTCGAGCACATACTCCAGACCGCCTACGACACGGCCGTTCCCGTCCTTCACAGGGGCCCCCGTGTATCGGATAGGGAGTTCACCGCCCGGCAGCCTTGCCACCGTATCGTTTGTAAAGACCCCGTCCTGCTCCATGGCCATTTTCACCTGGCAGTTGGCGGTGTTGCAATGGTTGGTGTTGAACAGGCTGAAGCATTTCTTTCCCCGGCATTCCTCGGGTGTCTTGCCCACGGCCTGGGCGCCTGCCCGGTTCATGAAGGTGACATTGAATTCCTTGTCAACTGCCATGACCGGCATCGGAATCAGATCCAGCAGCAGGGCCTTGCCTTGGGCCTCTTTTAGCGCTTTCATGCAGCTTGACAGTTCGCCGCTTGTGTCCGTCGACCGTCCCGGGTTCTCGGTTCGAGGCGAAACCTCGATCCTCTCTTCCCCGCTCAGGCTGTTCTCAGGGTCAGGAACCGAGCTTTGGAAGATGTCCTTCGTAAGTTTACTTGTCATAGTTTAATTCTCCTCTTGTTGGTCATATTCTTGAGTAACTCCCTCAATCCGGGCTTCCACCTGCTCGACTCCTTGCACCTCCTTTCCCTTTATTCCGCAACGAACCATAACCTCTCTTGCCAGCATGGCATAGGCCTCTGCGCCCCGACTGCCGGCCGCGTGCTGAAAAATGCTCTTGCCATGGGCCGGCGCCTCTCCCAATTTCACATCTCTCCGAATCTCCGTCTCAAACACCAGACTCCCGTAATGGTCGCGGATCAGGCCAGCGATCTCCTCGGTGAGCTTTAGACATGGGTTGACCATGGTAAAAACAATCCCAAGCAATTCTGCACGGAGACCCATTCCCCCTTTCATCAGGTCAATTCCATTCATCAGGCCTATCAATCCCTCCAGAGCGAGATATTCGGCTGTCATGGGAACGATGTAGCGGTCAGAGGCAACCAGGGCATTGATGGACAGCATGGACAGGGAGGGCGGGCAATCATACAGGATGAAATCGTACGCCTCTCCCACCCGGCTCAGCCCCCGGGAGAGTCTCAGCTCCCTCCCAGGAACATCTGCCAGCATCAGATCGGTACTGGCCAGGTCCATTTGGCCGGTCAGGAGGTCCAGCCTTGCAACGCCGGAATCTCTGATGGCCTCTTCAGCGCCCATCGATCCAAAAAGGAGGTGGGCTGTCGACGGGGCCAGGTCGGTTCTCGCGACGCCAAGCGAAAGCGATGCAGACGCCTGTGAATCCAGATCCACCAGAAGGACACGGCATCCCAAACCTGCAAGCGCAGCGGCCAGATTCACGCATGTGGTTGTTTTTCCTGTTCCTCCCTTGTTGTTGATAATGGCGATGTTCATTCTCCCTCCTCAAAAACCCAGTTCCCATCCCCGTGGTTTGAAAACCCCATCTTTTGCCAGAATCCAATAGCCGCGAATCGCACCCTGTCCGCGATGATCAAGTCAAAATGTCTCTTAAACATGGCAATAGTGGCCCTGGCGTAGCCGTGCCGTTCGAATTCAGGAAATATGGCGATGGAACAGATCGTCAGGGATCTTCCCTCAACGAATCCCCTTACCTTGCCCACCCGGGTGCTTCCCAGGTCAATGTTCATCCAGTCATACCGAGAGCCCAGCACACTTCCGGTCATCAATTTGAAGCTCAGATTTTTCACTTGGACCCAACTCCCTTCAGCAAATCATGGACAAAAAGCGTGATTATCTGTTGGCAGTGACACCGTCAGGCATTTATCGGATGCTTTCACACATATGCCCTCACAGGCACACTGCAAACCCTATGAAACGGATCGCAGGAAGATGATGCTGCCGCAACCGGCTGCTCGCATTTGTTGTTTCAGTCAGACGCCTCGCCTTGGCGGTTCTGCTTGAGGAGGCTCTCTTTCACATTCTTGAGCGTATTGCGGATCATGCCGTTGCAATCTTTCAATAATGGGGGGCCGTGGCCAAAATAGATCGTCTCGATGTCCCTGCGCCGGAGGATCTCCAGGGCATGGATGTAACCCTCTTCATACGTGCCGCCGACGGATTGGACTATCAGCGTCGTGTCGCCGGCAAAAAGCGTTCGATCCTCTTCACAGTAGAGGCATATGGAGTCGTGGCTGTGTCCCGGGGTGTAAATAACCTCAAATGTCCGGTCGCCCAGTTGCAGACTTTCTCCACCTTTCAGAATAACGTCCACCCCTTCCAGGGAAGGTGAAAACGCATAGACCACAGGATCAAAGGCCTCCCGGATCAAAGGCAGATTTGCCGCATGATCATAATGGCTGTGCGTGAGCACCACCTGCTTCACCCGTTTCTTGCCCACCCCTGTGGCCGCAGCCCGGATCATTTCAAAAACGTGAGGGTCCCTTCCCACATCCACAAGGGTGTTGACATCCCGCATCTTGTTCCAGGTTCCCAACACGAGATACACATTGCACGTATATACGCCGTTGTTGTTTGTGAGATTGATGATTTTCATTCTCTGGATACCGGATGCTCGATTCCGGATACCGGATATCGAGCCATTGACACGAAAAACCTGCCAAGGGCTGTGCCAGCATGACGGAAAGTCGTCACGCGCCCTTTCCGATCGAAGCCTTCAAATGCCCCGTTTTTGCTTCTGTGTTCGATTATCAATCTCGCCTTTTCAGCTTCCTGAAAACCTGCGCATTGGAGACCACCCGCTCCCATAATCCGTCCAGCTCGGCCGGCATCTTCTGTGTCTGCTCGGTGACAAAAAACCCGCCCTCCTCCAGTGCATCATGAAACATCCGGATGACCTCGATCCTCTCCGCCTCTTTAAAGTGGAGGAGGACGTTTTTGCAGAGGATCAGCCCGAAATCCTGCCGAATCGGCTTGAGGGTGAGAAGATCGTGCGTCTGGTATGACACACAGTTTCGAATCTCATCGGCGATCTTAAACAGGCCCGGCTTGCCATTAGGCCCGAAATATCGGGTGCGGATCTCCTCTGGGATCCGTTTAATCTGATCCTCGGGGTATATCCCATCCTTGATGATATCGCCGAAATGACCGCTCTCATCGATATCGGTGGCATCTATTCTGACGTTCCGGAAGATCATCGATCCCATGTTCTCCCTGAGGATGATGGCAAGGGAATAGGGTTCCGGACCCATGGCGCACCCCGCATCCCACACACGGATGTACCTTCGCGTGCGAAGCGATGACAATGCATGCTGACGGATCATGTCCAGCGTCTGTAGATCTCTAAAAAAGTAAGTGAAAGCCATATCTCAGTTCTTCCTTTCCTCCGTCATGGCCGTATCCGAAATGCCCTGAACATCGAGAATCAGGGCCACGGTCCCATCGGCGAGGATGGTGGCGCCGGAAAAGCACTTCGCATCTTTGTAGGTTTTCCCCAGATTTTTGATCACGGTCTGGTGCTGCCCAATGATCTCGTCCACCACAAACCCGATGCGATGGCTTTCCAGTTCGGCAATCACAATCTGCTCGATGGCAGGCCTTGCTCCGTTAATGGCGAACAGCTCCCTCAGGGGTACATAAGGGACGATTTCACCCCGAACCTTCATGATGTGGCGGCCGTTTCTGTACAGAGCCTCTTCCCGACTCAATTCCACGCACTCTTCGACGCTGCTGAGCGGGAGCACAAAGTAGGTCTCTCCGATTTTCACCAGAAGACCGTCAATAATCGCCAGGGTCAGGGGAAGTTTCAGGGTGATGGTCGTTCCCGCCCCCCTGGCCGAATCAATCTCGATGGATCCCCGAAGGGATTCCACAGAGCGCTTCACCACATCCATGCCGACCCCTCGGCCCGAGACGTCCGTCACCGCTTTGGCCGTTGAAAACCCAGGGGCAAAGATATGCGAGAAGATTTCACTCTCCGACAGTTCCGCATCCGTTGACATCAGTCCCTTTTCCACCGCCTTTGCCCGGATGACCTCCGGGTCGAGACCTTTGCCGTCATCCGATATCCTTATAAGGACATGGGCCCCGGAATGGACCGCAGACAGATGGACCGTTCCCTGGCGGGCTTTTCCCGCCGCCGCCCTGACTTCTCCCGGTTCGATGCCGTGGTCGATACTGTTGCGGATGATGTGCACCAGCGGGTCGTTCAGACGTTCGATAACCGTCTTGTCGAGTTCGGTCTCGCTCCCCTCGGTGGTCAATAAGACCTCTTTGCCCAATTCATTCGAAAGATCGCGCACCAGGCGTTTGAACTTGCTGAAGGTGGCGCCGATCGGCATCATTCGAATGCCCATGGTGTTGTCCCGCAATTCGGCGGTGAGCCGTTCAACCTCCTCTGCAATATTCAGCAGGTTCGCATCATGGCCGCTGCCTGCCTGTTGGCTTAATCGCGCCTGAACCGTGACCAGCTCCCCTACCAGATCCACCAGGGTGTCCAGCTTATCCGCCCCCACCCGTATGCTGGAGGCCAGGGCCTCGTTCCGGCGCTTTTCGCGTCCCTCCTTGACACGTTGCTGTTCGGCCAGGGCCGAATCGATGATCCCCTTGCTGACAGAGCGGGTCTTTTGGAGGACCTCGCCAAGACGCGGCTGAGACATGAGGGCCTGTTTCAGATCTTCCACGCCCAAGTCGCCCCGCTCGACCAGGATCTCCCCCAGTCGCTTGTAATCCGCGTCTGTTTCCAGCTCCAGTTCTTCCTCCCCGTCGATGACATCGATCTTCAACTCGCAGGCATCCTCGACAAAGATGAAGACGTCCTTGATTGCGTTGATTCCTTCCGTGGTCGTGAGAACCATGTCCCAGTAGAGGTAACAGGCCTCGGGGTCCATATCCTCAAGGGGAGGTATTCGATCGCTCTGTGCGGTGATGTGATGAGGGCCCAGGGCCCTGAGTTCATCCAGCAGGAGAATCGGGTTCGTCCCTGTGGCAAATATATCGAGATCGGGACGGAAACGAATGCGATAGGTGACGGTGGGTTGCGGGCTGCTTGTTGCGGGTTGCTCGTTGCTGGTTGCGAGTGGCTCGTTTATGGTTACTCGTTTCTGATTGCTGGTTCCTGGTTCCGGCGAGGTGGGGGGGGCACCCGACGTATCCTCATTGGGGCCGGCATTGGGGAGTAATCGCCGAAACCCTTTTAAGATTACTTCCCTCAGTCCTTCCTCCACCGGATTTCCGTCCACCATTTTTCGAATTTGGTCACTGGCCGAGAGAGTCATATCCACCAGCTCCTTGGAGACAGGGATATCCCCTCCCCGCACCCGGTCGTACACCGTCTCGATCTCATGGGTGAACTCGGTGATATCATCGAACCCGAACATGGCGCCCGACCCTTTGATGGTATGCATGGCCCTGAAGACGCGGCCTATCAGATCCTGATTATCCGGGGTCTCCTCCAGTTCGAGCAGGGCGGCCTCCAATTCAGTGAGCAGTTCATAGGCCTCTTCACGATACGCTTCCCTGTGTTGATCCATAGAAACATCTCCGATGGTTGAAACTCGAAACTGGAAACTGGAAACTTGTCGAAAATCCCGTTGTTAGCGGGGAAGTATGATCTCAAAAATCAGGGGTAGAAGCGCCTTCAGGCGCACGGCCTCCGCGCCCTGTGCGGCTGAACACGCACCTACAACGAAACATCAAACCAAAAACGCCACTACTCAAATGACAGCCAAAGATATTTGAGATTTAGGAATTCCTAGTTTCAAGTTTCCAGTTTCCAGTTTCACCTCTCACCCCAGCACCTTCTTGACCACTGCTACGAGCTGCTCCGGCTTGAATGGTTTGACAATCCATCCGGTGGCGCCGGCGGACTTGCCTTCCTGCTTTTTGGAGGCCTGGGATTCGGTGGTCAGCATGATGATCGGCATAAACCGGAATTGTTGCTGGCCTCGAACCTCCCGGATCAACTCGATCCCATCCATGTTGGGCATGTTCAGGTCGGTGATGAGCATGTTGACGCCCGAATCATTCAGCTTGTGCAAGGCGTCCCGGCCGTCCACCGCCTCCATCACGTCATACCCTGCATCCTTCAATGTGAAACTGACCATCTGTCTCACGCTCGCCGAGTCATCCGCCGTCATAATGGTTTTTCCCATTTCAAACCTCCCCAAAATTGGATAATCATATCTCGCTAACTGATGGAGTGCTCGCCCTCTAACCCCACTTAATCACTTGACTACTCGACCATTGGATTACCAAACTCACGCGCCCCCAGCCCTGCGCCTTTGAGGGTTTCGACAACCATCTCCGGGACGCCGTCAATGCAAAAACCTCTTTTCTTTTGATCGGCTGTCTTGCGCATTGCAAACAAAAGCTGAAGTCCGGCCGTATCGCAAACGGTGACGCCCCTCAGATCGATTTCAATAGTTGAGCCTCTTTCAAGGCAGGATAGAAGCGCATCCCGAAAACCGACGACCTCATAAATGGACAGGCCCCCCCCTTCAACCTTGAGACGGATCGTGTTGTCTGTTTCCTCTGTCACAAAAGCCATTCCCAAACCTCCATGTGTGCCCCATACTCCCCTGGTCCACCCAATCAAAACAACTCCACATTATCCCCGAGATCTTCTTTCTCTTTCTTTTCCTCAAATGCCGACTCCTCACTCATGACTGCTGACCCTTCCGCCGGTCCCGGATCGGCATCAGACAATTCAACATTCTCCCATGTCTCATCGGCCTGTTCCGGGGCCTCGTCCGTAAAGAGCTCGATATGGCCGATTGCTTCCCGTGAAGATCCGACATCGCCTGAGAACAGCTCGATATTGTCATCCATGATCGATGCCGCCGGTTTCGGTTCGTTTACGCCCGGCCCCTGTTGGGCGGCCCCGGGCGCGACTTGTGCAACGGCCTTGGGGTCGGCGCTCACTGCACCGCCGTAGAGAGAATTCTCATGGATTTCTCTCTCTTTTTCCATGGTATACCGCTTGAGAATATCACCCGTGTCCTCATGGACAAGATCATGGGCTCCGGCTGCAAATGGACTTAGATCCTGGATGATCGCCTCCATCCGATAGAGGGATTCGGTGAACCTTTCAACCAGAAGCGGAAGAAAATCCAAATGGGCCTTTGTCTTTCCGATAACTGCGGTTATCTCGTCCGCCCGCCCGTGGGCCGCACCGGTTGTATCGGTAAATTGATGATAAGCGAGGGTAATTTCCTCCAGGGCGCTCTCAAAAGAGAGGTTGGATGAGGTGTCCTCGTCGTTTTTATCTCGAAGCCGCCCGGCTGCGGTGGTGACGTGGTCGAGCAGTTCGGACGCACGGGCCAAGACGGACCTGGATTGAACGGACGATTGTTTGACCTCATGGGCAAGCACCTCTATGGCGCCCCCTTCGTGCCCCAGGTGGGCCGCCTTGACAATCGCATTCAGGGCCATGAGGTGGGTTTCAAATCCCATGGTGTGCATCTCCCTGACGCATTTCGATATCTGATCCACGGTCTCGGAGGCCCGTGATGCCGCATGCTTCACTCCGTCCATCAGGTCCTGACCGCTATGGAGGACGCGGTTAAGCTTGCCGAACGAAGACTCGAGTCTCTTAAGGGGGTCGTTTTCAACCCTTTCCGGGCCTGAATGCGGTCTCCTGTTCGATGTGATCTCTGATAAGTCCTCCACGAGCGCTCTCGACCCCCTGAGGATCTCCTGAAAGGAGTGATGAGATTTCTCGTGAACCCGTTCCAGCTCGGAAATAATTTCTCTTAACTGGGCGGCCTGGAGGCGCATTAAGGAGAGGGCGTGGGATAGCCTTCGTCCGTGATCAGCGCCGCCATTGTTCGAACCGTCGCCGTCAAGGAATCGCTCTGCATCAACAAGGGCCTTTGTGATATGCTCCACCCGTTGGCTCATGCTGTCGTGGAACTGGACCGCCATAACAAGATCACCCACCTGCCGGTAGATCCGCCCGGAGTGTTCACCGGCCTGTTCCACAAAGTGCCGCGTGGTCTCCATAAGTGTCTCGATCTCCCGGACCGCCTCCTGGACAATGCTGCGGGCGCTCCCCCCCAACCGGTTGATCTCCTGTAAGCCATCGCAGAGATTCGTGTGCAGCGATTGTTGCGCCACCCAGGCCTTATTCAATACATCCAGTCCATCCGCCATGGTGGCCCGTATCTTCTCCGAGAGATTTCCGGTATCCTGTGCTACCACGGAAAAAAGCTCGCTGGACTCGACAGACCGCGCGCTCTCAATGCCGATATTTACAGCAACCACTCGAAGTAGGAGACCTACCTTTTCAATCGTGCGGCACGCATCGGACAGACCGCTTAAATGCCCGACCACCGATTGCATTACCGCTGTTTTCTCCGTGACATCTTCCTGACACTGCCGGAGTTTCACCAAAGAGGCCTCACCCAGGCCGGCCAGGTGAAAGAGCACCCCCTCCTCATCTTTTCCTCCTATGAGCTTAACCGAATCCAGGACCTGCTGCGTCAATTCCCGCGTATCCCCATATATGCCCTGAAGCCCCTGTCCGATTCGGACGAACTCAGGTTCAACCTCTCTGCATGCCGCGTCCAGATCCTTTATCACGCCGGGCAGTCGGGTCCGTATCTCCCGCACCCGGACATCGGCCTTGATACGAGACCAGACATTTACGGTCAGGCGCTTTTTGAACGATCCGAAATCCCATTTCCCGGGGAAAAAGCATTGGATTCCCCTGATCGGAAATAGCGGGAGCATAGCCAGCCCTCGGTTGATTGACGAACTCATCTGCCGTATCCCATCCCTTCGCCCGATCGACCACTTTGCCACGCGACTAATCCCCCAATCGACGACTCGACCACTCCGCAACCCGCTCCGTCTCATTAAAAACCTCACACTCCCTCTGGATGATGTTTTGAAGTGCCAGGGTCAGGTCGGAATAATCGCTGTCGGCAAAAGTGATGAAGCGTGGATAGAATTTATGGCCCTTCATGATGATCTCCCGGTCTGCCTCGGGAAGAATCAGGGCGATCGGGAGGTCGTACATCTGGTCTTTCATCAATATCAGATGGTTCAGGATAGTATGGTTGCCGATAACGAAGATCATTAAGCAGAGGTCGCCGCGCGGCCGCTGAAACCTGTTGTGCAGTCTCTCCAGGGACCTGTAGACCTCCGCCTCCTGCTCCAATTCCTCCAGAATATACCTGACGCGGTGCTCCTCTCTCCGCATTTCGGGTGAAAAGATCAAGATAGCCATCTTGAGAAATAGTCCCTTCGTTGTTTCGGCCTAACAGCCGCAATGAAAAACGGGCTCACACAAGGTCCCAAAGAGGTTCTGAATTTTGGGTTTATGTGTACATTTACCTTTCTTTGTGTCTCCGCCTGCCCTGCCTGCCCCATGGAATCTTCATTTCCATTCCATTGGGTGAAAACCATTTTTTGCCCTTGTTTCACCGGGGTGTGAGTCATGGGCTTTCAGATTTTCACACCAAGGTTCAAAGTACTAAAGAGTTCATCCGCTTTTACCGAGCGTTACGATGCAATACTCAAATTCCATGCCAAATCGTCTTGCGCGTGGATAAATGCGATATACAACATAAAAGCAACAGGTTAGATAAAAGAAGGGAAGATTCCCCAAGAATGGGAGGAGGAATGATCTTAGGACTCGTCCTGATTTCGGGACATGCCTTGTCCTGAATTCAGGATAGACATGTGAGAACGGAAATTACGATGAGCGATACAGAAGTCATCCAACAGTAGATTAAGACGACTATTGAACTGGAAGGTTTCTGAGATGGAATGGATAACAGCTTTTAGCCTTAACCACGCGACGACTCACCCGCTCAACGAATGAGCAAATCACGATGGCGCTTTGGAGAGGCTATATTTTTTTAAGCGGGCGTACACATTGGACCGGGTGATTCCGGAGATACGGCAGATTTCCGGTATATCTCCGCCCGTCAGAGTAATCAGGCGCTCGAGATAGTCCTTTTCAGTCGATTCTATCAATTCTTTCAATGGAGGGTAGGCTTGGGTCGGGTTGATCCCCTTCTCGGGCTTCTGCGTCGTCCGTCGGTCCTCTCCTACCGAGGCCCTCACCAGTTTGGACCGGATATAGATGGGGAGGTGGATCGGAAATAGGGTCGGGAACTCACGGGATTCGGAAAGGGCACTCTCGATGGCGTGAATCAATTCGCGGACATTTCCAGGCCAGGGATATTGCGTAATCGCCTCCAGAAACTCGGGTGAGTAGCCCTTTTGACCCGGCCCGTATTTGCCGGACAGCCTCCCAAGATAAAATGAGGTGATGTCCTTGATATCGGCGGAACGGTTTCTCAAGGCCGGGATCTGTATGGCGAGGGACTGGAGGCGGAAGAGGAGGTCCTCCCTGAACGCACCGTCCTTGACCATATTGTCGATGTGGCGATTCGTTGCGGCGATCAGTCTGAAATCACTGGCCGTGTCTTTTTTGCCCCCCACCGGCCGGAACCGCCGTTCCTGCAACACCCTCAGAAAGGCCTTCTGTTGCGACAACGGGAGCTCCCCCACCTCGTCCAGAAAAAGGGTCCCCCTGTCCGCCTCCTTGATCAGGCCCTCCCGGGCCCGGTCTGCACCGGTAAAGGCCCCCTTTTCGTGCCCGAAGAGAGTGCTTTCGATGAGGGTCTCGGGCAGGGCCGCACAGTCCACCACCACAAAGGCATGTTCCCGGCGCTGGCTGTTGTCGTGGATGGCCCTCGCAAACAGCTCCTTTCCGGTCCCGGTCTCTCCGGTGATAAGGACATTGGCATCGGTATCAGCCGCCTTGGCGACCAGATCGAGGCACCCCTTGATCTCGGGACTGCTCCCGACAATCCCTTCCCGCTTCAGCACCAGGGGGGTCTTGCGTGTGGATTTTTCCTCGCGGTATTGAAGGACCCGTATGAGGGGGAGTTTTATTTTTTCTGCGGACAGGGGTTTTTCGATGTAATCCCACGACCCGCTCTTGATGGCCACTTCGGCCCCGTCCCGGCTCCCCTCCCCTGTCATGATGACCACCTCAGGGGAACCTGAGAACTTTTTGATGCGCGAGATGGAATCGATTCCGTTCCCATCCGGGAGATTGACATCAAGAAAAACAATGTCAAAAAGGTTCGCAGATGCCAGAGACAACCCGTCTTTCAGGCAGAAGGCGCAGGCAGAATCATGCCCCATGGAATTGCAAAATCTCGACAGTGCATCACACAACACCGTGTCGTCATCGATAATCAGAATGGATGCCATTGCTCGTTGCTGGTTAATGGTTACTCGTTACTGGTTATACCTATCCTTCTCGTCGGATAAGGCGGTTAACATGTCTCTGTAGTCTTCGTTCAGCATCGCACTTCTGGCTTAAGGAGGCAATTTCCCGGGTCAACACCCAAACGAGACTGATTCGCTCTGCGGGTCTGCCGGGAACGGCCATCTCCGTTCTACGCTCTGACATTCGATAAATGGCTGTCTCGTTCCTGTTCATGATTTTATTATACCACTGTTCTCAAACAACATCAACCGTATCATTTCACTGAAAATAAACGGGAAGGACAGCAACACCTAATGCCCTTGCGGACACTTTGCAAGCGGGTCTGGATACTCTGTTCGTAGTAAGGCCGTCAGCCGGTTGCCGGCCTTGCTCCGACCAGCAATAAATACCAGAGGTCGGAAGAAGAAGGTGAAAAGTTAAGAGGGTCAGAGGGTGAGCCCCCTGCCAGCAACGAGTAACCAGCAACGAAAAACCAGTGTTTATTCCAACACCCGCCGGATGGCATAGGCCATTTCGCGCATGACAATCGGTTTCGGGACAAAGGCGCGGATACCCATCTCTCTGGCAATATCTTCATCGATCTGTTCGCTGAAACCGGTGCAGAGGATGATCGGAATATCGGGCCGGATGGCCATCAGTTCCCTTGCCAGGTCCTTGCCCGTCATGCGGGGCATGGTATGATCGGTAATCACCAGGTCGAACCCACCGGGCGCTTCACGAAAGAGTTTCAGGGCCTCGAGGCTGTCGGTCTTTGCCAGCACACGATAGCCCAACCTTTCGAGCATCGGCTGAATGGCAATCACCGCCGCCTTTTCGTCATCCACAAGCAGAATCCGCTCCGTGCCCCGGGGAAGATCGGCGCTCACTTCCTGTTTCAGGGAGACGTCTGCATCCACCACCGGGAGAAGGACATGAAAGGCGCTCCCCTTTCCCGGCTCGCTCTCCACAGCGATATGCCCCCCGCACCCCTGAATTATCCCGTGGATCACGGCCAGACCCAGACCAGTCCCCTGGCCCTGTTCTTTGGTGGTAAAGTAGGGATCGAAGATCTTGTCAATGATGTCCGCTGCAATCCCTGAACCGGTATCGGTCACTGAGATCCTCAAAAAGTCTCCCGGAGCAATCTCCCCATGTCCGCCTGCCTCCTCCGGCCCCACATGCGCCTCCGTCAGGGTCACCTTCAATTCGCCACCGCTCTCCCGCATGGCATGGGCCGCATTGGTGCAGAGGTTCATCACAATCTGGTGCATCTGGGTCGGGTCGGCCAAAACCGTATCCCGGTCCGTCTTGAGTTCATAGTGGATATCGATGATGGAGGGGATGGTCGCCCTCAAAAATTTGACCGCCTCTTTCACGATCAGGGAGGCCCTCAGCGGGACCTTCTCCTTCTCTTTGACCCGGGCAAAGGTCAAAATCTGCTGCACCAAATCCTTGGCCCGTTCTCCTGACCTGTAGATCTGTTTCATGTTCATCTGCAGCGGGCTGTCCGGAGGGAGGTCCATCATGGCCATCTCCGTATGAAGCAAGATAGGGGAGAGGATGTTGTTGAAGTCATGGGCGATCCCCCCGGCCAGGTTGCCGATGGCCTCCATCTTCTGGGCCTGGGTGAGTCTCTTTTCCATCTCGATTTCGGAAGTGACGTCCCTCTTGACCGCCACAAAGTTGGTGATGACGCCCCTCTTGTCCAGGACCGGCGAGATGGAGGCCTCCTCGGTGTAACGAGACCCATCCTTTCGCCGGTTGACCATGCGATTCTTCCATGTCTTGTTGCTGGTGATGGTTTGCCACAAATCCCGGTAAAACGCCTCGTCCTGTACGCCGCTTTTTAAAATCCTTGGATTCTTACCCTTGACCTCTTCTGCCGTGTACCCGGTAACACGTTCAAATGCCGGGTTGACGTAACGAATATTTCCCTTATCATCCGTAATGACGATCGCCTCGCCGGCCTGCTCGATAGCGGATAGGAGTTGCCCCCGTTCCTTTTCAGCCCACATGTCCCGGCTAATATCCCGACCGAGGATAAGGGCCGTGGGTTTCCCTTCAAAATCAACGACGACCGAGGAGGACTTGAACCATACCCTTTCACCGTTGGGTCGTAGAATCTGGAATTCAATGGGTGGATTTTCATTGCCCATATCGATTTTCGTGATTCGTTCACGAATGATATCTCTAAACTCCGGCGCGACATTTTCAATGGCATCCAGGCCGATCATGTCACCTGGGCTTTCGTATCCGTGAAGACTGGCCCCCGCAGGATTTACAAATACGAACTTCCCATCACGTACAGCAAGGATGGTAAGGGGTGCGGACTCGATAATCGTACGAAATCTCTGCTCGCTTTCCTCCAATGCTTTCTCTGCCAGCTTGCGATCGGTAATATCTTGAAACACCTCAAGTTTCGAAACGGACCCATCATCATTTTCTAATGGCATATCAACAAGTTCATAATCCCTCCCGGTTTTAGGAGAATGCCAGTTCCAATAAACTGTTTCACGCTGAAAAACCTTTTCATTTTGACACCATGCACATGGATTTGACAATCCATGCAAATACTCGTAACACTTGAGATCAAGAGTCTCGCCGAACTGACTGCGCAGAAAAAGGTTCACATACTCAATACAATGATCTTGATCAACGATGTAGATTCCATGAGGAAAACCATCGAGTATCTGCCTGAACCGCTCCCTTTCCTTTCTGAGGGCGGCCTCGGTCCTCTCACGCTGCTCAAGTGCCCGCGCCAGCTTCAGGTTGCTGAAACTCAAACTCGAGATCAGACCGGCAAACCGGGCGTAGAAACCCATCACTGCATCGATGGTCTCACGGCTCCACCGGGTGACCCGATCCAGAGCATCCAAATAGGCTGTTTCATCAAACCCATAGCGCCGGGCCTGTGTCTTGAAGGTCTCATAATCCGGGGATTCGTCCTCAAAAAGAAATTGCCCCAAGAACAGATTTCCCAGATGCTTGCCCCCCACGACAATCGGGGTGGCGATGTCCCACATATTGTTTTTACAGCGATACACCTTGAATTTTCCCGGTTCGACCCCCGAAGAGAGTTCGATGTCGCTTTCCATGCAATTCTTCCGCGTTTCCGGATGAACACGATGGAATTGGGTGCAGATGTCCTGCCAGCCGGTGGACACCAGGACTTTCCCTTTCATATCCACAATGGCCACACCGATCTTCGTGAGTCGATAAAAATCCTCCATGATTTTTTGAACGGCCTGGCTATCCAAAATGTCGGATAGATCGAGTATCCCGATATCGCCTTCCGGAGATAAAAGGGCCTCCAACTTCGCTTGTATCTGTTCCTCACTCTCCCGCAGGGCACGCTCAGTGGCCTTTCGCTTGGTGATGTCTCTGCCTACGCCGATGACCACATCAATCCCCTTGTGGATAAAGGGTGTTACGGTCAGTTCCAAAACCTTCACCTGAGCATTGATGAGGTATTCTGTCTCCACGGTACCCCCTCTATCCCAGACAGCCAGGTGTCGCTCTTTTTGCGACAATTTCTTCTCTGCAGGAGCAAAATCGAACGTATGCATACAAAGGAGTTCTTGTTTGCTTTTTTGCACAAATTTGAGGAATGCCGGGTTCGCATCGAGGTATTGCCACTCTCTATCGATAATGGCAATCGGGTTCAGATTCCTTTCAAAAAGGGCTTCGTTCCGCCGCTCAACCTCGTGAAGCGCTTCCACCCGATTTCGCGCTTCTTCTATAACCCTTTCAAGTTCCTGGACCCTCTGTTCCAATTCCTCATAAGTAGGCTTTTCAGGCATGCTGAACCTCGTCGCTGATTACTGGTTGCTCGTTACTGGTTGCTGGTCGGAGCGCAGCGGAGATCCCGCAGAATGCGGGATTGCTGGCTGCTTGTTGCTCGTTGTGATCCTGTTCGTAGTAACGCCGTCAGGCGTTCTTGGGTTCATGCACATGCCCTTACGGGCACACTACAAACAGGGGACCTCAACCGTCCAACACACTCCGCACCTTGTCCGCCAAGTCCCTGAATGAAAAGGGTTTTTCAATAAAGTGGAGACCCTTGTCAGACACAGCCAGGCGGCCTAAGGCATCGGACGTGTAACCGGACATAAAAAGGCACTTGATCGATGGGTGAAGCGCCTGCACCCTTTCCCATAACGCCCGACCGTTCATTTCCGGCATCACGACGTCGGTTACCAGGAGATGGATTTCCCCTTCATGCTTCTCGGCGAGGGTCAGCGCATCAATGGGACTTTCAGCAGACAACACCGTGTAGCCCTGCCTTTCCAGGGCCGTTCTGCACGCAAGCAAAAGCGCCTCCTCATCCTCAGCCAGTAGGACCGTCTCCTTCCCTTCAGGGGCCTTTATCTCAACAATCTTCTCCGGGCCTGCAAGCGCCTCTTCACACCGGGGCAGATAGATTTTGACCGTGGTCCCCTCGCCCGGTTCGCTGTCTATATAAATGAAGCCATCGTTCTGTTTCACGCTGCCATATATCATCGGAAGTCCCAGGCCGGTCCCCTTCCCCACCTCCTTGGTGGTGAAAAAGGGATCGAAAACCTGTTCCAGCACCTCCTGAGACATCCCCACCCCTGTATCGCTCACCGTCAGGACCACATAATCGCCCGGCAGAAATCCGCTGTGTCTGCGGGAATGGGATTCATCCACCACCTGGTTCGCCGTTTCAATGGTAATGGTACCCCCTTCGGCCATGGCGTCCCGGCTGTTGACCACCAGGTTCGCCAGGATCTGGTGGATCTGGGTGGCATCCATCCGCACCCTTCCCACCGCCTTGCCGGGAATCCATCGCAAGGTGATGTCCTCGCCGATGAGCCTGCGAAGCATCTTGAGGGCCCGCGACACCATGTCGTCCAGGTCCAGGATCCTGGGGCTGATGATCTGCTTGCGTGCAAAGGCCAGGAGTTGCCGGACCGTTTCTGCGGCCCGATGGCTCGCGTTGAGGATCTCCTCAATATTTTTGTGAACCGGCTGCTCAGGCCCAATGTCCATTTCCGCGGATTCGGCATTGGCAATGATCACCCCCAGCATGTTGTTGAAGTCATGGGCCACACCCCCGGCCAGCCGGCCCACCGACTCCAGCTTCTGGGCCTGCCTGAACTGTTCTTCCAGCCGCTCCTTTTCCTCTTCGGCCCGCTTCCGGTCGGAAATGTCGAGCATGGCGCCGATCATCCGAAGGGCCTTGCCCTGCTGGTCTCTCAGGACATAGCCTCGATCAATAACATGAGCGTAAGACCCGTCTGCTTTCAAAAAGCGATACTCATCGTGCCAATAGTCCTCGGCCGGATTATCTACGACAGAAAAGAAACTTCCATCGATCCGATCCCGGTCGTCCGGGTGAACCTTCTCCACCCACCATGCAGCCGTCTGTGGCTGGGCCACGATATCGGTCCAACCGAAAACAACCGCTCCAGAATCGTTCCACGTCTGCTCATCGTTCACGATATCCCAGTCCCAAACCACATCTCTGGTGGCTTTATGGGCCAGGCGTAACCGTTCTTCGCTGGCCCGGAGAGCCTCTTCCGCTCGTCTGAGATCAGTGATGTCCTGAAACGATCCGAAGAGCCGAACCGCCCTGCCGTCAGGTCCCATTTCTGCAAAACCCCGGGCAAGGCAGATGCGGTATGTCCCGTCTTTCCGCAAAGCGCGCAGTTCCACTTCATATGGGGTTCCATCTGAAGCCGCCTTCTCCGCAACATGGCGCAGGCGTTCAAAGTCTTCCGGATGATACAGGGCCGGATGTTGCGCCCAATTGGGCGCCTCACCGTCCGGGTCACGCCCATGAATGCGGTATAATTCTTCCGACCACGTCACTGTATCGCTGGCGATCTCCCATTCCCAGCTCCCGATATGGGCAATGCGCTCGGTTCGGGCCAGCATGGCCTGGCTGCGGCGGAAACGATCGTCCGCCTGTTTCCGTTCGGTAACATCATGCGTAAACTCCGCGAGGGCCACGAGTTTCCCTACTTCATCGATAACCGGGTAGCCTCGAATATTCCAGTACCGGCCATCGGACGTCTCCCGATCAATTTCCTGGGGTTCCCTGGCGTCCCGTGCCTTCAGGACCGGACAGCCGGGACAGGGATCGGCCCTCTGTGCCCATATCTCATAGCAGTGCTTCCCCACCAGTCCCCCGGGTAATGCGCCCACCGACTCCTCCGCAGCCCGGTTGGCCCAGATCACCCGCAGTTCCAGGTCGTAATAGGCCACCATTTCGGATGTCGCGTTCAGAATCAGACCCTTCTGACGCTCGCTCTCGGCCAGGGCCTCCTCCCCCCGCTTTCGGGCAGTGATATCGAGCGATGTCACAATGACTGCGGCCACCTCGCCCCGTTCATTCCACATGGCCGGATGGATATGGTACTCGTTCCAGGCATCCCCCCGATGGTCTTCGGCCGAAAGGGGCTTGCCTGTCCTGAAAACCGCCTCCACCTGGCGTCTTCTGTGGTCCAGGACGCTTGCCGGTAGGAAATCCCAGATGCATTTGCCCAGGATCTGATCGCGGATCATCTGCAAGCGGTTGGCATGTTCATCGTTCGAGTCGAGGACCCGGCCGCCCCGATCCAGCAGGACAATGGCGAGCGGGGCCGCGTCGAACATGGCGCGGAGTTTTTCGTCGCTCTCCCGCAGGACCTCTTCAGCCAGTTTCCGATCGGTAATGTCTTCGTGGTTTCCGATCATCAACACCGCCTCGCCGTCCGGCGATCGTTCCACCACCCTGGCCCGGGTGTGAATCCAGCGGTAATCGCCGGTCTTTGTGCGCAGGCGGAACTCATTTGTGTACAGGTCGGGTTTGGTCTGGAGATACGCCTCGGCAACGGATAAGGCCGCGGAGCGGTCCTCCGGGTGGATGAGGTCGAGCCAGTTCTCGAAGGTCGGGGCGAACGCGTCGGGCTCGTATCCGAGCATGGTGTAGTAGCAGGGGCCGAAGGTCAGCGTGTTGGTGGGAAAATGCCAGTACCAGATACCTCCGGTCGTCGCATACAGGGTCTGCTCCAACCGCTTTTCCGCTTCTTTACGATCGGTGATGTCGGTCTGCACAGAAACCGAATGGAGAGGTCTCCCCTCGGGGTCGAGGACGTGCCCTGCGTTCAGCAACACGGTGCGGCGTTGTCCCGATTTGGTCTGGAGGATCATCTCTTCGTTGAATATATGCCCTGTGTGTTTCCATTTTTCAAAGAATTCCATGCGCCGGGCCTGGGATTCGGGGGCGTAAATCATGGCAAGGGGTTGTCCAACGAGTTCATCCCGTTCATATCCCATGGCATTCAGGGCCGCCGGGTTGACATCCAGGATGATGCCGTCCGTTGAAATCATGTAGCAGTAATTAAGGTTAGTGTCGAAGAACTTCCGGAACAGCTCTTCGCTGCGCCGCAGCCCTTCCTGGGCTTCTTGTTGTTCGCTGATATCGATCCCATACGAAATAACGGCGACAATGTCGCCACTTTCATCGCGATAGGGGTGATACTCCATGGCCATCCAGCGCAGATGCTTGTCCGGGAACTCAAACTGATCCTGGTATCGGACCGTCTCGCCTGTCAGACATCGGTCCAGATGAGGTCTGATCTTCTGTTCAAATACAGTCTGCCCAAGGAAATCAGCGGCGGTCCGTCCCACAATTTCTTCTCTCGGGACATTGTAGATCGCCGCATATACGTCACTCACCGCCAGGTAGCGGTAATCCCTTGAAATAAAGGACATGGGGTGTGGAAGGGTTTGGACAATACGGGTAAGGCGATGGATCTGTTCCTCTGTCGCGATCTTATGAAGGGCAAAGGCCAGATCTTCGGCCAGTTCATCGAAAAGCGACTGTTCCTCCGCGTCAAAGGCATAGGCCGCGGGGACGGATACCGAGAGGATGCCGTAGAGCGTTCCCTTATGGGAAAGGCGACGCGTCATGCCAGCGCGTCCCCCATATTCCCCCGAAAGTGGGCAGTCGGGGCATTCGCTCGCCGGGTCCTTGACCAGCACCGAATGGTCCATACCCAAGGCCTGTCTCATATATGCAGGGAATTCCGTCCGTTGAAGCCGTTCCTCCATAACCCCGAAACCGCCGTCAAAGCCGGAAGACGCGGTCATGGTAACCTTCCCGTCTTTGTTCAGCAATGCAATCCAGGCATTGTGGTAGCCCAGGGTCTCGGTCAAATTGCCGCAAGCCATATCGATCAAGCGCTTGGGGTCGGTCTCCCTCACAATGATCTGATTTACATTGCGGATGGTTAGCAGCACCTGCTTGATGTGCTCCTCCCGGGCCTCGGCCTCTGCCTGCCCGTCGCTAACAACCCGCGGAGCCGCCTCTGCATCGGCCAGGCAACGCTTCAGTTCCTCGTAGGTGGGATCGTGTTCTTGGGTCATCTTCTCGTTTCTCGTTACTGGTTGCTGATCGGAGCAAACCGGAGATCCCGCGGGACTTCCACAAAGCCTCGAAGCCGCAAGGAGGTACCGTATTTTGGGTTTATGTGTACATTTGCCTTTCTTCGTGCCTTTGTGTCACCGCCCCATGGAATCTTCGTTTCCATTCCGTTGGGGTGAAACCATTTTTTGCCCTTGTTTCACCGCTGTGTGAGTCCTGGGCCTTCCTATTTACACACCAGGGTTCAAAGCCGCAAAGGGTCCATCCGCTTTTACCGATCGTCACGATGCAATACTCAAATTCCATGCCAAATCGTCGCGAGCGTGGGTGAATCCCGGATGCAACATAAAAACAACCGGTTAGATCGGATCTTCGTAACATCTCAAAAAGTTCGGGTATAGGCATAAGGAGGTGCCCGTCATTCTTCATATGCCATGATACTCGAATTTGAATTTTTGGCAAGTTCATCGAGTAGGCATCTATGGAAAACCCCAAGGGGCGTTTGCGGCTTGAGCAATGATTTCGTGAAGGGGAGGAATGTTGGCGGCATTGGAGAGACGATCCAGGAGATAGTCCCAGAAGGAAACGCCCAGTTTTCGACATGTTTTTTTGAGGCTTGTGAAGGTATCCCTGCACCGTCTCCCAAGTTCACTCCGGGTGCTGCCTGAGATCTTCCGTCTCTTGACATATTCGCGAATATCATTCTCGCTGAGATTGTTATGTAACGGGAGTTCTGGCCTGTCTAAGACGAGGAGGAGTTCGGCTTTATTTTCATACAGGCGTTTCAAGGCCAGGTTCAGCATCTGGTAGCCTGTTTGCTGATTGAATATGGCGTCGAACCTGTTTTCCAGTTCAATCTTTTTGGTTTGGCCTGGGGACGTCTTATACGCCTTAAGATCGTCGTAGAAGTCCCAAACCTGCTTTCGGACGCTTTCAAGGATCTGGCGTTTCGCCTCATTGGGTGCGATCAGCTTATTGAGGGTGCGCTCTGCATGAATCCAACACAGGGAATGGTTGAGGATATTGAACTGACCCTCATCATCACTGACAATGACCAGGTATTTAGGCAGGCCCTAATAGAGCAGACTGCCTATGAGGGCGCCCTCTGTGGCTATTTTGATATGTCGGTGATTGACGACTTTCAGCTCTTTTAAGTGGGCATTCCATTCATCGAGGTCGGCAAATTCCTTTTTGGGAGGGTTGTTCAGCGAATGGAGTACGGATTTGGCAAGGCCCTGGTTATCCATATATTGCAGGACATCTTCCGTGATCACATATCATGAGGTTTA
>Ga0209164_1001829_pt1 | contig 25125 bp, 17 predicted proteins | sample MTBNYHSulfiMetaG_FD_187458 | JGI IMG/M metagenome (GOLD analysis project Ga0209164, IMG submission 187458) | Enrichment culture microbial communities from rom New York Harbor, USA that are MTBE-degrading - MTBE-NYH (New York Harbor Sulfidogenic)... | ecosystem: Environmental > Aquatic > Marine >... | reverse complement strand
AGAAGGCGCGGATGGCATTCGGCGATTCGCCGAAGAGCGAGCTGCCGATCGCGGCACAACTTGACCTGAGGAAGCTGCTTCCTTTCGCGATGCTGCTCGGCGGGCTTCCGAAGGAGATGGACCTTGGGGGGATGCTCGATGCGCAGCTGACCGCGAGTCAGGACGGGCCTGTCTGGCAGGTTGTGACGAAGGACGTGAAGCTGGACAATCTTTCGATGGTCTATCCGGGGTATCCTGCAGTAACACAGAAGGAATTGAGCGTGTCTTTTGACGGCAGGTTCAATACCACAGAGCATACATATTCCATAAGCAAGCTGGATGTTGTCGGGGCAGGCCTGGCGAACATTTCCGCCAAGTTCGAGAAAGCTACCAGTGGAGCCACCAGCAGCCTTCAGGGGCAGATGAAGGCGGAATACGACCTGGGGGCAGTTTCGACGCTGGCGGCGCCATTCCTGCCCGAGGGGTTGATGGTGAAGGGGATGCGGAAGCAGGATGCGACGTTCTCTTCGACTTGGCCGACGGCCGAGCCAAAGAAGATGATGGCGAACATGACGGCAAAAACATCGGTGGGTTTTGACGAACTGAAGTATGTGGGCCTCGTCTTCGGCAAGACTAACGTCGATGTGAGCGTAGACAAGGGGATACTGAATATCCCGGAGTTTTCGGCGCCGCTGAACGGCGGCAGCCTCAATTTCCCGGGGGGGACTGCAGATTTCACCAGGACGCCGACGTTCCTTGTTCTTTCGAAACCGACGACGATACTCGATACGATACACATAACCGACGAGATGGTAAGGTACGACAAGGTAAGAAGGATACTTGAGCTGGTGCCGGTGTTCGGCGGGGCCAGCAGCGTATCGGGGACCGCGAGCCTGAAGTGCCAGGAGCTGAAGATACCGCTGGCGGATGCAGGCAAGGAGGCGGTCGTAGCGACGGGCGTATTTGATGTGAACGACCTGCGCATCAATGGCGGGCTCGTGAGCATACTCGGGCAGCTGATCGGCAGGGACATAGTGTCGATGACCATACGGCCGGCCAGTTTCGCGGTGCGTGACGGAGTTTTCAGGTATACTGACGGGATGACCATGCTGATGGCCGGCGAACAGATCGACTTCACAGGGCAGGTCGGACTCAACAATACGATAGATATGGTGGTGAGCGTGCCGGTGAAGGGCCAGAGATTCCAGCTGCCGCTGAAAGGAGCGGCGAGCAAGCCCGAGCTGGATCGGAGCAAGCTGCTGGAGCAGAATCTTCAGCCGCTTATCCAGCGCGGGGTCGAGGAACTGCTCAAGAGACGATAGGAACCTGTGCACATTTTTCAGGAACCGCATAGCTGAGGAATGCCGATGGACATATTACGACGACTGCTAAGCACGCCGACGGAAGAACTCGGAAAGTTCGCCCGATTTGTTGTGTTCCAGATAAAGCTCTGGAGGTACTGCGGGCGCGAGCTGCGGGTGAACCGCGCGACCCAGCAGGCAGCTGCTCTATCGTATCAGACGATATTCGGGATAGTGCCCGTGATGATAGTGATGCTGATGATATTCCAGGCTGTGCCGGCATCAGACGAGGTGAGCGGCAGGATCAAGAATATGGTTTATAGCCAGCTTCACCTGACGGCAGTGGAGATCCCTTCGCCGAGTGAGGCGGGCAAGAGTATCAAGCTCACGGCGCACCTCGAGGCCCTGATGGAGAAATTCGTTTCGGAGCAGAGCCGCGGTACGGTGACAATCCTGAGCACGGCATTTATAGTCTGGGCAGCGATAGCATTGCTTACGACGATAGAGAGGATATTCAACCATATCTGCAATGTGAGCAAGGGAAGGACGCTGGTTCAGCGTGTGCGGGATTACTGGGCGATATTGACGCTGGGGCCGCTGCTTATCGGCGTGGCCATCTATATCACGACGAAGTTTGCGGCAGTAGAGACCGTCACTCATATGATCGCCCCTGTGATAGTGAACTACGTGCTGAGCGTGGCTGGGTTCTTTCTGCTGTACCTGGTCATGCCCAATACAACGCTGCGATTCAGGCCGCTTCTCTGGGGCTCGGCGGTAGCAGCGCTGGCATGGACAATTGTGAAGTCGGGTTTCGGTGCCTATGTGGTCTACGCCAAGCCGTACACGACGCTATACGGGGCGATGGCGCTGATACCGCTGTCGGTGTTGTGGGTTTGGATAACGTGGCTGATAGTGCTGTTTGGTCTTGAGCTGACCTATACGACCCAGTATCTGAAGACTCTTGATGCGGCCGAACAGGCGGCAAAGCGGAGGCGGGAAGGTTATTTCATCGGCGGGGATATCTCAGCGATGAACATAATGGCGTTTGCGGCGTCGGCATTTATCAAGCACAAGGGCCCGGTCGGTGAGGAGGCGTTATGCAATGGACTCAGCATGCCAGCAGAGTTTGCGGAGAAGATGCTCGGGCATCTTGTGAAGAGCGGGCTTCTAGTGAAGACATCGGAGCCATCGGCTGGATATGTCCCTGCTATGGATCCGAAGGATATCAGGTTGTCGGACATCGCCAAGGCTGTGGATGAGGCCGGGATAGCCAGGAATACAGGCGCCACAAGAGAGAAGACGATGCGCATGAGGGAGGAGGAAATCGAGCAGCTCAGCGGGCATACGCTGGCTGAGTTGGCGGATGACTGGGGATGAGGGAGTTTTGAGTTGTGAGTGTTGAGTTTTGAGTTGAGGAGAGACAGGTACTAGAGGGCGCTTTGGGTCCAGAGGCGGATGGCGCTCCAGACAAATGTCGCAGCGAAATAGAGGAGAACCAGGGCGCAGACCTTGAGGACGATAGCGAAGGCCTTATCGCTCAGCACTTTTGCGCCGCGAAATGACGCTTGAGAGACAATCTCGAGCCAGACCACATCACACATGATGTGCGTTATGGTAAAGAGAACAAAGGCAAGCACGCCAAGCTGCTTGGCGCGAATGGCCAGGGTCAATCCGACGGCTGCCCACCAGATAAGGAAGAACGGGTTACTTGCCGACAGGACGAAGCCTGTGACGACCGGGTTCTTCCGACTCCTGCCCGAACCGGACTGGCTCAGACCTTTGCCGGAATCGCGAAACATCTGCACAGCCATGTAGAAGAGCACTATACCCCCTGCCAGGCCGACCACTATCTGAAACAAGCGTGCATTGAGGACCTTGTCGGCGCCAAGGACGATGAGTATCATCAGCGGCACTTCAAGGAGGCCGTGACCCAGGGCTATGAGCGCGCCGGCGTGTTTGTTGCGGGCGCCCTGAGTGATAGTGACAGCCGTGACAGGGCCGGGGCTTACCACACCTGAGGCCGAGATCAGCACGACCTGAAACAGGAACCCAATTAGTACCAGCAGATACTCCATACTGAATGTCACTCGCCTATTATCTTGATGAGAACTCTCTTTCGCCGCATGCCGTCGAACTCGCCGTAGAATATCTGCTCCCACGGGCCGAGGTCAAGTTTTCCCCGAGTGACGGCGACGACGACTTCGTGGCCCATTATCGTGCGTTTGAGGTGGGCGTCGGCGTTATCCTCGTAGCCATTGTGCTGATATTGGGAATATGGCTTTTCCGGCGCCAGCTTCTCGAGCCATTTTTCGAAGTCCTGATGCAGGCCAGGCTCGTCATCATTGATGAAGACGCTGGCTGTGATGTGCATGGCGTTACAGAGCACGAGGCCTTCCTTTATGCCGGATTCGGCAAGGGCGCTGGCGATCTCGGGGGTGATGTTGATGAGCTGGCGGCGATGGGATGTCTCGAACCAGAGTTCTTTGCGAAAGCTTTTCATTTTTGCGCGAGCCTCATGTAGACGGCTTCGATGGTATCGACCATTGCTTTGGGCGAGAATTTCTCGTGGACAAGCTCTCTGCCCTGCCGCCCCAAGGTGTCGCGAAGGGCTTTGTCACCTATGAGCTCGGCACAGGCTGCCACAAGGCCATCGATATCGCCGGGGGCGACGAGGCGGCCGGTGCTGGCGCCTACGACCTCCGGCGCGCCATCGAGGTCAAAGCTTATGACCGGTTTGCCGCAGAGCATGGCCTGGGGCAACGTTCTTGCGAGACCTTCACGGAGCGAGCAGTGCACAAGTATGTCGGAGGCCTGGATGGCAAGCGGTATCTCGGACGGGGGCAGAAGGCCGGTGAACCGGAATCTGTCGGCGAGGCCATAGGACGCGATGCGCTGGCGGATATTCCCCGCGAGTATGCCATCGCCGACAAAAAGCCAGAGGCAGTTTGCGTGCTCTGGGGCGAGGCGGCGGGCTGAATCGACGATGAAATCATGGCCCTTGAGGTGGAACAGGCGGGCAATGGTGACCAGGACAACGGCGTCGGCAGGGATATTGTATTTCGTTCTGAAAGCCGCTATCTCATCTGAGGGGATGGCCGTGAGGAAGTCGTCTTCGTCTATTGCGGAGTAGGCCGTGACATAGCGGTCCTGGGTACCGATACCTGCATCGAGACTCTGGCGGGTCATCGCGTCGGCGACGCAGATGAAGAAATCGGTCTTCTTTGCGGCTGCACGCTCAATGGAAATATACATGCGGTTGAGAAGGCTGCTCTGGTACTTGTGGAATGAGAGGCCGTGCACACCGTGAACGATTGCAGGGATATGGGGCGAGCCATATGTGCCTTTGAGTCTGTGGGCGGCAAACCTGCCTAGTATGCCGGCTTTGGCTGAGTGAGTATGCACGATATCAGGCGCGATGTCACGCAATATGCGCTTCATGCTGTTATAAGCGGGTATATCGTGGAAGGGGTTTATCTGGCGGCGGAGGGAGTCGACGACTATGACCTTGTAGCCAGATCTCTGAGCCTGTTCGAAAAGCTCACCTTCGGGGCCGAGGGCCGGGCCGGTAATGAGCGTGACATCATGACCTCGCGCGGTGAGCTCACGGCAGGTGATGAGAGTATTCTCCTGAGCGCCGCCCAGGATGAGCCGGGTTATGATGTGAGCTATCTTCAATACTCTATCCACATGAGGCACAGACCGGAGGCGGGGGCGATGGGGCCTGCTTCTTTGCGGTCGTGCGCTTCGAGTATCTCCTTCACCTTGTCGGGCGTCCAGCGGCCCCTGCCGACCTCGACGAGCGTGCCGACGATGTTCCTGACCATATTATAAAGGAAACCGTCGGCCTGCGTCTCTATGTAAATCCAGTCGCCTTCGCGGCGCACATCGCATCGCATCAGAATACGGACGCTGCTGGAGCGTTTGTCGGCAGCGGAGGCGAAGGATTTGAAGTCGTGTTTTCCGAGGAGAGACTTTGCGGCTGCAGCCATTGCTGCGACATCGAGCGAGCCGGGCCAGTGCCAGCAATGATTGACATCGAGGACGGGGCGCACGGGGCCGGTGTATATCGAATAGCGATAAAGCTTGCTCTTCGTGGAGGAGATGGCGTCGAAACCGGCATCGACCTCAACGGCGTCAGCAATGGTGATATCCGGCGGCAGGAGCTTGTTGAGGGCTCTGGCGAAGTTCTCGACGGGGACGGGACTATCGACTTTGACATGCGCGACCTGACCAAGAGCGCTTACCCCCGCATCGGTGCGGCTGGAGCCGGTGACATCGACGGCCTCGCAGAGAAGCCTCTCGAGGGCGTTCTCGAGCTCGCCCTGTATGGTGGGCTTTCCCGGCTGGGAGGCCCAGCCATGGAATCTTGCACCATCATAGTGGATAGTGAGTTTTATGTTCCTTGGAGCCATCCGGCCCGGTCATAAAAGCTTCTCAGCGATCTGTATCGCGTTGAGGGCGGCACCTTTTCGGAGCTGGTCGCCCGCAACCCAGATGTTTATGCCGCGGTTGTCAGGGATGGACTCATCCTGCCTGATGCGGCCGACGTAGATATCGTCTTTGCCTGTGGCGTCGATGGGCATCGGGAAGCGATTGTTGGCAATATCTTCAAGGATAGCGACGCCGGGAGCATTCTTGAGGATGGCGCGGACCTGGTCAGGAGTGATGGGGTCGGTGAACTCGAGGTTGATGCTCTCGCAGTGGGCGCGCATCACTGCCACGCGGATACAGGTGCACGTGATCCTTATATCGGGGCAGGAGAATATCTTGCGCGTCTCCTTGACCATCTTTATCTCTTCCTCGTTGTAGCCGTTGGGGCCGAGCGAGGAGTTGTGGCTGAAGAGGTTGAAGGCAAGCTGATACGGCAGAGCCTTGCATGTGGGCTTCTGGCCGGCGAGGATCTCGCGCGCCTGCTGTTCGAGCTCGAGCATGGCGGCCTGGCCGGCGCCGCTGGCGGCCTGATATGTGCTGACGACCATTCTCTTGACGGGATTGGCCTTGTGCAGCGGCCAGACGGGTACTATGCCGATGATGGTCGAGCAGTTCGGATTGGCGATGATGCCCTTGTGCGTCTTGATAGCCTCGGGATTTATCTCGGGGACGACAAGGGGCACTTCGGGATCCATTCTGAAGGCGGAGGAGTTGTCGACAACGACAGCACCTGCCTTGACGGCAGCGGGAGCAAATTCTTTGCTCCTCTGGCCGCCCGCGGAGAACAGAGCTATATCGACGCCCTTGAAGGAATCCTTTGTGAGCAGCTCGATGGTATATTCCTTGCCCTTGAATGTGAGCTTTTTGCCTGCGGAGCGAGTGCTCGCAAGCATCTTGCATGAGTCAAAGGGGAAATTCCGCTGTTGAAGTATGGACAGGAACTCCTGCCCTACTGCGCCGGTCACACCGGCGATTGCCAGACTACAGCCCATTTTTCTGCTCCAAAGGTTAACAGGTTCGTACAATAGCCGGGAGAGTATATCAGGGAGGCACTACCAATGCAAGAGCGAAAAAGGCGATACCAGGAGGCCTCTTTGTCGTTGTCAGGGAATCGCAGAAAAAAGGCCCACCCGGCATATGCCGGGCGGGCCCTCTGTTTACAGAAAGCAGGGGCTCTCGCCCCGCCCATCAGAGATTGCAGTTGCTCAGGAGAGCAAGGTTGCAGACTCTCCACTTGCTGGCCATGAGGGCGAAGTCAACGAACGTGACTTTACAGTCACCGTCGAGGTCACCGTCAAGTGCCGTGCATATGCCGGTACCGAAGACCCAGACAGGTCCGGTCACGGTTGGATTGGCGCCGTACTTGTAGTCGACGCGCCAGTAGTACTTCGTGTTGGCTGTCAGCGGACCAGTGCTGTAGACCTTCTGCAGCCTCAGGCCGTTGGGCTCGGTGTAGGTTGCGACGAGCGCCAGACTTGCCTGGGAGGTGCCGAAGTAGAGCTGGTTCTGAGTCGAGCCGAGCGCCGGATACCACGAAACCTTCTGGAAGTTCGGGTCGGCAGATGCGTTCCAGCCCATATAGCCGTTGGCCGGGGCATTGCCGTGCGTCTTCAAGAGGTTGGACGTCTTGCCAGTGGTATAGATAGTGCCGTCAGCACCGGTCTTGGCGTTGGAGTTGCCGTTGGTGTCGGTGCCTCTTGCTCCACCGGTCACAGTCACGGTGCCGGTATTGCTGTAGGTTCCGCTGGCATACACAGCGATCCGTCCGCCGCCGCCGCCGCCGCCATTGTCGCACGGGTCAGCAACGGTATTGTCGCCGCCATCGCCGCCGTTGGCGGTGATGAGGCCCGCGACAGAGACATTGGCGCTGGCGACAAGCCTGACGGAGCCGCCGCTGCCACCGCCACCCGGGTAGTCCAAAGCGTTCGGTTCCTGGGCATCGATCGTTCCACCGTCAGCTCGTATCTGCGTGTTCGCGCCAAGGGTGATGTTGCCAGCCTTCGCATAGAACTCGACCGCGCCGCCGCCGCCGCCGCCGCCGGAACTATTCCCGGTGCCGCCGCCTGCGCCGCCAGAGCCGCCCCAGAGGCCATAAACCTCAGGCTGACCGTAGCTAATGCCGCCGGCACCACCGAAGCCGGTCAGGTAACGGCTGCAGAAGCCGCCCGCGCCGCCGTAGCCCGCGCCGCTGCCATCGACCAAGGTCTGCGGATCCATGCCGGGATTCTCGACAGTGATATTGCTCGGGTTGCCATGACCGGGACCATTCTTCTTGTCAGTGGTGACAAGCGGCCACGGAGGTGTCTCAGCATCGCCCTGCTGGTCGCCGCCGCCATCATAGCCGCCGGCGATCCCGGCGCCGCCCTTGTGGCTTGAGTTGCGGGCTGTGCCGCCAGAGATATTCAGGCGCCCATCGAAGCTGATGCCTGCATCGGACCATATCGCGAAGGCCCTGCGGCCCGTCACATTGACATCCCAGGTCGAGTCATAGTTGAAGGTTGCGAACTGATATCGAACGACATTGGCGTCGTCGACGGGTGCGGTCAGCCAGCCGGCGCCATCGATGTCATAGGATGCGCTGCCGATGGGGTTGCCGCTGCCCGTCTTCAGATTAATCCTCTTGGCCACGGTTCTGAATGTCCAGACGCTGCCGGTCTTGGTGAGCGCGCCATACTTCTGGTCGACCATCCAGTAGTACCTGATGCCTCTGTCAGGCGCGCTTACCGCTGCGCTTGTGTAAGGAGCGCCGGTCGCAGTGTACTTCGTAGCGGTCCTCGCTGCCACAGCAGCCGCGTCGGTGCCAAAGTAGACATCGGCAGCAGTCGCTGAGAGGCTGCCATCAGATTCCCAGCTGACCGTCACCGAGGCGCCATAGGGCGCTTCGTAACCATTGTCAGCAGGGTCAGGGTTATGCGGTCTCGAATCGCCGGTCGTGAACGACCAGAGCGCTGCCGCCGCTGTGTTGCCGTTGGTTACGACCTTCCACTCATACGTGGTCAGGTCCGCGAGCGGGCCGCCCATAGCTGCCTGAAGCTCCGCAGGGGTGATCTGCTGCAGTGTGCCCGTCGCATCGTGCTTTATCAGGCCGAGCGAGCCCGACGATGTCTCGAAATAAACGTCCTGTGATGTGCCCCCGCCATGATTCCACTGAAGGCCCGTAAAGATGGAGACATTCGTACCCTTATCATCCGGGGTCGGGTTATATGCAAGTGGGGCGATATGACCGGCGTATTGGTTAAACGTGCCCTCTGCCCCGGGGCAGCCGTCAAATGTGATGTATACATCCGGATCCGGGGGAGTAACCGGAGGATTCCAGAGGAATCCACCTATGCCGCCTGTCACGGAGATATTGCCCGAGCCCGCATAGCTGCCGGAGGCTGTATAGATGGCTATCCTTCCACCAGCGCCGCCGCCGCCGTGATGATTGGTGGAATCGGTCTTATCTGTCATCCACAGGGAATTACAGCCCTTGCCGCCCTTCGCGGAAAGCGAGCCATTTATCGTCACGGTGCCGCTGCCGGCATCTATCCTTATGGAGCCGCCGCTTCCGCCGCCGCCGCCATATCGGGTCTTGCCGTAGCCCGTCAGGTCATCTACAGGGTTACCGCCGTCGCACGTGATGTTAGCATCGACGACAATATTGCCTGTTTCGGCCCTGAGGCCGATGGCGCCGCCGCCGCCGCCCGAGCCAGCACAGTCCTTGCCGCCGCCGCCGCCTGAGCCGCCCATCAGGATGTAAATGTGGGGATCACCATACGCCACCCCGTTATAGATGTCGCGGGGAGTAATCGGGTCTCCTTTGTCTGTGCTATTACAGTCCTGACTATTCATGCCCCCTGCGCCGCCATAGCCGGCACCGCTGCCACAGTTCCAAGTGCCGGTGTTGCCTGAATCATAGGGGGTAGGCCAGCACGGTCCACCTGAACCAGGGCCCTGCAAGTCATAGTCCAGAAAAGCTCTCTTGCCAGCGCCAGGATAGCCGCCGGCTGGTCCGCCGAGGCCGCCGGGAGTCTGGGCGGTGCTGCCCTCGCCGTTCAGATTGATGTCAGCGCTTATGATTATGTTGCCTGTGGCAGCCACAATGTAGATGGGTCTTCTGCCGGTGACCGTGACAGTCGCGCCGGCCTGTATGTCAAGGCCCGTGGCATATTCGTACCTTGCTGCACCGTTCTCTATTGAGATAGTCAATTCATTTGCATCGCCCACGATTGTCGGGGCAGTCGGTACAGAAGGGTCACCGGTGTCGAAGGCGATGGTCTGGCCGCTGCCGACAACCGTCACGCCAATGGCGCCCGATGCCATGGCCAACAAGCATGCTGCCAGGAATACCAGTTTTTTGCTGCAAACCATTTTTATGTCCTCCATTCGAATTATCATTTTGTTCGCCGTTATTGGGTCATATCAAAGATATGGTATTCACCAGCACAGGCTTGAAGGCGTCACTCCACAGTTGAGCCAGTTCTTACCGACTACCGCCATGTCCTTGAAGTTGACGTTGCAGTCGCCGGTGATATCCGGCAGGCCGATCGCTTCCTGGCACCCCTGGACAGTGACATTATCGATATACACGTGGACGGTAGGTGACTGTACCGCGGCCTGCATGTTAAATCTGACCGTCATGTACGGGTAGGTAGCGACGACAGTATCATCGCCGCCCCATCCGAGGTTGGGAGAGACGCTGATATCGCGCCAATCCCAGACGGCACCGTTAGGATCAACGTTGAATATATTTGCGCTGGCGTACTGGTTGCGCTTTCTGTAGATGAGTGTCTCATTGATCGCCGATGCCCTTTGCGTCCCGCTCGTGCCAAAACCGACATAGACCTCCACCATCGCCCCGGAGTTCGTAACTTCCTGAACGGAGATATCGCCCTTCCACTGGCCGTGGACCTGATACTTCTTGCCGACGACAACGGGAATTATCTGCCAGGCACCATTGCTGCTGCTGGTGGCGCCTGCGCCGCCAGTCACGCTCAGATAGAGCGCCTTGGAGCCTCCTATACCGCCCGAGGCAGAGAGACTGGCATCTACCGGGCCACTCGTATTCGGATCGGTGCGCACCCAGTTGGCACAGACATGATTTGGCTCAGCCGAGGTGGTCTCAAACCCCGGGTTCTGCACCAGGTTCACACCCAGCCCGCTCTGCCCCAGCAGAAGCACGCCACAGATGCAGAGAACCGACAGTTTCATGTGCGACATTTTTTTGTCCTCCTAAAAAACTAGTCAACACAATGGATATTGGATATACGTAAATACTTTATAGCATCATTGTGGAAAACGCCCCTTCGCTGACATCAAGACCTGTGCTACTCCCCCACAAAGAAAAGATTGCCAGTGTTTGCGCAAAGCGCAGTATTCTGCAGTCATGCACACCATAAGCTGACTTTCGGCTTTGTGAGCTGGATTAGTTCACATTCTCCAAGCCACAATGTAACATAAACGAACAGATTATGCAAACTGCCGCCCCATTGCGGGCGGTTGTTATCGGTCGTGACGCTGCTGCCAGTACTGACACAGCCACTTTGCAGCTACCATCTGCCGCGTCAGAAAAAGCCGCTGCGCCTCAGAGTACCCCGGCAGGCACGGCGTGTTCTTTTCAGCCATACCGCGGGACACATCAGGCACCTCGACGCCAGTGAAAACAGAGAGCTCTGGCGGATGTGTTCGGCGCAGAGGCAAAACTCCTTCCAGCAGTAAAATATCATAAAACAGCAGGGTAATGCAAGTTTTGTGGCCATTTCACGGTTTTTATACGCCCTGCCATGGCGGTCATATGGCTGGCGGCTGGCGGAAGCTGAGCTGTGATTCGGCGTACTTGCGCGGCCATACTTCTGCGCTAACTGCTTTGGGTACTGTATGTTATGGGAATGCCGAGGGATCTGCAGAATACAACATTTGAAGGGTTGCCGACATTGTCAATCCCGATATATAATAGACCCCGTTTCAAGCGCATATTTTTCGGGTCATTCACCACCGCAGAGTTGCAGACCACAAAAACAACACCCCAATTCACGGGGCCTTCAGTGCGGCACAGTTGCGCGATTGTCACATATGGCATCTGTATATGGTCAGCCACTTTCGCGGGGCTGACAGATTGAAGCCAAAGAAAGAGGCCCGCCTGGGTAGCCGGACGGGCCTCTGACAAATCTGAGTGTCGCGATCACTAGTTGCAGCTACTGGCAGGCACGAGATTGCATGCTCTCCAGTTTGTTCCAAGTATCGCGAAATCGATGAAAGTAACCTTGCAGTCGCCGTTCATATCACCAACGGGCTTCGAGCAGGTGCCAACACCGAACGTCCAGACAGTACCTGTGACGGGGCTGCCATTGACGGTCGAGTCGACGCGCCAGTAGTACTTCGTACCGTTGACGAGCGCCGGGCTGGGCATATGCGTAATGCGCTTCCGCAGCAATGGGTAGTTGGCATCCGCAGCGTATGTGGCCCTGAGCGTCATGCCACCCGGAGTGGTACCGAGGTACACCTTCTCCTGTGTGCTGCCCAGTGCCGGGTTCCACGACAGCGTCTTGGCGCCGGCGAAGTTCGGGTCAAGACTCCATGCCATATTGCCATTGTCAGGCGCGGGATTGCACGCCTTCTGCAGAGTCGCAGTCACGCCCGCCGTGTAGATGGTACCGTCTTCACCCGGGCCGGCAAAGCTGGCTCCAGTGGCATCCACGCCGTTCCGGCCGCCTGCCGCGGTCATAGTGCCGGTCTGGGTGAGCGTGCCGCCCTTGTAGATGGCTATGCGTCCGCCAGCGCCGCCGCCGCCGGTGTTATTGGCCTTGCCACCAGCTAACTGTCTATCGCCGCCGTGACCGCCATCGGCCGTGATGGAGCCGGCCACGGTTACATTGCCGCTGGCTATGAGCCGCACGCCGCCGCCAGAACCGCCACCCGGGCAATAATCCAAGCTCGATGGTTCATCTGGACGCGAACCGTTGGCATTAATGACTGCGGTGGAGGCAATGGTGACATTGCCAGACTTGGCATAAAGCTCGACCGCTCCGCCGCCGCCGCCGCCAGCGCCGCCTGTGCTACCGCTCTTGCCGCCGCCGCCGCCCGAGCCGGCATACAGCGTGAAGAGCTCCTTCTCGCCATAGGCAATGCCGCCGGCGCCGAAGTTGCATGTCGAGTACCGACCAGCTCTACCGCCCGCGCCGCCAAAACCTGCGCCGGCGCCAATGGAGTTGTTCGATGTCGTCTCGCCATAGCCAATACCATTCACCGCCACCGTAGCGTAAGGGGCAGGTAAGCCGGTGTTGTTGCTGCCTGCCACGCCGGCGTTATTGCCCGCATGAGCAGGACCCGGGGCGTAATTCGTGCCTGCATAGCCGGCAATATCCATCGTGCCGCCGATGGTTATACTCGAATCAGACCAGATAGCGAACGACTTGTCACCTGTTACCACGATGTCCCAGTCGCTGCCGTAGTTGAAGCTCGGGAACGTGTAGTTCACTACATTGGCGTCATCGACATAGATGCCATTGGCCACGCCGTTCACATCACCTGCGCCATTGATGTTGTAGCCCGCTATCTCGGTCTTGATGTAGAGTATCTTCTTCTGGGCGTCAAAGTTCCAGACCGGACCGTAACTGTATCCAAGTACGCCGTTTGCGTCATCCCTGTAGGTGGCGTCGACCGCCCAGTAGTAAGTAGTGCTCACCGTCAGAGGGCCGCTGTAATAGATGCCGTTGGCATCGGGCGTCAGCGCCGGTGCCGTACGGGCAGCCACAAGACTCTGGTTCGTGCTGAAGTAGACGTTGTGCAGTGTCGTTCCGCCGGCACTGAGCCCTTCAGACCATGACAGCTCTGTTCCTGATACCGGCACAACCTCGCCAATGGCCGGAGACGGCGCGTGTGGAGTGGAGTTGACTGACGTGAATGACCATACCGGCCCACTGATCGGCGAACCGCCGATGGTCGAGGCAACATACCAGTAGTACGTTGTGCTGTCAGCAAGACGGCCGATCGTCGCGTTGTAGACGGCGTCGTTGCTGTCATCGTAGGCAACTGCTGTGGTCGGCGGATTGTCCGTGCCGAAGTAGACCGTCTGAGCGGTCGTGGACGGCGATGCTGTCCACGAAAGGTCCGTGAAGACGCTCACATTGGTCTGCCCATTGACGGGACTGGGGCTGCATGCCGCTCCAACATAATTGGCCGTCACGGTAAGGCCCGAGCCCGTCGGCATGGTCACGGTAGTATCGGCTGCACACGGATCCGTCACCGTCCCGCCTATGCATGACCAGCTGTCAAACCTGTACGGGGCGTCCTTGGGATTCGGAGCATGAAGGCTTACAACATAGCCTTCCACATAGGCTTTCGTGCCCACCGGTGGGTATATCTTGATATTGGGGTCCGCCGGGCTGGCCACCATCACTAGATTCTGGGCGGCCGCATTCGTTACTGTAAGCGAACCGGCGTCAGTCACGCTCAGCCATGCCGGCGCATTACTTGTGTCAAAGTAGGTCGTAGTCGTCTCTTTAGATCCATCCAGCCAGAGTTCACGAATAGTCACATTGTTGGCAGCAATGTTCAGGCGGACCGGATCAGTGTTCATGCCTGTGGCGTCAGTGGTGATACTGACCTTGGCTGTTGCGGATATGGCCGATGAATTCTGGATATTAAGCTTGCCCGCGCGGTAATCGAGGACGCTGCTGCCGTTGATCTCCACGTCGGCGTCGCCGAGAGAGCCGGCGGCATTGGCATAGAGGCCGGCATCAAGGACGAACTTGCCGTATATCCTGTTGTTGCTGTTCCGCAGCGATATCTGCGAATCTGACGCCGTATCGCCATAGGTGTAGCGGACGATGTCGATGGATGGGCAATCTTCCGCAACTATCTGTGCGGTTATGTTCAACTGCTGGCCGCTCCTGATCTGGAACGCAGTGTGCGACGGATTTCCGTTCGCATCGGCGATGAGAGTCAGTTTGCCTGCAAGGTACGGCCTGCGGGTTGTCGCGCCTTGTATAGTACCCTGGAGCCTCAGGTCATCGAATGTGCCGACTTTGTCGTAGGCGTTATTCGTATTGCCGTTGAAGAAGAACGGCCTGTCCTCATTGGCGGCGCTGGTGGCTACGGCTCCGTGGTATATCACCGTGCCGGCGATACGGAAATCCGTCCCGGTGTACAAGGGATCGGAACATATCTTCACCTGCTTGTAGTTGATGGTCCACACATTGGCTGCACTGAGGAAATCATCGGTCGTCGGATTCGTGTGGGGAAGGGTTACCGTCTCCCACTTGGTCGGGTCCATAATGGAATTATTCATGCTGCTGTTGGGAAAGTTGAACGTGGTTGCGCCAGCCGAAAGGCTGCAGGCAAGCACGAGCACGCCGGCAAGCCACAATGCCAGGTTAATTCTGCGTTTCGACATGTTATTTATCCTCCGGACATTTGTGTTGTTTTTATCATTGGCTTAGTTGCCTGCCGTTTACCAGCACAGAGCGCTGTTGGATGAATTGCCGCATATCAGCCACGTGACAGCGAGTCGCGCAAGGTCCTTTACGTCTATGTCGCAGTCTCCGTCGATATCACCGGCAAGCGCGCCCTGGCAGGCCGTCACGCTGACGTTGTCAAACTCGACCCAGGCCTGTCCGCCGCTGTTGATGGGCAGTGTCGTGGTACTGAAGTTGAGCCGAAGCCGCATGTAGCTGTTGGCATCCGGGACTATCGCAACGTCCTGAGCGATAGGATGGTTCGTACACGGGCTGTCACTGGCGTTCTCCCATGACGCGCTCCAGTCATAAGAAGTAGACGCGACCTGAGCGCCGGTCGGTGTATAAAACAGTGACGAGGGAACGTTCCAGCTGTCGATCACGCGGTTATAACCAAACTTCTTGTAAGACAATTGCTGCTCATTGCTCCACGGACCCGTCGGTGAGCTGCCGAAAGCCACATAGATGCGGCATCCGGCACCCGAATTCGTGGTGGCGCCGTCGCTAATGAAATTGCCTCGCCACGAAGCGTTGACTTGGTAGGTCGCTCCAGCCACAACCGGGATGGCCTGCCACAGGCCGCGGTCCGTCGTGGACACCTTCACAGCGGGATCGTTGATGCTATCCATGCGAACGCCCGGAGCCAGCCGCGTTACAACCGCTGACGTCGTGGAGGCAGTGTTATAATAGAACCAGCTCGCCGCGAAAGAGTTGGGTTCTGCCGTCGGACCCGTAATGAACCGCGGGTTCTGCACCAGATTAGGCGGAGCCGCCTGCCCATACGATGCAAGCGCAAGCACGCTCAATATACAAAGAACAGACAGTTTCGAGTGTGACATTTTTTGTCCTCCGAAAAGTACGGTTGGGATACCACTCATATTGCGAATAGAAACAGACAACTGCCGATTCAATACTGCACCGGCAGAATCAAGCGTGGTCACGAATGGGTCTGGACACATAATATCGCCCATACCGCCGAGTATATTGAGTATACCATCCGGGCGACACCGACACTAGAGCACTTCGCGCATCACAATTGCACAAATGCGCAAAAGGAACTGCTCACGCCTGCGGTCTCCGGTACGACGCACGTGTGCAGGAGGCCCGCCAGCAAAGGCTGCTCATAGCCCTGGCGGCTCCTGCATCTGGCTTCGAACATTAAGAATGTCGCATCGCGCCATATGCACTACCTGCCAGGGGCACAAACTGGCTTTCGGCTGACCCGGCCAGTTCTGTTCACATTCTGTCGTCCAAATCATAGCAAAAACGAGCCAATCTCACGACATCCGAATGCACGGTAAGGGGCTCCTCGAGGGGTGCAAAGCCCTTTCTAGTGCTGCCAAACGCGGTTTTTGCGGCGCGATTCCACGTTCTACGCTGCTTTTTTTTCGGCGCCCAAGGCGGGTACGCCGGGGTCACTACTGCAGAGCCGCAGATGGGTCCAGGTCGGGTCCGATAATGCTGGCCGGAGGCGACTCGTGCAGGCGCGGCCCCTTCATGGCAGCCTCAAGATTGCGGCTATGCACGGTATGGTGGCAGAGGCGCACTCTGCGTTTTGCTTTGTCATTCTGCTTTTTGCGATTACCATGTCGCCTGTGGAAACTGACTTAAAGAGTTTGACCCTTGACGAGCTTCGCGAGGCTGTCGTGCAGATGGGCCAAAAGCCCTTTGCCGCCAGCTACATTTTCTCCTTCATCCACCAGAAGGGGGTGACATCAGTGGAACAGATCACACCTCTTTCCAAGGCGTTCCGCCGGGTGCTGGCCGCGGAATACCATATCTCGGCTCTTGCCCTCATCCAGCGGTTCGACGACCCCGACGGCACGATAAAGTACCTGTTTGAGCTTCCGGGCGGTGGACGCATCGAGTCAGTTCTGCTCAGTGACGGGGGACGTAGGACGCTGTGCATCTCGACGCAGTCGGGCTGCTCGCGAAGGTGTGAGTTCTGCGCGACGGGTTTTCTGAAGTTCCGCCGGAATCTGACGGCTGGGGAGATAGTCGACCAGGTGATACAAGCCACGCGAGACGCGGGGCGCATCAACAATGTTGTCTATATGGGCATGGGCGAGCCGCTCGATAACTACGATGCTGTGGTGCGGTCGGTGCGGCTGCTCAAGTCGCCCGACGGCCTCAATATCGGGGCGCGTCATATCACAATATCAACATGCGGCGTGGCAGAGGGCGTCAGGAAAATGGCAGATGAGGGGCTCGGCGTGCGCCTGGCGATATCGCTTCATGCCGCTGATGATGAGACTCGTAGCAGACTTATGCCGGGCATGCGCAACAGCTCGATCGGCGAGCTGATGGCAGCTATCAGGCACTATCAGCAAGAGAGCCGCCAGCGGGTGACGTTCGAGTACATAATGATGAAGGGTGTGAACGAATCGGCTGCACATGCCCGGCGGCTCGCAAAGCTGCTGGGGCCCGTTAAGGCTCACGTGAATCTAATCGAGTACAATCCGCATCCTCACGCACATTTCGTGCCGTCGGACAGAGGCACCATTCGACATTTCCGCGACATTCTGACAGAGGCAGGTATAGAGACAGTGATACGGTTCAGGCGCGGCCAGGCGATCAAGGCTGCTTGCGGACAACTCGGCTCGGATTGGCTGCAGTAGCAGGCAGATTCATCGATTCGCTGGAACAGTTGTCATCCTGCCGGCAAGCCATGCGCTTGTCAGGCCGCTTGCCAGCACAACATAGAAAAGACTCTGGACTCCTGCCAGGTTAGCGAACACGGCCGCCACAAACGGCAACAACGTGAGCGGGCTTGTGACGCTGTTGATGAAGGCAACATAAGAGAGCCTCCTGTGGCCGGGAGCAGCGGTCAGAAGGAACAGGTTCTCGCCGATATTAAGGCTCTCGCCGGCAAGCCCCAGACACGCAAGTGCAAGCAGATACACGGTCAGCGGCAGATTCATCTCAAGGTGACTCAGAGGCATCTCGAAGCTGTAGAGGTCGGGCATGTATGGGGCAACGAGGGCCAGCACGGCTGCCACGGCGTACATCGCGCCGCCGCTGAAGAGGCAGAGCCTGCATTTGCTGGGGTCGACAGCCCGCGACCAGAGGAGGCTGGCGACCATTCTGGTTGCCTTGACGGTAGCCACCATCACCCCGCCGAGGAGCGCGATATTCGCGGCGGATTCCTTCATCAGCACATCCTTCCCGTAGGGTATGAAAAAGGCGATGCCCAGATACTCGATCCTGAACATCACGCGCTGCCAGAAGAAGAGCTTGTAGTTCCTGTCCACCCTGAGCCACTTAAAGCCGCGCCGCAGAGAGATGAGCAGGCTGCTGGCGCGTCTGGGCGTTTTGTGCTCGTGGTCGCGGCAGAAACACATCATCATCATGGCAAGCATGACAAGGACGCCGCCTATCACCGAGAGTATGAAATAGCTGTACCTGCCCCCTTTGGCGAGGATAGGCTGAATGACAAGTATGCCCGCAATGATGGCTGCTCCCTGCCCGCCGAAACTGCGGATGCCGAGGTATGAGCTAAGCCTGTTCCACGGTATCATCCTGCCGGTCATATCGGTCGCAAGTACGTAAGCGATACTGCCGCAGACACTGACAACCAGAAATGAGATCATGAATAGGGTCAGTGATGGCGCACTGAAGCCTTTGGTGAGCATGAAGATGCTTGTGACCAGACCCGCCAGGCCGACACCCCGAGCGATGGTCGCGGCGGTGTAGTACGGCATCTTGCGCGGCTTGTGCTCGAGCATGCTGCCCGCGAAAAGCTGGGGTGCCAGGATACCCAGCTTGTTCATGATTGCCAGACAGGCAACGAGCATTTTGGAGCCTGTGGCAGCATAGAGGAGCCCGGCGAGAATCAACTCGGCGTCGATAAAGTCATTGGCGACAACACCGATCGTGTGGCCGGCTATGCCGAGGCGGTAGTTGCGCTGTGCGTGCAAGGCCTGTGGGGAGACTTGTTCACTCTTGACATTCTCTATATCCAGGCCGGCAGCACATTCATCTTTGCCGCCGGCACTAGTTGCATGGCCAGACATTGACTGCTTCTTTCGGGCGAACAACGTGCGAGAAACTTTCACTATATCATGGCGGGGCCGGCTATGCAAGAGTCACGATAACAACGACAAAAAGTGAAGGGCCGAAGACTCGCATCTTCGGCCCTCTTTGACGGGGTACTCACATGCTTCCGCAAAGCGGAAGAGTATTTGTCACTTTGTCTCGTCGTCTATCCAGCCGCAAAGCTCTTTCAGGTCGTCGATATTGATGTCGCCCATGTGCGCGATGCGGAAGGTCTTGCCTTTGAGCTTGCCGTATCCATCGCTGAAGAGCGTGTTGTGCTTGGCCTGAACGCCCTTTATGACAGCTGCGATGTCGACATTTCGGGTGTTGGCGACTGTCGTCAGCGTATTTGAGGCATATTTCTCTTCACAGAACAGGCCCCATTTGCTCTTTGCCCAGCCGCGGACGAATTCTCCCATCTTTTTGTGGCGAGCCCAGACGTTGTCCATACCCTCCTTCAGCAGCTTGGTGCACTGATAGTGCAGACCCATGATATGCGGTATTGAAGGGGTCGTCGGAGTCTGGCCCTTCTGCTCGACCTCGGCGAATGAGATGAAGTCGAAGTAATAACCTCTCTGCGGGACTTTTGCAGCCTTCTCAACGGCGCGGTTGCTGACCGCTGCGACCGTGAATCCCGGCGGCAGAGCGAACGCCTTCTGAACGCTGGCGAAGGCGATATCCCATCCCCATTCGTCGAACTTGATGGGCAGGCCGACCATCCCGCTGACCGCGTCGACGAACACCAGCACATCGGGGTATTTTTTCTTGAGCATCTGGCTGATCTCTACCATGGGGTTAGTCAGGCCTGTGCTCGTCTCATTATAGACTATTGTCACGGCTGCATATCTGCCCGTCGACAACTTCTGGTCGATCTGCTCGGCCGTATTGGCCTTGCCCCAGTCGACCTTCAGCTCCTCGACCTTGCGGCCGCAACTCCGCGCCACGTCCGCCCATTTGTCACTGAAAGCCCCGCACATCGCACACAACACGGTCTCATCGAAATTGACGCAGTTGCGAATCGAGGCTTCCCATATTCCTGACGCCGACGATGTACTCAGGAAGACGTGCTGATCCGTGAACAGCACCTTCTTGAGCATATCGACCGTCTCGGTGTGAAGTTGCGAGTACTCTTTGTTCCTGTGTCCGAGGGTGTAGCGTGCAAGCTGCTGGAGCACATCCGGCAGCACATGCACCGGGCCGGGGATGAACAGTCTTGGCGGGTTCTTCCAGTCAACCATTCTTACATACTCCTGTGAAAGCGTTGATCATTTACCCTTCGTTCCAATTATATTTATCGTCAGCCCCGTGTAGACCTTCGGATGGAAGAACGTCGACTTCTGCGGCATCTTTTCTCCTTCGCCCGCCACCGTCCGCACCTCTTCAATGCGCGTCGGGTTCATGAAGAAGACTGCCTGTTTCCTGCCGCTGTCGACCGCCTCAATGGAGTAGCCTATCGCGTTGCCGATGTCCTTTATATATTCGATGTTTGTCTCGTTTGCCAGTTCTTTTTCGCCTATACCCAGCTTGTCCTCGAGCACGAGCTTGTGCAGCACGGACACATCGAGCATCCGCCAGGGCTTGCTCCTGTCCTTGATTCTGTCCATCGCGCTATGGTTGTTAAGCACGACCGCATAGAAAGCGCCCTCGCCCGCATAGATGCCGAAGGCGTTCCGATTTTCCTCGAATTCCTCGCGCATCCAAGCGAACATCTCCCTGCGGGCCTCTTGCTTCTCGCCGGCTTCGTATTCGAACCGGGCGACGTCGAAATCGCCATCGAGCTGTTTGAGCAGGGTCTTTGCATCGAAGCTGGCCAGATTGCCCACGAGCCGGTGCGTCGGCAATATCAGGAGGCCGGGGTTGCGCATGTTCACAAATGTCATCATCCACCATCCGGCATCCGGGTTGCCAGTCTCGCGCCAGTAGGTGACCGCCGTCTCGTAGCGATGATGGCCATCGGCGATGATAACCTGCTTATCTGCCATCATGTCACATATGGCTGCGATATCATCTCTGTCGCCAATCCCATAGAGCCTGTGACGCACGCCCTCCTCCTCGACCGCATCCACCATCGCTTCGCCCTGCATCGCTTTGTGTATGGCTGCATCGGCGATACCCTTCGGGTCGTCATAGAGCATGAAAATCTGCCCGAATTGCGCACCCGTTGCACGCGTCAGATTAAGCCTGTCCGCTTTCGGGCCGTCCAGCGTTCGTTCGTGGGGTCGCACGTTCTTGCCGAATTCCTGCAGTTCGCCCAGCCCAACAAAACCGCTGCGCTGGTAACTGCGCGAGCCTAACTTGAAATCCTGCACATATGCATAGAGCATGTCCTTTGCTTCCTGTCGCAGGGCCCCATCTTTCAGCCAGGCCTTGAGGTAGTCAGCGGCCCGCGTGTACTGGTTGCTCTGAGGCGTATCGTCAGGTGTGGTCTTGCCGAAATCTATGCGGACAATGTTATGGGCATTCTTCTCGTAGAGGCTCGCCTGCTGAGAGGGGCTTATCACATCATAAGGCGGAGCAATGCAATCGCCAACATTTCCGACTATCCCCTTGTCGAAGCGGTACGCACGAAATGCCTTGATTTTCATCCTTGTTTCACCTTATCGACTAAGACCGGTCCGGGCGCAAAACAAAGGGCACAGGATAACCGCGAGCCCGCCCAAAGTCAATGTTGCTGCAGGGAAGGCCGTGTCTCGATTATCTCTTTGCGTGGGCGGCCTGGAAGCCGTAGAATCGGGGGGCAATAGTATGTTGTGCGAAAGGGTAATGTATGGCATTTACACTCCAACTCGGCGAAAAAGCACCTGATTTCAATCTCCCGGCGACCGACGGCAGGAACTACAGCCTCTCGGATTTCGCGAACGCCAAGGTTCTGGTGGTATTCTTTACCTGCAACCACTGTCCGTATGTTATCGGCTCGGATGATTCGACGGCAGCTACAGTCCGGAAGTACAAACCGAAGGGCGTGGAGTTCGTCGGCATCAATTCGAACAGCGTCAAGACCCACGCCAATGATTCATTCGAACACATGGTCCAGCGAATGAAGGAACACAAGTTCCCGTGGTTGTACCTGTACGACAAGACGCAGGAGGTGGCGCTGGCGTATGGGGCGCTTCGCACGCCGCATTTCTATGTCTTCGACAAGGACCGCAAGCTGGTCTATACCGGCCGTGCCCTCGATAACCCCAGAGAACCGAAGAAGGCGACCGTGAACGACCTGGAAAAGGCGCTCGATGAGCATCTTGCGGGAAAGAAGGTCTCGAATCCGTTGACCAACCCGCTCGGCTGCAATGTGAAGTGGGATGGCAAGGATGCCCACTGGATGCCGGCTGACGCCTGCGACCTTGTATGACAATTCCACAGGCTTAGCGATGTCAGTTTGAAATGGGGGCAGATATGAAGAAGTGCGTGTGGCTGGCGATGTCACTTGCTGTTCTGCTTGCCGGATGCGATGCAGCACGACAGGTGCTCGCCGGAATGCAGAAGCCTTCCGCCAGCCTGAACGGTCTGAGCTTCGGTGATATAACTCTCGATTCGGCAACGCTCCTCTTTGACGTGGAGATCACGAATCCATACTCCGTGGACTTGCCGTTGCTGAACATGGACTATGCCGTTGCCAGCGGCCAGAACAAGCTGTTTTCCGGCAAGGCGGATGTCGCCTCAACCATCCCCGCCAACGGCAGCAAAGTAGTCGCCCTACCGGCCACAATAACCTATGCAGACCTGCTCAAGGCCTTCAAGGGCATACGGCCCGGTACGTCCATACCTTATAGCGCTGATCTGGGGCTTTCCTTCAAGGCCCCAGCCGTGGGGAATGTGCGGGTGCCGCTGAATAGGACAGGCGAGCTGACCGTCCCCTCCATGCCGGGAATAGACAGCATCGACTGGCGCGAAATGCTTCTGAAGTGATGGCCTGCAGTGGTGCGACGGCTGCTAGCTCGTCTTTGCCGCCAGAAGAACAAGCGTAACAATGGAAAGAAACGCAGACAGTACACCCTCCTAGACCCTGTCATATATCTCCGTGATATGCCGCAGCTTTGCCGCAAGCTCATTACCCAGCTCCTCGCTCCTGGCCCGCCACTTCCAGTTCCCGCGCACTCTGCCCGGATGATTCATCCTCGCCTCCGCGCCCAGCCCGAGCGCATCCTGCATCGGGATCACCGCAAGCATCGAGCTCGACATCATCGCCATCCGCACAAACTCCCATGCGACCGTCTCAGCGGTCATCTCGCGGCCCATATAATCATCCAGCCGCCGCTTCTCGCCCTTGGTCGCCTCTTTCTCCCACCATCCGCGAACAGTGTTATTATCATGCGTCCCCGTATACACCACCGAATTGGGCATATGATTATGCGGCAGATACGTGCTCGAACGGTCGCCCTCATCGAACGCGAACAGCAGCACTTTCATCGACGGCAATCTGAACTTCGCGATAAGCTCGCGCACATCCGCCGTTATCACGCCAAGGTCCTCGGCGATTATCGACGGAGACTCAATACGCGCGAGTATCGCCTTCAGGAAATCCTCGCCCGGCCCCGGCATCCACTGCCCCTTGATGGCCACTTCCTCGCCTGCCGGCACTTCCCAGTAGCCCGCAAAGCCGCGGAAGTGGTCCAGCCGGACCATATCGAATACGCGCAGATTCATTGCCATCCGCGCGAGCCACCACTGGTATCCTTCCTTCTGTGCTGCCTCCCAATCATACACGGGCGTACCCCACAACTGCCCCGTCTTGCTGAACATATCCGGCGGCACACCGCCAATAACGGTCGGCCTGCGATTGCGGTCGAGCTTGAAGAGCTCCGGATGCACCCACACATCCGCGCTGTGATGAATGACATATATCGGCACATCGCCGATCATCTTGACGCCCTGCTCATGGCAGTACGCCTTCAGCTTTCGCCACTGGCTGACAGCGAGATACTGAAGCACCTTCTGCTTCGCTATCGCCTCTTTGTGCTCCTGGCGGGCCGCCTGCAGCGAATCGGCGTGTCTGTCACGCAGCTCTTTCGGCCAGTCGGACCATTCCCTGCCGTCAAATGCATCGGACAGCGCGACGAACAGCGCAAAATCGTCGAGCCATCCAGCCTCTTCCTCACAGAACTGTTCGAACCGGCCGTCCTTCTGGCTGGTAACGTATCTCTCGGCCGCTTTCAAAAGCAGCGACCCCTTGTGTCTCGTCACTGAAGCATAATCCACTCCGTCCGACGCGCCATCGGGCTGTATCTCGTCAATACCCAGTAAGCCCTCGCAGTGGAGCATCTCAAGGCTTATGAGAAGCGTGTTCATCGCGAAGGTGGAGATGCCGGAATATGGCGAGCCGTGATGCATCGGCCCGACCGGATTGAGCGGCAGCACCTGCCAGTAGCCTTGACCCGCCGACTTGAGGAGATCGGCGAACTTATAGGCCTGCGGACCGAAGTCGCCTATGCCATGCGTGGCGGGCAGGCTTGTGATATGCATCAGAATGCCGCTGCTTCTTCTGTTGAGCATGCTCGTCACCCGCGCTCACCGGCATCGGGACATTCAGGCACATATATCCGTAGCAGAAGCCCCAGCGATCCGAACGTCTGCAGCCATTTGACCGCGTCCTTGTCGCCGGCTTTGGCCTTATCGCACATCCTCGGATACTCGCTTGTCATCAGAGGGAAGAAGAGGTTCTCGGCTTCCTGCAGGTCTGCCTCATCGAGAAGGCCGTTTATCGCCCGCAGCGTCCGCTCGGCGTACCACAGCACCTTCAGGTTCTCGGGCTCTGTCACGACCATCGCGGCAAGCTCGACGGCACGACGGTTCACCTCCATCGTCAGATTCGCCTTATCCAGCCTCAGCGAAAGGGTCCGCATCTCAGCGAGCAGCCGCTCTATCTTCTGCTCGGTAGGACGGCTATTCTGTATCTCCTTGACAATGTCCCTGTTGAGGACAAATTCCGTCGGCACGGCGAGCGCCGG
>Ga0209164_1001828_pt1 | contig 25130 bp, 29 predicted proteins | sample MTBNYHSulfiMetaG_FD_187458 | JGI IMG/M metagenome (GOLD analysis project Ga0209164, IMG submission 187458) | Enrichment culture microbial communities from rom New York Harbor, USA that are MTBE-degrading - MTBE-NYH (New York Harbor Sulfidogenic)... | ecosystem: Environmental > Aquatic > Marine >... | reverse complement strand
TAGCAATTTTAGAGCTTAAACCAATTTATGTAACCTCACAGATCACAAATGGCGTAACAGAGACCCTTATGACTTCTATTGCGGAGCATAATAAATATGAAGTAATAGAAAGAGCACAGATTAATAAGATATATGATGAATTAAAACTATCATCTCAGGAAGATTTTGAGGATGAAACGGTTATTGAGATCGGAAAACTTGCAAAAGCAAAGCAAATACTTGTAGGCAGTGTTTCAAAGCTGGGCAATAAATATGTAATAAACCTGAGAATACTGGAAGTTGAAACAGGGCGTGTAACATTTGCAAGAAACATTGCATGCGAAAACAAGGATGATCTTTTTGAGATAACGGATAAAATAGCAAAAGCAATAAGCGGTGTTGAAGATATTAATACAAAAATAATAAAATCAAAAAATCCTGATAATCAAGATGAAGAAATCAGATTAGAGGAAATAGATATACCAAAGTATGTATTTAAAGATGATTTTACAAAATTTAACGGATCTGTATGGTATATAGACAAACATCATCCTATTGAAATAAATACTGATGATGGAAAAATAAAGATGTTTACACCTTATTATAAAATAAAAAATTTACTTACCGTAGTAGTACAACCCAGGGCTTCATTTAAATCAAAATCATTTTCAGCAGAGATTGCATTTAGGGATTTGACAAAGTCATGTTTAAATGTCAGCCTGATTATAGGTACGGAATACGATTTTAAGCAGTCGGTACGTGTAACGGCTGAGATGGATCAGGAATACTACGGTTTTTTTTGGAGCAATGGTGAAGAATGGTTTTCTAATGAAGAAAAAATCATAGAAGATATTTTCGGTGATGAAGATAAAAACTTTCATACATTAAAAATAGTTTATGATGCGGAGAATAAGATTGTATTCGGATTTGTTGATGATATACTCATTGATTATATAAAAGATTTTATGTTTCCAAGAAGTCAAAAGCTATTACTTCAAATTAAAGTCTTTGATCACTATCAGGGAAAAACAGGTGATTTTAATGTTGAGCTTGATGATTTTAAGAGCTCAGTAGATTTTAACGAATTAATTAACAGATAAATTTTAATAAATTTATCTATTAGTGAGGGTTTTATGAAAAAAATATTTATATTAATAAATTTTACCGCAAAGACAATAAGTCATTTAGTAATTGTTATTAAATTTTAATTCTTATAATTATTTATTATTAAGACACTTAGTGTCTTTGTGAATTAGCGGTGTTAATTTATTAAAAGTATTAATTATTTTTTTAAAAGGTACTATATGAAGAAAATTATTTTGATATTATTTATTTTAAATACTTTACTTAACATTCACGCAAAAGAAAAGATAGCAATTTTAGAGCTTAAACCAATTTATGTAACCTCACAGATCACAAATGGCGTAACAGAGACCCTTATGACTTCTATTGCGGAGCATAATAAATATGAAGTAATAGAAAGAGCACAGATTAATAAAATATATGATGAATTAAAATTAACATCTCAGGAAGATTTTGAAGATGAGACGGTTATTGAGATCGGAAAACTTGCAAAAGCAATGCAAATACTTGTAGGCAGTGTTTCAAAGCTGGGTAATAAATATGTGATAAACCTGAGAATACTGGAAGTTGAAACAGGGCGTGTAACATTTGCAAGAAACATTGCATGCGAAAATAAGGATGATCTTTTTGAGATAACCGATAAAATAGCGAAAGCAATAAGCGGTGTTGAAGATATTAATACAAAAATAATAAAATCAAAAAATCCTGATAATCAAGATGAAGAAATCAGATTAGAGGAAATAGAAATACCAAAGTATGTATTTAATGATGATTTTAAAGAATTCAATAAAAAATATTGGTCAACAGATATTAGAAATAAAGCTGTTGTTTTGAAAGTTGAAGAAAATAAATTAAAAATATCTACTCCTTATGATGAAATTATTCATCATTTGCTTGTAATAGATTTAATTAAATCAGGAAACTTTAAAGCTAAATCATTCTCAACAGAAATCTCATTTAAGGATTTAAATCTTTCATCTCAAAGTATATCTTTAATTATAGGCACAGGTAATATTTTTAATCTTGGAAAGTCTGTAAAAGTATCTGCTGAAATGGATAATGAATATTACGGATTTTTTTGGAGTGATGACGGTAAAATGTGGAATTGTAACCAGGAAAAAATAATTGAAAATATTTTTGAGGATGAGAATAAAAAATTTCATACTTTAAAAATTGTATATGATGCAGAAAACAAGATTGTATTTGGATTTATTGATGATATACTCATTGATTATAAAAAAGATTTTATGTTTCCCCGGACAGAAAAACTCTTTCTGCTTATTCGGGTAATGGATGATTATACAGATAGTAAAAAAGGTAATTTAAATATAGAGCTGGATGATTTTAAAAGCTCAGTAGATTTTAACAAAATGATTGAAGATTAATAATTTTTTAATTTAAATAACTATTATAAGGTTTGTAAATGTATAAAATAATCATGATTTTAATCGGAGGCAGTATCGGAGCATTATCCAGATACGGATTATCCGGACTTATATCAAATAATACAGGTGGAAATTTTCCATGGGGCACTATTACTGTAAATCTATGCGGGTGTTTTATAATAGGTTTTTTATGGAAACTCGCAAATGATATAATAACAATTCCGGTTGAGTTTAAAGCTTTGATATTTATAGGCTTTTTAGGAGCATTCACAACATTCTCAACATACGGACTTGAGACTCTTAATCTATTAAGAGACGGTGAATACTTTAGAGCATCAATTAATATTTTAATTAATAATATAGGCGGGATTATATTGGTGTTTACAGGATATATATTATGCTCATTATTTTCAAAAATAATTATTAAATAATTAAAAGTAAATTTTGATTAATTAAAAGAGGTAATGATGAAAAAAAACGACAATGCTGTTTTATTAAAAATATACATCGGTGAGAGTGATAAATATAAACATAAACCCTTATATGAAGAGATAATCAATGAAGCAAGAAGATTAAAACTGGCAGGAACAACCGTTACAAAAGGCATAATGGGATTTGGAGCAGATAGTCATCTGCATACTTCAAAAATATTACGTCTATCTGAGGATCTGCCTATTATAATAGAAATAATCGATGTAGATGAAAATATAAAAAAAATTATGCCGTTTTTAGATGAAGCAGTAAATGACGGATTAATAATAAAAGAAAATGTAAAAATAATAAGCTATAAAAGCAGCAAAAAACAACTTTGATTTTATTTAATCAAACAACCATTTTTTTATTTAATTTTAACAGTCTTATTTTTTACAGTGCTTTTATATGCTGCATATATAATGTCAAGTGAATCCGCAACATTATCAATTGTAGAAAGCGGTTCTTTATTATTGATTAAACAGTCAATAAAGGCATTTGCCTGATTGCAAAAAGAATTCTCAAAAATCACATCATCATTGATTTTCTTTCCGTTTAAATATAAACTGTCTGTAATTACCAGACTCCCTTTGTCCCCTAAAAGTCTGACTCCTTCAATATCCTTTCCATGATTACTTACCCATGACTGCATAATACTACCTATTGTATTATCCGGATATAATAAATTAATAAGTACAAGATCCTCTACTTCCATACTGCTGTGCTTGACATTTGATTTAAAAGCATGTACTTTTTTCGGTATTCCCCTAAGAAAAACCGATTGATATACAAGATGATGCCCACTTTCCATTAATGCACCGCCTTTTGATAATTGCTTATTTTTCCGCCATCCAATTACATGATCCTCTCTTAAATCATGTGTAGAAACAAATGAAGAATAAATAATATTACCTATCTTGCCTTCATCTATAATCTTCTTGGCCGTAATAACCGCTTTCCTGTATACAAAATTATGCCCTGGAAAAACTTTTAAACCCTTAATGGCAGCTTTTTCTTTTATTATTTTTATTTGATTAATTTCCGTAACAACCGGCTTTTCTACAAGAACATGCTTTTTATTATCCAAAGATTTCATAATATGTTCATAATGAAAAGGATTAATGCTGCCGATTATTAATGCATCTATTTCCGGGTCAGTAACAATCTCATCAAATCCAAAATAAGGCTTTAAATTAAATTTACTGCAAAAATCAATAAATTTATTTTTCTGATTATTTTGATTTTCATTATTACCGTAAAAATCACGGCATGCTCCTATAACCTCAGCATTTTTTATTTTTTTAAATGCATTATAGTGGTATTCAAAGATCATACCTGTACCAATGATACCGATTTTAACTTTATCAAAATTAGTCAATCCAGCCTCCATTACCTAATGAATTAAAAAAAATAATATATTGTATTAAAAACATACTAAAAACAGAAAATACTATTGCACTTATGATTATCCCGATAATTGCATAGATTTTTCTTTCAGCATAAATTATACTGATGATGCCAATAATACAGGATACAGCCGATAATACCGGTGTAAAAAACAACAACAATGCACAAAATAAGTCTGCCATATCATATTTTATTATTTTAATATTTATTAATATAATAATTAAAATATTTACAGCTAAAATTATTAATGAACTAAAAAAGCTAATTTTATCTAATTTATATTTGATATTATATCCTTAAATTTTTTTTAAAAAAAATTTATCAGTTATTTCAATCTATTTTTTTTAATAATGAGAATAATATCGGCAATTTTATCAATATTTTTTTCTTTCAAATCAATCTTATATACATTTTTTATTTTATCATAATATTTATTAATATCATTTTTAAATGTAAAATCCCATAAAGATGATTCATCAGAAATAAATACAGGACTGTCTTCCTTAAAACCTATTATAGTTTTTAAAAAGTGCTCCACTAATTCATAATTTTCATCAATAATTGAAGTTGAAACAAATTTAATTTTTTGCTCTTTCCCCGGTCGCGGTTTATAACCTTTATTCATAACTTGATCATTAAAGGCAGTTATAAGATTATTAAATGCTTCTTCTTTAGTAGCGCCAAGTCCGGTTACTGTCCACCAATTTATTATCTGGTAAAAATATTTAGAATTATCAGGTGCATTTTTTTGTAATCGTAAACGAATGGGATAATCATTTATCTCCCAATTATTTTTAAAAAAAGACAATATAAATTTTATTAAAGCCTTTATTTGTACCATATTTATTTGCAGGATTAAAGCCCAAGCTCCTCATTTATTAAAAAAACCGAAATGTTTACACCATAAGGTTTTTTTCTATGTATTGTAGTTACAGAACAAATACATTCAGAAGACAAACAGTCCTCACATTTTCCTGTTTTTACACAAGGGGTCTTACGGTTAAAATGTTTAGCCAGTTTTACGGCAGTATCTTTTGCACGGATCATTGCATCATTGAGTGTATCAGCGATTTTATTTTTCCCGATTAGATAAATAACATTTTTTGGCCCGAAACATGTTGCTGCAACCCTGTTTCCTGTACCATCTATATTTACTATATGACCATCCATTGACACGGCATTTGCAGAAGTTAAATAAAAATCAGATGTTAATGCATTTCTTTCATTTATACCTGCTTCCCCTGGAAGATGCGGATAAATCATTTTTGCATATTCATGTAATTTTTCAAGAACACCTGTTTGTTTCAGGCTCATCGAACTCCCGTACCCAACAGTGTATCCGTTTATTAAATTATAAACTTTCTCTGTTAAATAACTATGGTCATAAAATATTTCAGCATTAAAACCCCGTTTTATTAAATTTTTTGACAGCTGCTGTAATTTATCCATAATTTTATATCCTAAAAAAATATTGGTATTATTAAAAAATTATAACCTGCTGTTAGTACTAATTCTTCTAATTTTATCCAAACTTTTATCATTATTAAAACTTTATCAATATTATATCTACTTCATTACTACCCTGTTTTTCCCAAGTTTTTTTGATTCCAGCAGAGCATCATCTGCTTTCTTTATTAGAGTTTTTATTTTCTTTGAACTTTTAGGACAATTTGATACACCCATGCTGATTGTTATTTTTAAATCCTTACAAAAAAAATTTTCAACTTTTTTTCTTAAGCGTTCTGCAATATTACCGGCTTCATAAATATCGGTATGAGGAAGCAATATGATAAACTCCTCACCTCCATACCTTGCACAGATATCCAGATCACGAAAAATATTAATAATGATAATCCCTAACTTTAACAGAACTTCATCACCTTTTTGATGACCAAATAAATCATTAATATTTTTAAAATTATCAATATCCAAAATAATCAATGAAAAAGTAATATTATATCTATTAAATCTGACAAATTCTTCTTTAATCTTATTAAAAAAATAAGAACGGTTATATAACTTGGTTAAATTATCAATCGATGATAACTCTGCAACTTTAGCAATAAAAGACTCCCCAATTAATTTTGGATTTTTAATTTCATCTTTAATATTTGTTAAATAATCAAGAGTAGCTACAGTAATCTCAACATTACGTTTTAAAATTTTTGATAGATTATTTTTATGAATAATTATTTCTTGCCATATCTTTTTCGCTTTTTCAATTGAGAATACTTTATATGTAATATAAAATAAAATTTTAACATATAAATCATCACCTGTTTCTTTTATAACTTTATTAATTAACTTATTTTCCTCTGGTGATAATATCTTATCTCCTGCAAGACCGGAAATCAGATTGGATGTAAAGATTTTATTATCTAAAATATCAAATATCTGCTGATTAATAAAATGATTATTGTTTTTATCCATAGAACCTCATTAATTTTTTAAATAAAATTCATTAAAAACAACTTTATAATTATATCATATATTTTAGGAAAATTATTATAAGAATAAATAAATGATAAACAAAATATTTTAATAATCTTTTTAATAAATTTGCAGATATTTTTTATATAAATATTTACAGAAGAATAACAAAAAATGGCAGTATATTTTAAAATATTGTTATTAAGGACTAAAGACTAAGATGTAATACAAGAAATCATTAACTAAATGAATAAAAAATAGATCTCTCATTGATATAAAAATAGAGACTCCATTATTTTTATTCTTTAATTTTGACCAATTGTAGATCGATTTATATTTGTGTAATTAAAATAGCATTAGGGTATTTAATATTAATATCCATTAAAGATAATGCCTCCTCTATTATAGTATAACTTTTTTCATACATACTAAATCCATACTTTAATTTTTCAAATATTTCAGCCATTTCCACTTTATATTTTTTTAACATAATATTACTCCTTATATTTTTAGATTGTACTTATAAAAAATATAAAATATTTAAAAAGCATTTTAATTTATTGAAGTTTAAAAAATATACTTAAAACTTTATTATTCTATAAAAACAACTTAAAGTAAGTTTAGTATATTATATAAAATAAAGCAATAAAATATCCTAAGAGTTACATTTAGATGACAATATATATATGTTTAGAGTTATTGATTTAATCTATATTTTAATGATTACCCCAAGATTATAAAAAAAGCCCTGACTTAATTTCTATATTTCTTTATATAAAATTCTATAAAATATTAAAAAAAATATTATCAAATAAAGGTATAATTATGATATATTTAATACTATAAAGGAATAACAATGCCTTATAGTATTCTGCTGATTGATGATGATGAAGATTTTCGTAAAGAATTTGTTGAATTCTTTTTTGATTATAGTGTTATAGAGGCAAATGACGGGTTAGAAGCACTAAAAATATTGAATAAAATAAATATCATTGATCTGGTTATATTGGATGTAAAAATGCCCGGTCTAAAAGGTACAAAAGTATTAACAGAGATAAAAAAAATAAAACCTAATTTATATACTATAATATTAACCGGCTATAGTACGGAGAATACGGCAATAGAAGCATTGAAAGCCCATGCCGATGATTATTATGAAAAGCCGGTTAATTTTATCAAATTTAAAGAAATAATCGATAATTTATTAATTAAAAATAAATATCATAATAATCTTGATGAGAATGATACAGAAGCAAAGATTAAAAAAATAAAATTATATATAGAAAAAAATTATCATAAAGTATTTAACTTAAATGATATTTCCAAAATCGTATTTTTATCGCCAAAATATTTAAGTAAAATTTTTAAAGAAGAGACGGGAAAAGGTTTTAATGAGTATAGATTGGATGTAAAAATTAAGCATGCAAAAGAACTGCTTAATACAACAGGTTATAATATTGAGCAGATCGCCTATAAATTGGGCTACAAAAAACCGGAATCATTTATTAAGATATTTAAAAAAATTACTCATTTAACACCGACGGAATTTCGCAATCAAACTAAAAAGATATAATGCCTTATGAAACATAAAAAAATGAAATTTAAAGAGATGTCCTTAGAAAACCAGATTAAAGAATTAAAAAAATCTGGAAATAAATTAGAAGTAAATCATAAAAAACTGCAAAATGAAATAAACGGGAAAAACAAAGAAATAAAACAAAAAGATAATTTGTTAAACCGTATTTTTTCCAATACGCATATATTAATTGCATATCTTGACAAAAATTTTAATTTTATCCAGGTGAATGAAGCTTATGCATATTATAATAAAAAAACTATTAATTATTTTATTGGAAAAAATTATTTTGAGCTATATCCTTACGAAGAACATAAAAATATATTTAAAGAGGTAGTCAAAACAAGCAAACCGTATATTATTTTTCAAAAACATTTTAATCATACAAAAAATAATGGAAAAGAAGATGTTTATTGGGATTGGAGTCTGCATCCCGTTAAGGATAAAAATGGTGAGGTTGACGGTGTCATTTTAACTCTTTTAGATGTAACAAAGCGCGTTAAATCGCAAAGGGAATTGGAAAAAACAAAAGAAAAATTAAACAAGACAAAACGATTATCGGATCTAGGGCTATTGGCAGCAACAGTTGCCCATGAGTTAAGGAATCCTTTGAGTGTCATTCAAGCTGCATTGTATAATATTGCCCGTAAAAAAGAAAATGCCCCAATAGAAAGTCAAATACATACAATAGAAAAAAAAATAATAGAGAGTGAGCAGATCATCTCCAACCTGTTGGCTTATGCAAGAATAAAAATACCTGATTTGAAAAAGGTCGATATTATCCAGTTGTTAGATGAATCAATTGATGCAACAAGCCGGATGTTTATACATGATAATATTAAGGTGAATAAAATAATAAGTAGTGATTTTGTCAGTATGATTAAAGTTGATAGCTATCAGATAAAAGAAGTTTTTAATAATATATTATTAAATGCATATCAATCCATTAATAAAAAAAAGGGAATTATAAATATTACCGCTAAAACAAAGGAAAAAATAATGGAATTAACCATTATTGATAATGGATTGGGTATTAAAAAGTCCGATTTAGAAAAAGTTTTTGAGCCTTTTTTTACAAGAAAATCAAGAGGCACTGGACTTGGACTGTCCTTATGCCATGAAATTATTAATCTTCATAACGGAAGCATTACAATTGAAAGTAAACTGTCAAAAGGAACTAAAGTTTCTATAAAACTGTCTTATCCGGAGAAACTATAATGAATAATAAGTTATTAATCATTGAAGATGATAAAGATATGTGCGGAGAATTAAATGAGACTCTTGCTGATCTGGGTTATGATATTAAAACAGTATTCGACGGCTTAACCGGTAAAAAATTAATAGAAAAAAACAAATTTGATATAATAATACTGGATTTAAAAATCCCAAATTTTAACGGGTATCAGATTTTAAATTTTATTAACAAAAAAAAGATTAATTCTAAAATTATTGTTATAACTGCAAGAATGAAGATTCATTTTGAAGATATAATAAATCAAAATTTAATAAAAAAAGAGGATGATTTATTGAAAATTGCTAATTTTGTTTTAATAAAACCATTTAAAATTAGCGATTTAATCAGCATAATAAAAAAAATATAATAAAGCAGTCTAAGATGTTTATTTATTAATAGTTTAACGTCACTTTTAATTAGAACTCATCAGATTTTTACACATACTTATTTGATTCTCCTGTTTGCAAACATCAATAATTTAAATAATTATTTTTTACAATCTAATTTACACTTTAAATAATGATAATGGAAAGTAAATAGACGAACTGGGTAATTGTTAATTAATATATTTAGTATATCTTAAATTTAGGAATATTTAATATTAAAAAAGCAGACATTGCTGTGTTTTGCCTATAAGAGAATTTTTTGCCCTATATTATCTCTTAATATTGGTCATTGAAAATATGTATAAACGAGAAATAAGAAATGAAAATAAAAAAAATAATAATTATTGATGATGATATTGAATATATAAATGAAATGGAAGAATTATTAGCCCAAAAAGATTTTAAGATTGTAAAAAAAAATAATACCGACGATATATTAAATTTTGTAAAAAAAAATAAACCCGATCTCATAATTTTAGATTTAAAAATAAACGGGATGACCGGGATAGATGTTGCTAAACTGTTAAAAAAAGACATGAAAACTAAAGGGCTTCCGATCATTTTTTTAACAAATTATTATAATGGTAATGATATTGATTATAATGAAGATAAAGTTAAATTTGGTAAAAATATTTGTCTAAAAAAAACAATTAAACCTGAGATATTGATAAATGAAATAAAAAAAATAGAATTAAACTAATAATATAAAAAAATAACATAATGAGTTAAATAACTAATAGAATATAAATAATAATCTGTATAATTTAAAAATTATGGAGGAATATTATGAATAAATGTTTTGTGTTTTTATTTTTTTTGATTTTATTTATCAATGTTATTGTTTATTCTCAGGAAAAAGAAGAAAAAAAGGATGCCGATGCAAATTTAAATTTTGAAGAAGCTAAAATAAAACATGAAAGAGAAAATCCTGTTTTTATGCAGAAGGGAGGAATGATGAGAGCAGGTGAGCATTCCTTTTATATAAGGACTAATGATGAATGGACAGGATTTTCAACTATTTATATTGGATACAGGTATGGTGTAAGTGAATATTTCAATATTGCAGTCGAGGGAGCCGTGAGTCCTTTACCCCACGTATATATTGCTGCAGTATTGCTTCATTTCAAATTTGTCGAAAGTCCTAATAAATTATTTTTCTTCGGAATGCGCATGAGGATCGGATATAGATACCAGGATAGTGATTTTTCACAAGGATTCTGGCCCAGTGTTGTTGGAGAGCAGTATTTAACTTTAAAAAGAAACGGATTTTATCTTGCAACTGATTTAACCTTAGCGCTACGGTTCGGGAAACATAGAGGTTTGTGCATATATTACACTATATATCCAAGAATAGATATCGATCTTATTGATATGGAAGACAAGGTACATTTTCTTTTCTGCCCGATAATGGTCGGATTTGAAGTAAGATTCCCCAGGAAAAAATTCGGATGGTCATTTGCGATTGAAGCAGGTTATACTTTTCCAATACCGCTTAATGCAATTGAACGGGGTAAATGGGTAAACTTCCCTTCACTGGGAAATATCAGTTTAAGTTACAGATTTGGGGATAAATTTTATTCTAAAAAGAACATGGAAAAGTATAAATAGAATATAGGATTAAAACTGAAAACTGTACAAAAATCATGACTAAAATGGGGAAAATGGAAGCATAGATTAGCCATACCCTTTTAAATTTTTAAAAAAATAGCGTGATATATACGCGGATGACTTTAAATAAAACAGAATGTTTTTATAGCCGATAAACTTATAAGGATATTTAAAATGTATCTGCTGGTAAATATTATATTAAATTTATAAATAATTTATGTAAAATATTTTAGTAATTTATAAATTTTATATTTTAGAAATATCAGAAAAGACAATATTATATGTTTAAGACAAAAATAATATGTACAATTGGACCTTCCTGTAGTGATATTGATATTTTAAAAAAAATGATTGAAGAAGGAATGGATATTGCACGTCTGAATTTTTCACATGGTAATCATAAAGAACATTTAAATAATATAAAAATGATTAAAAAACTTAATAAAAAATATGGTTATTCCGTAAAAATTTTACAGGACTTGGAAGGATATAGAATACGAATTGGGAAATTAGAATATAATGCTCCCTTAATTTTAAAAAAAGGACAAAAATATATTTTTACCAATGATATTTTATTGTTTAATAATGACAATGTTATTCCGCTTGATTATAATAATTCTTATGAAAAAATCTATAAAAATACGAATATATTTATTGATGATGGAAGTATTCAATTTCAAGTTGTAAATACCTATCAAAAATATTTTGAAGCTGTGGTTGTTATTCCCGGAATATTAAAAAGTCATAAAGGCGTAAATATACCTGACTTAAAATTAAATTTCAATATTTTAATGGATAAAGATAAAAATGATATATTATTTGGCATAGAAAATGCGGTTGATTTTATAGCACAATCATTTATCAGGAATAAAAATGATATTGAAAATATTAAAGACTTTATTAAAAAAAATAACTATTCAGCTCAAATAATTTCAAAAATAGAAAATCAAGAAGGAATTGATAATATTGAAGAGATAATCGATGTGTCGGATGGCATTATGATTGCCAGGGGCGATATGGGTGCTTCTATACCGATTTATAAAGTACCAATAGTTCAAAAAAGGATTATTTCCCTCTGCAATTCTTATAAAAAGTTTGTAATTACTGCAACACAAATGCTGGAAAATATGACAGAACATATTAGACCGACGAGAGCGGAAGTTTCTGATGTTGCAAATGCAGTTCTTGACGGCACTAATTATGTAATGCTTTCAGCAGAAACAGCCGTTGGTAAGTATCCTGTAGATACAGTAAGAATGATGCAGAATATTATTACTTATACAATTCAAGAAAACAAAAAACAGAAACTAGTCAATAATAAAGAGAAATAAGTAATTGAGTTAAATAATATAAAGAATATAATAAAATAAAAGAGTTGATAACCTTTTTCAAATAATTAAAAAAATGAACACTGTCATATTAACAGTATCCCCGTTCGATAAACGAACTATTTTTTTAATAATTATAGGAGAAAAATAGTGAAAAAAGCAGTTATTATTTTTATAATTATCATTTCAATTTTATTATTAAGCTATTCGGAAGATATGAAAATAAGAAGTATTGAAGATATTCTTAATGATATTCGTAAAGAACAGGGACTTAAAGAAACAGATAAAATTACTCCTGATAAAGTAAATCTTCAATTACTGGAAGAACTCGGTGATGCTGTTATGGAAAAAATAATCGGAAATCACGAACATCATGAACAGATGGATCAAATGATGGGCGGGGAAGGATCAACTAACCTGAAAGAAATGCATCAACGAATCGGTTATAATTATCTTAAAGGCAATATTAATGGGTATCAAGATATGATGAAATACATTGGCATGATGTCTGAGTACCCTGCAAAGACTTCTAATAAATTTAAAGGAGGTTTTCCTATGATGTGGAATAATGGATATGGAATGATGGGAGGAGTAGGATGGTTTGGTTTTATAATAGGAATTATTATTTTAATTATTATTAGTCTAACTGTTTACTTTGTTATTAAACTAATATTGAAAAATAATAGTACTATAAAAAATATTGAATTCCCGATAGATATATTAAAAAAAAGATATGCAAAGGGTGAAATATCAAAAAAAGATTATGAATTAATAAAAAAAGATATTGAGAGTTAATTTATTTATATCAGATTTTGGTTGTTATTTAAATAATTATGCAAGGAGTTTTATATGATTAATTTAATTTTAATTATTGGTATTATTTTAGCGATCTTATGGTTACTGGGTCTTGTTACATCATATACATTAGGTGGCGCCATTCATGTTTTAGTTGTTATTTCTATTATTATGTTTATTGTATGGGTGGTAATAAAGCTTAAAAAATAGGAAAGTAAAATGGTATTTAAAGCGGGCTTATGGATTGATCATAAAAAATGTGTTGTTATATTGATTAATGATAATAAAATAGAAAAAAAAATAATAAATTCGAATGCAAAAAAGCATATTAGACGTATTGATGGTAAAACATATTCAATATCATTTGAATCACAGAAAAAAATTGCAGATGACAATCAAGAAGAATGTTTTATGTCCCTTCTTAATATGTATTTTGATGAAATAATTTTATATATTCATAATGCGGAATTTATTTTAATATTTGGGCCCGGCGAGGCAAAATATGAGTTTTTAAAGCGGATTAATAATAAAATAAATGGACATATAAAAGAAATTGAAGAAGTGGATAAGTTAACGGATTCCCAGATAATAGCAAAAGTTAAGGATTATTTTTCCCACGAATGAGGGTTGTTTGTCCAGTAAATTTAATCAGAATAAAATATGAAATTAAGTGTAGCGTATACATTTGAACATGGACTCATTGAGAAACTTGGAAAATTTCCTGAAGTAAAAGAAATATACGGGAAATTAACAAGGGATTTTATTGGCGGAGGCAGGTCATCATATACCCTGCCGCAGATATCTTTTAAAATGCTTAATAAAGCGGTCAAAACCGCACATTCTCACTCAATTAAATTTAATTATCTTATCAATGGAGCAGCTCTTGACGGAACAGAGCAGACAAGAAAAGGACGTAATAGAATTCGGAAATTTTTAAATATACTTAAGGAAATCGGAGTTGATGCTCTCACTGTAGCATCTCCATTTTTGTTAAAATTGATTAAAAAAGAACATCCTTGGTTTAAAGTGCGTGTTAGTGCATTCGCTTGTGTCGACTCTCCACATAAAGCAAGGCAATGGGAAGAAATGGGTGCGGATACAATATGCATTAGTGCTATTTCTTGTAACAGAAATTTTACCTTACTTGAATCCTTAAGAAAATCGGTTCGTTGTGATTTACAATTATTAGTAAATACAAGTTGTCTTCAACACTGTGCCTATGAATTGACGCATATGAATCTTCTTACGCAGAGTTCACGAAGCACACATAAACTTAAAGGATTCTGTCTCGATTACTGTTTTCTTCATTGCTCACGCAAACGGTTGCAGGATCCAGTACTTTATATTCGTTCAATCTGGATTCGTCCGGAGGATCTTACTGTTTATGAGAAATTGGGATATGATAATTTTAAAATTGTCGAACGGAGCTGCCCTGGTGATTTACTTGTAAAACGAGTAAGAGCCTATGCTGAGCGTAATTTTGACGGTAACTTGATGGAATTAGTCGGGCCTATCGCACAAATTAAAAAGGAACCTAAATCATCAGGAATGCGGTATATAAAAATGTTAATAACAATGGTAAAACCTTGGCATATAAAAATCAGAAGTATGTTTTCTGTGAAAAAATATATAGAGGAAGTGATGATTCACGATTTTTCTTATGATAAATCTCCTTTGTGCATTGATAATAAAAAACTTGATGGTTTTATTGATGGTTTACTAAAAAAGAATTGTAGTTTAGATGATTGTGAAAACTGTTCTTATTGCGCTTCCTGGTTTAAAAAAGCTGTTAGGATTGATGAATCTTATAGGATAAAGGTATTAAGGCTGGCTGATTCTCTTGAGTCAGGATTAGCAGATGGAAGCTTATGGTAAATATCAAAAAATAAATAAAAAACAATAAAAATGTAAAATAAAATTATAGATGATCATGAAAATTATCTTTGGGAGGTAGGGTTTATATAAAAGAACGGACATTAGTGATTTATATTATTGAATTTAAAAAAGTAAACTTGTTTTAAAATATTGTTATAGCAATTAACTATTATGTTTCATTTGATTTACAGTATCTTTTTAAACAATAAGGAACTAAGTTAGTTTAAAACAGAATTACATCATTGCATTACATGTTTAAAATGCTATTTTTTATCAAAGAAGTAATTTAAAATTTTTTTATATAATAAAAAATAAGGAGAAATTTAATGAAAAGTTTTAAGAAACAATATCTAATCATTTTTTTACTGTTTATCATTTTTACAGCAGCTTATGTAGGTTATGTTTCAAGCAGTGATGCTGATATTCTAAAAAAATATCTTGAACCAGAAGAATTAAAAGGTATAACTGAAAATCCTATAGATAATATATGGATTATTGACGTTAGGCCATCATCAGCCTATAAAAACGGGCATATACCAACAGCTAAATCGTTTCCGTCAAGTGAAATATTAAACAGATTAAATGAATTGTCAAAAGATCAATATTTGATTTTTTATTGTGAAACCGGAGGAAGAGCTCAGGCTATTATTAATAAATTAGAAAAAACAGGTTATACTAAAATGATGAACTGGGGTGGATTCTCAAGATGGACATATCCATCTGAAAAATAATATAAGATAAAATATAATTTTTACCTGAATTTATCTGTTTTATTGAGAGTTTGGCTTTATATAAATTGTTGTTATTCCAATAAAGTATAGAATTATTAATCAGTTGTTATGGTATGGGATTGGGTGTATAGGTGTATTTTTGCTTAATTAAGGACAAATTCATTTTGGATAGAATCAAGTCAATAATAAAAGGAAATAAGGAATTGAATTAATTGATAAAAATAATATTATAAATATAAAAGGTTTGCAGAATACCGGAAAAATAATTACGGCTAAAATTAAAAGGTGTTTCTAATCAAAACAGCAACCTAAACAATATTATATAAATTATAAACCTGGAGGTTTAAATGAATATTTATGTTTGTAAAGTGTGTGGGCATATAGAATTTGGGAATTCACCAAATAAATGTCCTGTATGTTTTGCTCTTAAAAAAGAATTTGAAAATAATAATAATGTATTTATTGATGCTGAAAAAAAAAGCAAAGAAGGAGCTTTAAAACACACTCCTTTTATAAAAATGATTGAAAAAAACAGTATGATTCCTAATAAACAGTATACAGATATTTTAGTAAGAATTGGAGAAAGACTTCATCCTATGGATGAAAAACATTATATTGGATTTATAGATTGCTATTTAGATGATAAATATGTTTCGAGAATTATGTTTACACCATTTATGAAACCATCAGTCGTTTTTCATTTAAAAAGCAAAGGTTTAAAAGTAACTATTGTAGAATCATGTAACATTCACGGGCACTGGATGACAGAAGCTAATTTGTAATTTTTTAAAAAGGGGGCAGCATTATGCTTTTATATTTAATAAATCCATGCAGCAGGATGACATCGATAATTGATCCTAAAAAGGGTAATTTAAGTAAATATCTTATCTGGAAACCTCTTGGGCTTTTAGTTATAGCAGGGTTAACGCCACCGGAATGGGAAATAAAAATAATCGATGAAAATATGTTGGAACCGGATTATAAAAAATTACCTCGCCCGGATCTTGTTGGGATTACAGCGTTTACTTCCCAGGCGCCAAGAGCATATGAAATTGCAGCGGAATTTCGTAGTATGAATGTCCCAGTTGTAATGGGTGGTATTCATGCGAGCATGTGTTTTAAAGAATCACTTAAAATGGCCGATACGGTTGTTATTGGAGAAGCAGAAAGCGTTTGGGCTAGTATTATAAAGGATGCTGAAAAAGGTTCATTAAAACGTATTTACAGAGGGCATCATATACCAATGGATGATATACCCGAGCCAAGACATGACTTATTGTCAGACGGTTATAAATTCGGCTCGATACAAACAACCCGCGGATGTCCATTAAGCTGTGTTTTTTGCAGTGTTTCTGCTTTTAACGGCAGGGGATATAGAGCACGCCCGATTGATAAGGTAATAAATGAACTTAAAAATATTAAAGAAAAATACATATTAATAGTAGATGATAATATAATAGGAACAAATAAAAAGCATCTTAATCGTGCTAAAGAATTATTTAAAGAAATAATAAAAGCTAAAATTAAAAAGAAATTTATTGCACAAGCCACAATAAATATTGCAGATGATAAAGAATTTCTAAAACTTGCATCAAAAGCAGGTCTTATGGGAGTTTTTATCGGTTTTGAATCAATATCAGAAGACGGACTTTTAGAATTACAAAAGAAATTTAATGCCGTAAGAAAAAATGATTTTAGATCATCCGTTAAAAAAATTAAAAAGCAGGGAATAGTAGTGCTTGGTTCTTTCATTATGGGGCTTGACGGTGATAAAAAAAATATTGGACTTAACATTGCAAAAACAAGCATCAATTACAGTATTGATATCCTGAATCTTGTCTTATTGACGCCTCTGCCCGGGACACGTTTATGGGATAAATATATTTCTGAAAAGCGTATTGTAGCAGACAAATTTCCGGAAGATTGGAAATATTATACATTAAATTTTCCTGTTACTGATTACATGAATTTATCATGGACGGATATATTTAATGAAACATTAGCCTGTTTTGATCATTTTTATTCTTATCCCAGAATATTCGGAAGATTTTTATGGCAGTTAATAATTAACAGAAAACTTTTTCCGGCTTTACTCAGTGTGATTGCTAATATAAATTACAGACGAAACATATCAAGGGATAGGGGATTGCTGAAAAAAATTATCTTATCCAGAGGAACTATGGCAGAAAAATGTTTAAATACTCAATGTTAAATTTAGTAATAGCTGCATTTATAATAGAATTAAATCAGTAATAAAAGGTAAATAGAACAGAATATGTTTGTTAAAACACGGTATAATATTTATAAATTTTAAAAAAAGAGGAGGTTAGAATGAAAAGAGTATTTTTTATATCAATTTTAATAAACATAATATTTTTTTTGTGTACATTTTTTTTATTTTTTGGTTTTAAAAAAGAAAAAACTGATGAAAAAGAAAATAATAATAAATAATTTTTTGATATTTTACAGATTAAGATTTTTTAATTTAAATATTATACTATAATTTATATAGTAATAATAATTTAAAAAATAAATGAAATTTCAGTAGAGATGAGGTATTCTTTAATGAATATTTTAATGAATATGTCACAGACAGATTTATTAAAAAGTATTTCAGAGGGATTTGTAAAATCACCATTTCAAATTATCTTAACAATAGTTATTATATTTTTTTTTATTGGGCTATTAATTCTTATAGGAGTAATTACAGCGAATAGGGCAAAAAATATTTTAATAGATCAATTATTTAAGAAATATGAAAAATTATTACTGCTTTTCAATATAACTGATGAAGAAAATAAACTTATAAAAAAATTATCTTTTTATTTAAAAAATCCTGATAATAAATATTTACTTCTAACCGATCCTAATATATTTCATAATGCTTTAAATAAATTGAGAACTAAAGGAAATATAGAAGATAAAATACTGTATCCATTGGAAAAAAAATTGGGGTTTTTAAAATTATCTCCGGAAAAAGTTATAAAATCAACCTTTGATTTAAATAATGGTGCTCTTGTTATTATTATTATTAATTTTCATAAAAAAATATCAGGTCATGTAATTAAATCAGAAGAATTCTTTAGTGTGAAGGTTAACAGTGATATTAATTATATTATAAAAAAAGAAAATATAATGATTGTAACTTATAATTATACCGGAGTATATGTTTTTAATGTCAGGTTAAAAACATATAAAGATGGGATAATGTATTTTACTCATTCTACAAAAACTAAAGTTTATCAGCGTAGAGAATTTTACAGGAAAAATAAAAAAAGATTTGTCTTTATCTATCGTAAAGAAACAGGAGATAAACAGGAGACTGCCGTGATATTTGATTTAAGCGGAGGCGGAGCCAGTATTGATAATTCAGTATTAAAACTTAAAGTGGGAGATGAATTTAAAATTTATTTTCCAAAAATAAAAAATAATAAAATTGTAGTTAATGCAGAAGTTATTAGAATGTCAAGAAACAATTCGGTAATTCATGTAAAATTTAATCATTTAATGCCTTTATTTTGTGATCAAATTATTGAAATTGTTAATAGTTAATTTTTAACATTAAACTAATTAAAATAATATAATAATTCAAATAAATTATTAAGTCTTGTATTTACAAGACCAGAATAATTATTATTTTTATCAATTAAATAACATTTCATTTTGACTGTTTTAGAGCCAAAATAATCATCATAATAATTATCTCCAATAAATACAGCATTTATAGAATTTATTTTTAAATCATTTAATACAAATTCAAATATTTCTTTATTTGGTTTTCTTATGCCTATTTCTACTGAAGTATAAATTTTAAAAAAATAATTTATAATATTCATTCTATTGAGATTTTCATATATTAAATCCGGATAATGCGTATTTGACAAAATACATAATCTGTACTTTTTGCTTAATTTTTTTATAAACCCGTAAATATTATCATAATAAGTCGTTTTAATATTCCAATCATTAATATATTTCCTAATAAACTTTTTATTAATATTGTCATTTATTGAATAATTAAAACATGTCTTAAAAAAATATTTACCTAAATCATGCATATGAAATTCAGATTTATTTTTTATTGCTTCTTTTTCAAATTGAACAAAGCAAGTATCAAACTCTTTTATATATTTTTCTTTATCAATATTAAATCCCAATTGACATAAATATTCATATGATGTATTTATTTCAGTTAAATTTCTGCTTTCCGAATAATCTACCAATGTCCCAAAAAAATCAAATATTACATCTGTAATCATATATTTAAAATTATTATTATAAACTCGCCGGGATTGACTTAAATTAAAATGCCTGAGTAATCCGGTATATTACAAGCTTGATTTGAGTTTATATTATTTCTAATTTTCTTACAAGTTTATTTTAATATTATGAATCTTTATTCTAATAATAGACACAGTTGATCTTTTTTACATTATTACATGCATAATTGCCGGTAATGTTTTGCAAGTTACCGAAGTCCGCCAATGGTGGATTTGGATGTAGCAAGCAACAGTACAGCGTAACTGCTGACTTGGTGTTAGTTGAAATCGTACCTTTTTATTCAAAATCAAATCAGCCGAAGCTATGGATGGCGGAGGCTGTGAATCAGTATGCCAATCACCCTAAAATTTACATTTTCCCTTTAAAAAAATTTTTTGCTAGTTTACTAATTGTTTTATTTTTCACTTTTTCAATTGCGCTAGCTTTCATCATTTCACGATCGGCTAAATAAGCAAATTCTTTTTTTAGTTTAAAATAACTTTCTAAACGTTTGGGATCGAGAAAACCATTATTTACTGCTGTTTGTACCGCGCAACCTGGTTCGTTTCTATGACTACAATCTCTAAAATGACAGTTTGAAGCTAATTCTTCAATATCATCAAATACCTGTTTTAATCCTTCTTCATCGCCCCAGACTTGTAATTCTCTCATTCCTGGGGTATCAATAACAATACCACCATTAGGAAGCACGATTAATTCGCGAAATGTTGTTGTATGCCTACCCCTACTCCCTAATTCACTTACTTCATTTACTTTGAATCGCTTTGTACCAAGAAGTGAATTTATTATTGTTGACTTTCCAACACCAGATGAACCTAAAAAAGCTACAGTTTTTCCTGCTTGAATGTATTTATTAAAAATTTCCATACCTACTTTATGTACTGCACTAAGAGTATATACATCAATTCCTAAAGCAATCGATTCAACTTCACTTTTTCGAAATTCAGTTTCAGAACAGAGATCAGATTTGTTTAAAAGAATAACTGGTACTGTTCCACTATTCCAAGCCATAGTTAAATATCTTTCAATACGCCGTAAATTAAAATTCAAATCCAGACCAGTAACTATAAATACCGTGTCAATATTAGCTGCAACTATTTGTTCATCTGTAATTTGTCCTGCAACTTTACGACTAAAGAAATTCTTTCTAGGTAAAAGCGCATGTATAGTAGCTTTCTTTTCATTTGGATGAATCAAACCTATAACCCAATCACCTACAGTGGGGAAATTTGCTTTAATATCAGTATCAAATCTAAACTTACCTGATATTTCACACGAAAACTCTCCAAGTTCACAATAAGCCAAATATTTCTCTCGATTTTCCCTGATTATTCTCATCGCATAATAATTTTGATTTCGATATTGTTCAAAATGATTTTCAAAAAAAGAATCCCAACCCAAATCTGTCAATTGCATATCCTTTTTACTCCTCAATAAATTCACTTGGATGTTCAACAGTTCCTTCTACGTCATCTAATGAATTTTCATACAATTCAATTGCCATTAATACATCATCCGGAACTTCAAATGGACATTTTTACTCCACTGTGAAGCTTTTTTATTAGCCGTTAAGGATGACGACGTTCCAAAACAACTAGGCGGTACAATTTTAACTAACATTCAGCAATTTACCAAAATCCGCAAACGGGCAATTTGAGTGAAGCCGAAGGTATAACCGCATATTCACTGCTATGTGCTGAACCGTTTACGCGTCAGATCAAGCAAATGTTTAACAGAGATTTTCTCATTAGTCTCATCATTGAAAACATACTCATCAACCATTCTATCAATATACAAAATCCCATCTAAATGGTCAATTTCATGTTGAAAACACCGCGCCATTTGGTCAATTGTTTCAATTGTATGAGATTCACCAGATCTATTTTGATATTTGACTTTTATTTTTTTATAGCGATTAACCTTTCCCATAAAACCTGGTAGTGAAAGACACCCTTCAAAATCTGATTGTTCTCCTGATTTCTCTATTATTTCAGGATTTACTAATTCATAATACTCTCCCAGATAATCAATCACAATTATCCTTTTTAAAAGAGAAATTTGTGGTGCTGCCAGTGCGGCACCATCACCATGATTTCTCAATGTATTTAATATAATATCAATCTTATTATGTAACCCTTTATGAAATACATTAACAGGCGAACATTGAGTTCTCAGACAGCTATTACCAAAATGTATAATTTTTTCCTGCTTACTCATGTCAAGTTAATCCTTAACCTTGAATCCTTTAGGAAAGTATTTTTATCTAAAAAGGATTGATATACTTTCCAAAGTTGACTGAAATCAAACTACCGATTAATCCGGCATACATTCTGCTATACTGGAGTTTATATTATTTATTATTTTTTTACAAGATTATTTAAGTGTTTATTATATTATAAGAAGTTTAACATAATGTTATTGATTAAAAAATATAAAAGTCAATCTCCGTCAGGAGATTTCAGTTCAACGACAAGGCTTATGCATCATTGTGACAAAAGGAAATAATAATATGCTACGCCTAGTTGTCGGCAGTGCCGTGCCAAATAATTATCAACAAGTCTATATGGATAGATTATTGGTTTAATTCTTCTCCTGTTTTTGCCCCAGATTGCTTTAAAAATTCTACAATATCATTATGACCTTTTTTTATTGCATAATCTAATGCAGTTTTATTTTCATCATCTACTTGATTGATTTTTGCACCATTTTTTAATAATAATTTTAAAAATTTTAAATCACCTTTTGAGGCTGTAATATGTATTAAATAGCTACCATAATGACCAGGATAATTTACATCTGCACCATTATTAATTAAATATTCCGATAATTCAAAATCCTGATTACTTATCGCTTTAAACAATAAAGGATCTCCATAAATATGAGAATAATTGATATCATCTTTACTTGCACCATATTTAACATATATTTTTAAAATATCAAGTGAATTTGGACCATGAATAAATGATATTGGATTACCCATTTCAAAATTCATACTTATATCAGCTCCTTTTTCTAACAAAAATTTTATTATTTCTATACTTCCATTATATGATGCGATCATTAAAACATTCCTTCCTTCATCATTTGCATTTACACTTGCACCTTTTTTTATTAAATCTTTAACTGAATTAATATCTCCATTTTCAACTGCTTTGATTAGCTCTTTATTTAAATCATCATCTTTATTTTTTTTAGCTCCATAAGACTCTAAAATTTTTATTATATCTTCATTTTGATTTTCAAGTGCATATGTATATGCGGTTTTTCCACTATTATCTTTAATACTAAAATCAGCATTATTTTCTAATAATAAAGATACGATCTTAACATGATTATCCCTAGCCGCCATCATTAATCCTGTAGTACCATATATATCAGTTTCATTAATTAGTGCTCCATTTTTAATTAAATATTTTGTTACTTCATAATTTCCAAACCATGCTGCCCTAAAGAATGCACTCCATCCTTTTTGTGATTTTTTATTTATATCACAGCCATTATTAACTAAAAATTTAACAATTTCTAAATTATTTTTCATTGAGGCAATAATTAATGGAGTTTCACCAAATGATGTAGTTGCATTTAGATTAGCTCCTTTTTTAATAAGTTCTTTTAACTTATTAATATCATTATTATTAACAGCATCAAATAATAAACTGTCTAGGTTTGATGCAAAAAAAGGTATAGATATTGAAATTAAAATTATTAATATTGTAATTTTTTTCATCTCAATTAACTCCTTGAACCGGCCAAGGATGGCCGTACTTCCAACTCAGGCACGGTATTGCCGACAACTGTACGAGAGTACGTATGCAATTACGAGCATAGTAAGTAATTACGCGTATGCTCTCAATTAGAGGTCGTATTTTTTTTATCAATAAGCAATATTATACTACTAGTGATATAGAATATTATTATTATAATTAATTGAAAAAAATAGAAATCAAATTTAACATTAATTAATGGATATATTAAATATCTTATTCGAATTATAATTAAAATAATTGTATGAAACCATAATAGAAATACTAAAAATAATTTGGAATATTTTATTTTTAAGAGTGTTATTATTGATAAAAATATAAAGAATAATGAAATAAATAAAAAATAAAGTCTAAGAGATGAAAACTGTCTTCTTAAAAGAATAATTATTACTGAATAACTAAACCAAATAATATATAAAATTGAAATAATTTTCGTTTTATTATTCATAAAGATCCAAAAAATATGACACCTAATCTTTAGGAAAGTATTTTTATCCAAAAGGGATTGATATACTTTTCAAAGTTGGCTGAAATCAAACTGCCGATTAATCCGGCATCCATTCTGCTAAATTAGAGTTTATCTTATTTATTATTTTTTTACAAGTCGATTTTTTTTATAAGAATATTTAATATATTGTAGATGATAAACATCAAATAATAATAGCAGCAAAAACATTCGGACAAGGTCCGGACAATAATCTTTTAATACCTTTAATCGATATAGCAAGTGAAAACTACAAGGCTCTTGGGAAAGAAGATAATTTTTTTGAAGGTAAAACTCTTATTGCTGATACAGG
>Ga0209164_1001826_pt1 | contig 25151 bp, 24 predicted proteins | sample MTBNYHSulfiMetaG_FD_187458 | JGI IMG/M metagenome (GOLD analysis project Ga0209164, IMG submission 187458) | Enrichment culture microbial communities from rom New York Harbor, USA that are MTBE-degrading - MTBE-NYH (New York Harbor Sulfidogenic)... | ecosystem: Environmental > Aquatic > Marine >... | reverse complement strand
GCTCTGAGCATATCATATCAGAACCCTTTTACCAGCCTTCGGCTGGGACGCTTTCACCCACGGGCTTACGCCCGTGGTCCTCAGCGTCGTTTTGATAGGTATCCTCGCATAGCGGGTACCCAAAAACATCTAATTCCGCCAACACGTTGCGAATATTTTCTACATACCCTCGAAAATCAAATCGGCCAGAGGCACCAAGTGCAGTCGCCTGGTGCTTTAACTGCTTTTCGATACCCGTCCCGCAAACGATAAACCGCACATTCGGCACCCGAACTGCTGCGCTCATCCGAATAAAATTGTGGTGCATTTTAGTAAAGTTGACGGTGCCGATATAGCCGATGTTGAAAGTAGTATGAGCAACAGGCGAAAAACCCTCCAGACGGTCAAGATCGATAGGGCTGTAGAGCAGAGTTGCCAAGCTTGCTGGTGCTTGGCAACACGCAGGAAGGGTTAATGTTTTTGGAGTCTTAACCAATACCCGGTCAGCAAAATCAATCAGCTTTTTCGTAATTACCTGGGGTGGGTTGAGACCGTTAACAGCGGTCCAGAGCAGCAGTCGCATAGGAGGGAGGTCCGAACGCAGGAATTGATATAAGGAAGGATAATTCCAGAAATGTACTAAAACAATATCGCCGGCATCAAGTACCTTTCGGAAAGCTTCGGTATCAAGTTGGCGGTGTACAATAACACCTGCTTTCCATGCTGATAACAATGCCGGAGGGGAGACGGAACCTTGTTCAAGGGGACAGACAATGTGCTGTTGTTTCAAGCCTAAACGCATGGCGTATTTTGCCGCAGCGATCAAAGCACGTTCCGGTCCACCGGTGGAAAACCGTTCGATCACATGGACGATGGTAAGCATTAGGAATCCGCTTTTGGTTTTAGGTGATCCCGAATACGACGCGCCAAGGACTGACGAGTGAGCATCAATAACTCCTGCTGGTAGACTGGCAGGTTACGAGACAAATTATTTTCATGGATTCGCTTGCGCAACACAATCTGGGGTAATATTCTAAAAGATAGGCCAAAGTCTTTTGTCCTGGCAAACCAGTCGTGGTCACAGCCCACGGTTAAAACCGGGTTAAAGTCTCCTACGTGCCTGAAAGCAGAGGGACGAATTAGAAAGCCACTTAAGGTATACGCTGGCACAGGACGGTTGAGCCAGTCATCGTAATACTGGGGTGGTATGGTGCATCCTGGTTGTGCAAAACGAACCAGATGGCCGGTGACTGCCTCACAGTCGGGGTGGGACTTAAGATAAGTCGTTTGAATGTGCAGCTTGTCGACTTCCCAAAGGTCGTCGGCGTCGAGAAAGGCGATTAGATGGTTGGCAGGTACCGCCTGGAGGCCTTCGTTCCGTGCGGAGGCCAAACCGATACCCTTCTGGTGAATTACCCGAACCCCTGGAAAAGATTGTGCAATTGCAATACTCCGATCGCATGATCCACCATCAACAACAATAATATCCAGTGACGGAAATCTCTGTGCCCCAATGCTCTGCAAAGCTTCCGCCAGGAATTGTTCACCATTGAGAACAACCACAATAACACTGATATTCATAGACTTAAACCCCGCCGGTTCCTGATGGCTTCCTTTTTATTCTCCCCCTGTGATTATTTGATCAGAACTGACAATATTCATTGCTGTTAGTAAAAAGTTTTTAGTTTTCGGGTAATGTTACTGAATCCTTCTATCAGGTATTTTAACAGATTATTATCAGGAACATAAGTCTGCATATGTTGAAGCACCTGTAACGTTTCATTGGGGTGGCGTAATGGCGTCAGCACATGGGGAAAACCTTCGTTGAGACCTGGGACAGGTATCTTGGGATTCTTGTCCAATACCCGTTGCCATAGGTGCAACATGGGGACCCGCCGGTAGGTGTTTATCAATGCCAGCAAAAAGTTCCAGCGGTCAAAGTTATCGTCGATATAATCCGCTTGCACTCCTTTGGGATGTAACAAAGGAAACCCGAGAGAAAAGCTTGGCAGACAGCCTCGCATGTCGCTGGCATTGGTTGTGTGGGTGGCGTCAAGTTGGAATCCAAGATTGGAAACTAAGTTGCTGGTGGGCATGATGCAGAGCCCTCCGTGTAACAGGCACATTAGCATCCACTGGATATCCCAGGTGTCGATAACCAGAAGACCAGCGCCCCTTCGAAAGAGCCACACTTGATGGGCTGCGTGTTCAGGGTCAGGAAGGTTATTATGCAAGATGTTTTCAACATCCAAATCTTTGAACGTGTTCAAGTGGAAATCGTAGAGTTCCCAGCTACGCTTCCAGGTGGCCCATCCCCAAATACTACCGTGGCGGCAAAAAAAGTAACTCTCGGCAAAACGGCGCCATTGGCATAGATTGTTGCGGCCACTGATATACATAACCCGGGGTTCGTCCCGGTAGCGTTCCAGTAACTCGCTGCAGAATTGAAAAAATGTTGGGTCTGGCAAGGTGTCATCTTCGATGATGATCGCTTCGCCCACCTGCTCAAATACCCAATCCAAGCCGGAAACGACTCGCTGCCCACAGCCCAGGTTAACCACGCTATAGTTTTTTTGCACTGTGCATTTCCAGTCAACTGAATCAACTACCTGCCGGGCTTCCGCACACAGCGATACATCCTCGGCTCGTTCTATCCTCGGTCCATCGGCAATTAAAAAAAGCCGATCTGGCTGGACCTGCCGGATAAGGTTGAAAACCTGACGGGTTAGTTCCGGACGATTGAATAAAATAAATACCACGGGCACGCGCAGTTTGTTCATCAGATGTCCTCCCGCAGCGCTAAAGAAACAGCGTGTGGGATCTCAGTAAAGTCATCTCCCAATTCCAAATGGTAGCAGGGAACCTGGCGTACCAGTTTTGCTATGGCACTTAATGCTGATTTGAGGGAGCCGGCCGGGAGGGCCATCAACTTCAGAGTAGTCGGCGCTAAAAGATTCAGCGCTTCTCCTCCAGAAGCAGGCTTTAGCCTGGTACACTGTTCTTTGGTCACTTTCGGGAGCAATACTGCCCGGACAGGTAGGCTCTCCACCATTTGCTGTTTACGACCAGGGCCAAAATGGTAAATCATTTTCCCATCATCCTTCATTCCTGTGGCGGTTGATTCAAGTTGGGGGAACCATTTTCTGCTGTCGTCCGTAAGCTTACCCGAATTGTACAGGCTATAGACGTGCGGCGAGGAATCAAAATCTAAAATGCAAAAATCATCACCAAGGTACAGGAATCCGGCGTTAAGACATGCAAAGGCAGCCGTGGACTTGCCTGACCTACCGGCTCCACCCAACAAAACACCTCCCGTTTTTGTACCTATCGCTGCTGCATGTAGACCGGTCAACCCATGCTGTTTCAACCACCAGGAAAGAATCGTGCGTAACGGGGCGGCATGCACATAAGTTGGATAGTGTTTCTGATCTGCTATCCAGCTTACAGCAAGATGAAAGCGCGGTGAGAATCCCTCTATCCACTGGTGTTGGGGCCAAAGTGCGATATACAATTCATTTCCAGCCAAGCTGTAAAACCCAGGAAGGATTGGAGGGACAGGCATTGGAACCCCGGTGCTTTGGCGGTCCCAGAGGCAGATGGTGAGATCAGGGTGGGAACTTTCGTGAGTTTCCAAGTGTTCAAGTGCGCGAGTTGTGAAAGGGACAAGTTCTGTTCCCGCAAAGCGCAAGCGGACGATACGGCCTGCTATTGTATAGGTCTTCTCAATCCGGCCACCCTTTCTCTCGGCAACGCGGTACTGTTGTAATAAATTGTAAAAAGTGTCAAGGAAAGCACTCCCGTAAGTAGTGGGGGAAACCCTCATTTCGGGCTACTCGTCCGAAGATTTGCCGGTGAAAGGCCAGCCGGCATTTGACACTTCGTGAATAGGATCAATCAAAAGCAGCTCCTGCATGTCGGTAAATTTTTTAAGGACCGGCCTTTCGAAAGTAGGTTTGATAGTACTCTCTGTTTTTAGGAGAGGAGGAATCTCGTTACTCGGCAAAAAATTGTTCTCTTCAACGGGAACAACCAAGGCTTCGTCATGGAGATCATTCAAAAACCGGTATACTTGATCGCGAATCGTCGCTGGGAAGCCATCATACCGCTGGCTTATCTGTTCAACCAAGTCATCAATCTCGTGGCAATAGGTGAGCATCTGCCAGATTTCTGATCCGACACCACCAATCATGTAATAGGCACCAGTTTCGCTGTCAATGATTAGGGTTTCTTTTTCAACGGTTTCGTGAATAATCCTCAGCGTGTTAAGACGGAAACGAGATGCTTTAATGCTCATGTTCCATACCCCCTTTTTCGTCAAGAGATGTAACCAAAACAATAAAGAGTTAAATACTTACCTCAATCCAGCGATAATTGCGCAAGAGGCAGATACAATGCCGGTTTTATTGTCACCCTGAACTCGTTTCAGGGTCTCATGAGATGCTGAAACAAGTTCAGCATGACATTTTATCGCTGAATTGAGGTACTTATAACAAATAAACGCCTTCCCATCTTGAGGCAAACAAGGTGTTAACTTTTTGAGAATACAGCTGATCACTTCGTCCCCCGAGATGAGCATATTACTTATTTTAAGAAATGATTACAAATAGTTGTTTTAAAAGTCAAGGAAATTTTATCTCTTTGAACAGCAGGAGGCGGGTCATTACGTATTTAAACTGTCATTACCGACAAGATCCGAATCCCGGGTATGTCTTGCTTAGTTGTTTTAATGAGTTTGTTGGATGCAGAGGATAGATAATGGTGTTGGTCTTAAAAAAGAAGCCTCAAAAAATGTCTTTGGATGGTTTACCCGTTTTGAAACCTCGAAGGAAATTAAAGGGACCGGGCTGGGACTATCCATTGTTAAGGAGATCGCCGAACGCCATGAAGGCACGGTATGGATGGAGCCAGGCCCAATCAAAGGAATAATCTTTTATTTATCCGTTTTTAAGGATTTATGAATGTTTTGACAGGTAGTATTCTTTTTAGTATACTAGTTTTATTACTTTTCTTAACTGGTTATCAGTTCGTCTATCTTTTTTTGCATTGCCATATTTACCTTAAAGGAGACGGCCATGGATGAAAAAGAACGGCTCAATGCTCTGGAAGTAGCTCTCCAAAATGAAATGAGGGAGCGGGAGTTCTATCTTCGCAATCGCAATCGAACCAAAAATCCTCTCGGCAAAGCCATCTTCCAACACATCGGAGATGAAGAACTGGAACATTACGAAAGGCTCAAAGAACTTCATAAACACTGGAAAAACAAGGGGACCTGGCCGGAAACCGTTCCTCTCAAAGTAAAAGACACACTGGTTAAAGACATCTTGCTCACTATGCTTAAAAAAGCAGAAGAGATTCCTGAAGGAGACGCTGACGATCTTGAAGCCATTCGCATAGCTATTGATTTCGAAGCAAGCGGCGCAAAGCACTATGCTACAATCCGCGATCACATCATTGACCCACACGAGAAAAATTTTTTTGATCTTCTCGCGAAAATCGAACACGCGCATTATCTTTCTCTCAAAGATACTGAAGAATTTTTGACTGATCCAATATCCTGGTACCAAAAAAAAGAACACCATGGACTTGATGGTGCGTAAGGAATCTGTAAAATTTCTTGCTTGTGAAACTGTGTCGTAATACCTATTTTGGTAGCCGCAAGCTTTAGCTTGCGTTTCTCGGACAGGTAATTTCACTATGTTGCGCAGCCTAAAGGCTGCGGCTACCCACTGTTTTTGAATTGCAACACAGCCTCTGTGCGAGGGAAAAATTATTTTTCTCTTTTTTTAAAATGACACTCATAGAGAAGAACGGTTAGAAGTTAGCCGGAGGAAAAGATGTTTGAAAAAACTTTTAACTACTTAAGAAATGAGATCTGGCGAATCAGGATTAAAGAAGTTCCTCGCCGCAAATCTTTCCTTTTAAGGCCGTTACGGATATTCCTTTTGGCCTTCCGCAGCTTTAATGAAGACAAATGCCAATTAAGGGCCTCGGCTTTAACGTTTTATTCGCTTTTATCGGTTGTGCCACTGGCTGCCATGGGTTTTGGCATTGCCAAGGGTTTTGGGTTAAAAGAAAATCTCACCCGCTTTCTTTCAAATGAACTTCAGGGACAGAAAGAAATGCTTCAATGGACAATGCAATTTGCCGATGCCCTTTTAGAAAACACCAAGGGAGGAGTTATTGCCGGGGTTGGGGTTTTAGTCCTCTTTTGGTCAATCATAAGCTTATTAAATAACATTGAAAACGCATTCAATGATATTTGGTACGTCAAAAAAGGACGGGGGTTCGGAAGAAGACTGAGCAACTATCTTTCCCTTATGTTGATTTGTCCGGTTCTGCTGATAATGTCAAGCAGTCTCACCGTGTTTATCACCAGTCAGATGACCCTTATCACCGAAAAAATTTCTTTATTGGGGAAAATCAGCCCATTGATTTTCTTCCTTTTAAAATTATCACCCTTCTTTTTTCTTTGGGTTCTTTTTACCTTGCTCTATATCGTTGTTCCCAATACCAGCGTAAGTTTTAAAGCAGGATTATTTGCCGGCATAGCAACCGGAACCTTTTTTCAGCTTGTCCAGAAGGCTTATATTTATTTTCAAATCGGGGTTGCGAAATACAATACCATCTATGGGAGTTTTGCCGCGCTTCCTTTATTCTTAGCCTGGCTGCAATTGAGCTGGCTTATTGTTTTGCTTGGAGCGGAGATCTCTTATGCGGTCCATAATGAAGAAGACTATGAATTTGAAACTGACACTCAAAAAATCAGTTATTATTATAAAAAACTCTTAGCGCTCAGAATAGTGGAACTCTGTGTGAAAAATTTCTGTCAAGGAGAAAAACCGGCCGACATCCATGTAATTGCTCATGTTTTAGGAGCTCCGGTTCGCCTTGTCCGGGAAATTCTTTTCGACTTAATAGGAGCACGGATATTATCCGAAGTAAAACAAAGCGATGAATCAAAATCCTATTATCAACCTGCCCAAGATGTGGCGAATCTTACCATTAAAAAGGTCCTTGACCTGCTCGATAGAAAAGGCAATGGGGGTCTTCCTTTTGTTAAGGACCAGGAACTTGAAAAGATATCGAGCACCTTAGAGTCTCTGGATCATTTAGTTATTGTTTCTTCCGAGAATATACCGCTTAAAAATCTATAAACTCTCATCCCCAGTGCCCAACCAAAAAAACCCGAAAGCAATGCCTCGACAAAAAAGAACGAGGCTTAAAAGAGGTTTAAAATTTATCAAACATATCAATAAATTTACTATTTTTTTTTAGGCGCTCTATTTAAGTTTCCTTGTTTGACATTACTTAAAAAAACATAAAGAAAAGACGTTGACAAATACCCTTAACAATGCTAAAAAAAGTGAAAATATTTTTAGTAAATTCCATGGTAAAGGGAGACAAAAACCATGCAAAAGAAAAAAGAGAAAAAGCAGGAAAAGAAGAAATACACCAAGCTGGTCTTAACCAAACATAATAAATTGAAAGATATTACCGCCGGCGTTACACCTGCGCCTTTGGGGTGCACAAAATTCCTTTTTTGAATGGGGGAGGAAGAACCATGCAAAAGAAAAAACAGAAAAAGCAGGAAAAGAAAAAATACACCAAGCTGGTCCTAACCAAACATAACAAATTGAAAGATATTACCGCCCAGACTACTGGGGACTTAGGTTGCACAAAATTTCTTTTTTAACGCAACTATTCTATTATTCACATCTCACCATATTCTCTTTCTGTAAATCATCGCCCCCGGAACTGATGGCGCTCAATCTGCACAGTTCTTTTGAGGGCAGTAACATATCCCCGTGCTCTCCAAAACTCATTCCCGGACAAAAATTGCAGGATTTTTTCCACGGGCATGAAAAGCATCCTTTAAAGTCTTTATCATGAAAGGAACGAATCTTCTGAAGAACAGGTGAGTGAAACCATATATCAGGAAGAGATCGCCTTTTTAAATCACCGCATTCCCAGCGAAGCGCCACGCACGGATATACTTTACCTCCCGCATTGATACAACACGCCTCTCTTCCGGCATTACAAACGAGTTCTCCTGATTTATTATCAGAGTCGCTATGTTTTTTAAAAAGCGCACCTTTTTTCTTCCGCAGAGCTTTTAGATCCTCTGTTTTGATCCTCCATCTCTCTGGTGATCGGCTTGGATCACAAGATGGATAAACCCTGAAAGTAGGATGAAATGTTACCCCCAACCCATGACAAAGGCGGTAAAGATCTCCCATCCCGTGAAAGTTTAAACAAAGCATCACACTCTTCACCAAAACACGAATTTCTTTTTCCACCATCCATTTAATATTGGCAAGCGTTTTCTCAAATGATCCGGCGACGCCGGTAATTGATTCGTGTGTTTTGGCAGAAGCTCCATACAAACTACATTCCACCGCAAAAGGCGGCTTCTTAAGAAAGGCTTTTTTATGCTCCGAATTGAGAAGGGTGGCATTGGTAAAGAGCTTGGTCGCAAACCCTTTCTGGGAACAGTAAAAAAATATCTCAATAAAATCTTCCCGTAACAAGGGCTCTCCTCCGGTGAGGGTCACTTTCATCGTTCCTAAGTTTTCGAGGTCATCAAGGATCAGCTTTATTTCATGGAAACTTAATTCTTCTTTTTCCTTGTTTTCCTGATAGCAATGGAGACACGCAAGGTTGCATCGATCCGTAATTTCGAAAACAACCGAAAAAGGGATCCCTTTTAATCGAATAATGCGGCTGAGGTGGTCAAGAGATGCTTCTTTCATCACACGAAAGGTAGATCACAGTTTTTTTGATCATGACATCTTAGGTTCTAAAAAAGGATTTTTATCATGCTCAACCAGATCTTCTTTTATCAGGTCTTCCATAATTTCAATGAGATCCTTTTGGATTGTTCCGGCATCGACTTCGTATTGTTCCATAATCTTTGCCCGGATTTCCGCCAATTTATTTTTTCCGTCTAATGCCTCCCAAAGCATTCTTCCTTCTTCATTCAGGGTATAATAGATTCCCGATTCGAGATGAAGGAGAATACAGTCATCCCCCAATATCCTCCATACGACTTCCTTATTTCGCTTAAAATATACCTCCCAAAACTCCATCAAAGCGCTCTCCATGAGTTAAAATATTATCTAAAATCGATATGAAAAAAAACGTTAACGATCCTCCTCATAAGGGTACCAGTCAGACTTCCGGAGACGTTCTACGCGTAGTACAACGATTTCATTACAACTGGTGGAGAAAACAACTTTTCTTCCTTTCATGCCCCCAACATCTTCCGAAACAATGGGTACGCCCTTCCGAACCAAGATCCTCCGGGCAATCTTAGTATTTTCTAATCCGATATTTTGGAAACAAAGCTTGTAATTATGCGCCCCCCCGAAAATTTGCGCTTCCAAGTGTTTTAATTTAGAACCATCTTCGAGCATCATCTGGATCAGCGCCAGCGTGGCAACGTTCCCATATATCGGGGTCGCTCTACGCTTATCCCGGATATACGGGAGTTTAAAGTGATTCATTCCTCCTACTTTCCGCCTCTGATCATAAACACAGACCGAAACACTGGAGCCAAGCACCGTTGAGATCGACACTGATTTCGAAGGCAAAAAGATGTAGCCGGGCTTGAGAAAATAATTTGTCAGGGCGGGAGTATCAGATTTTTTACCCATTTTTATCTTTAAAAATTTTTTTTCGCTACTATTGATTTTTCTTTAATAAATCCTTTTTTGTCTGCTTTACCACATCAATCGGCAAATAAATATAAAAGTCACGTTATAATTTTTTTTTCCGCGGTTTTCTCCGTGGATTATCTAAAGCCTCAATAATCGTCCGGGGGATTTCTTGCAAAGAAACAACTTCATCAACCGCTCCAAGTTTTATCGCTTCCCGTGGCATGCCAAAGACCACGCAACTCTCCTCATCCTGCGCTATGGTGTAAGCCCCACGCTCATATAAGGCGAGCATTCCTTTGGCGCCGTCAGCTCCCATACCGGTCAGCAAAACCCCCATCGCATTTTCCCCGGCGCATCGAGCTACTGATTGAAATAATACATCAACACTGGGCCTTTGATAATGAACCGGCGGGCCTTCTTTAATCTTTACCACATTTTTCCCTTTGCTTTGGCTAAGCATCATATGCCGATCACCGGGTGCGATTAATGCTACTCCCGGTCTCACGTGATCATAATCCTTAGCTTCCCTCACCTCAAGCGAGCACATTTTATTTAATCTTTCCGCATAAGCGTGAGTGAAGTTTTCCGGCATATGTTGAACAATCAAGATACCAGGAGTATTTTCAGGAAGGCTCATAAGCACGGTCTCGATAGCTTTGGTCCCTCCGGTAGAAGCGCCAATAGCGATTACCTTGTCGGCGGTTTGGACGTGAAGGTTTTTTAGTTGCCCCAGGGCCGGGGCAAAGGCTGATTGTTCTAAACGTACGATCCGGGAAGACGCTGCCGCCCGAATGGCCTGAACCAACCTCCGAGAAATATCCCTGGTAGCATATGCAGACCCTGGTTTACAAATAGCCTCAACCGCACCTAATTCTAAAGCTCGTAAAGCATTTTCGCTATTGTTCGGCGTAAAGGAACTCAGTACCACAACCGGTACAGGATAATACTTCATCAGTTTCGCCAGAAATGAGAGACCATCCATCCGGGGCATTTCTAAGTCAAGAGTAATGACATCCGGACGAAGGTGCACGATTTTATCCCGGGCGATATAAGGGTCAACCGCGGTGCCGATAATTTCGATATCTTTGTATCTAGACAGTTCCTCGGTCAAAATTTTACGCATGACCGCAGAATCATCCACAATAAGAACCTTGATCATTCGCTTAACCTTCCCATTTCCCCCAGAAATATTTTTTTTAACATCCTATGCTTCGGTGATTTCTTCGCCATCAATAAGTAAAAAAAGATCAATCTGACCATTATCCAGTTCTACTTTGACCTCTCATGAATTTCTTCCAAAACTTGATAAATAATCTCCTTGCGAAGTTGCATGGTCTCGTCCGATAAGATTTTTTATTTTCGGTAAACCGCTGGCTTCATATATTTAAAATTATGACTAATGGCCGAAAGACTCTCCGAATGACCAAGGAAGAGGTACCCGCCTGGATGAAGAAATTCCCAAAAACGATTTATAAGCTCCTGCTGAGTTTGCCGGTCAAAATAGATCATGACATTTCTGCAAAAGATAACATGGAAAAGCCCTTTCATGGGCCAGGGTTCTATCAAGTTAAGCCGGCCTACGCGGACCATTGCCCGTATTTCCTCTTTAACCTGGTAAAGCGTCGTTGATTCGTTTCGAACCCGGATAAAATATTTTTGCAGCAGCAGTGGCGGTATATCACCGAGCATTTCTTGAGAATAGCACGCCTGACGAACCTTCTCCAGGATTTTCAAAGAGATATCGGTCGCTAAAATCTTAATATCCCTTCTGTCAATATCCGCTATTTCTTCGCGCAGCAAGATTGCTAATGAAAAAGGTTCTTCACCCGAAGAACACCCGGCGCTCCAAAAACGAAGGCGCGGCCCTTTGAGGTCAGGCAAAACCTTCTCGCGAAGGTAATTAAAATGGGTTATTTCGCGAAAGAAGTTGGTTTTGTTGGTGGTCATAACATCAATCAGCAAACGGATTTCTTTTCCGGAACTATCATGCTCAAGAAAGTCCATATATTCTTCAAAACTTTCCATTCCTAACGCCCGAAGCCGCTTCAGGAGACGAAATCGCACTAAAGCCTCTTTTCCCTCGCGAAGGCTAATGCCGCACATCTGGTAAATCATTTTACTTATCTTTAAAAAATGCTTTTGACTCAAGTCAAGTGACGTTAAATCCACATTCTTTTTTTGTTCGCTCATGCGCTTTCGGATTGTTCTTTTTTCTAACAACACAAATGCCTCTTACGATAAAGCATACCTTCTTTAAAACTTAAAAAAGTTTTTCATTTATGATCTATCTGATCTCTCTTCACCCCGTCAAAATTATTTTTCCCCTTTACCGGGATCTATGAAGCGAACCTTCACAACTTATATTTCTTGAACGTGGGTAACCTGATCAACGAGCGTAACTTCTCCACCCGATAAAACTTTATCGACATCGAGAAGCATCACGACTTTCTCATTTATCTTTCCGACCCCCAAAATAAAATCAGTATCTATATTTGCGCCAAATTCAGGTGTCGGCTCAATATCTTTTGCCTCAATATCCACGACTTCATATACATCATCCACAATTAAACCCATGGTCACGTAATGACCCGTGCGTTTAATCTTAACGACAATAATTGATGTCCTCCGGGTATCCTCTTTAATCTCCATGCCGAATTTCAATCTTAAATCAACTATCGGAATCACTTTGCCGCGTAAATTGATTACCCCTCGAATAAAATGCGGGGTCCGGGGAACCTTGGTTACCGGCATGAGTCCTATAATTTCCTGCACTTTTAAAATTTCAATACCATATTCTTCAGCAGCAAGGTTAAAGGTTAAGTACTTCCCCGCCTTCTCTGCCAGCCCTCCCTTTATTTCACCAGAATGCGAAGCACCTTCATAATAGCTCATCTTTGTCTCCCTTTTTTTATTCCTGTAATTCCTTTCATCCTCTTTCTATCCTCCCCCCTCTGCCTCTTCCGCGTGGGCAAGTTTAACCAACCCGCCCACATCGAGGATCAGCCCCACCCGCCCATCCGACATAATCGCTCCTCCGGAAATACCCCAAAGACCTCTCAATGCATCTCCCAAAGACTTAATAACAATCTGCTGTTGTCCAAGAAGTTCATCCGCCACAATCCCCGTATGCCGTTCATTATCCTCGACCACAACAACAAGTGCCTGGGTAAGTTCCGACTGGGCCCCTTCAATATCAAAAAGGTTGGCTAATCGTAACAGCGGAACGAATTTCCCTTGCAAGTAAAGCATTTCCCCTTTTTTAAGTACCGTGCTGAGATCTTCCTCTTTAGGCTGTAACGCTTTCACGATCGAAACCGTAGGAATGACGTATCGTTCTTTTCCCACGCGAATAATCATCCCATCAATAATAGCGAGGGTAAGCGGTGCCCGAATTTTAAAGACACAACCCTTTCCGGAATTTGACTGAAGCTCAATCTTACCTCGCAGAGAAGTGATGTTCTTTTTTACCACATCCAGACCCACACCCCGGCCGGAAATGTCAGTAACCGTATCGGCAGTGGAAAATCCCGGTTCAAAGATCAGGTTGAGAATATCCCGTTCTGTAAGTGAGCTTGCGTCACTAATAAGCCCTTTCGCCTGGGCACGCGCAAAAATGACATCTCGGTCAAGACCTCGTCCGTCATCCTCTATTTCTATCACTACATTGCCTGCCGAATGATACGCGGAAAGTTTTATTGTTCCCTCGCGAGGTTTTCCGTTCTTTTCCCGCTCTCCGGGGAATTCTATGCCATGGTCTACGGAATTTCGCACCATATGCATCAAAGGATCAGTGATAAGATCAACCATGTTGCGATCAACCTCGGTTTCCTCTCCAAACGTAAAAAGATTTATGCGTTTCCCCGATTTATTCGCAAGATCACGGACCAGCCGAGTAATTCTCTGGAAGGTTGCTTTGAGGGGAACCATCCGAATTGACATGCTCAAGTCCTGAAGTTCGCGAACAATCTTACCCGCGTGGGAAACCCTTTGCTGAAATTCATAATACTCCTCTCCCATCTTCATGCTGTCCTGGGTAATCATCGAGTGAGCGATGACCATTTCCCCAACCATATCAATTAATTTATCAAGCCGGTCAGTTCTGACCCGCACCGATGATTCAAACCCCGGAGTGGCCCCTTGCATCCGCTGTTGTGTTCGGAGCGCTTTGGCAACGTCTTTTATTGACACTGTTTTTAATTTTAAAAGTTCCACCCCCAAAGGTTTCTCGACCTGCTTTTCCACCGCTTCTTCTAATTCTTCCCGTTTCAGCACTCCCTGGGAAACCAAGATATCACCCAGTCGAGCTGAAGGGGGAGTTATTTCTTCAACCTCTCTCAAGACGCGGGCTTGTTCCGGGTATTGGAGCAGATGGATAAGGGCATCGTACCCTTGTGGTTTTAACAAGGGTTTTCCCCTCAAGGCTTCTTCTATCGAACGAATAACCGCTTTGATCATATCCACCGCATAAAGCGCAACCTCAGCATATCCACCTCCGTAGCGGATTGCACCCTCTCGAACTTGGCTAAACAGTGACTCTGCGTGGTGAGCAAGTTCGGATATAATTTTAAGCTCAAGAAAAGCAGAAGTCCCCTTGATGGTATGAAACGCGCGAAAAATAGTGGCGATTGCCTCGGCATCATCAGGATCATTTTCTAAGGTAAGCAACGCCTCTTCCGCTCCGGTAATTAACTCGATGCTTTCAACAACAAATTCTTTTATAAGGCTATTGTCGGCATCTTGAGAAAAAAACTTAAGCTCTTCTTTTTCTAAAGCCTTGACATCCTCTCCTGGGGCGCCATTTTTGGGCGCAGAGGCAATCTCTTCCTGAGTCGTCTCTTTTATCAATTCCTCAATGAGTTGACCGGTCTCGATTATAGCAGCCTCAGTGGCAAGAGATTTTCCCTCTATCAATCCTTCGATTTTCCCTAATGCTTCCTTTAATTTTTTTTTCACTGGTTCCGAAAACGATCCGTTCTCCATAACCTTTTTAAGCGATTCGCGAAAACGGCTGAGGCCTGAGCTATCATCTGGTTCGAGTTGCATAAGAGCCGCTGCCAAATCATCAAGAGAACGAACCAGCAGTTCCCCAGAAAAATTCACCGGGAAAAACCCTTCTTCCTTAACTAATTTATTGTCCAAGGCCATTTTAACTTTTCCTTTTCATAATGATTCCCTCCCTCATAATTTCAACCCCCTCAAAACCGCTCATTTCACTATTTCCCCGTGCCGGGTAAAAGAGTATTTCTCTTGTTTTTCGCTTGGATAACCATTGCACGAAAAGACTGTACGTCCTGAACAATGGTTTTGTAGTTTTGGTATCGTTCCTGAGGATCTTTTGCTATCATCTTTTCAATAATCCGGGAAAGAAAAACAGAAACCTTAGGGTTTTTTTCCTTAAGGGGTATAGACTTGCTATTGAGGTGGTGAAGGAGAATCGCTTTAGTGTCATCACCTTCAAAAGGGGGGTACCCGGTAAACACATGGTAAAAGGTAGCGCCCAAAGAATAAATATCACTGCGATGATCAATAACGTGGCCGGAAATTGACTCAGGAGAGATATAAAGGGGGGATCCCACAATACCCTCTGGCACGTCTCCCGGAACATTAACATCAATTTTTTTAGCTACTCCAAAATCCACGATTTTTAAAACCCCTTTGTCATTGATAACAATATTTTCGGGCTTTATATCGCGGTGGATTATATTCTTTTGCCGAACAAAGTCTAAGGTTTGACACACCGTTAACAAATAATCCAGGCCCTTTAACGTGTTAAGGTTACCGTATTTTATCATTAAATCCGCCAGAGTTTCCCCAGCGATTAATTCCATCGCAAAAAAAAGGATGCCGTCAGTGTCTCCAATGGAATAGATGTGCGCGATATTGGGGTGGTCGAGCTTGGAGATCAATCGGGCTTCTTTAATGAACATTTCCCGAAAAGTCTCTTGGGAAGATAATTCATAAGAAATTACTTTGAGCGCAACCTCCCGTTCCAGCGCAGAATCCCAGCCCTTGTAGACACCTCCCATGCTGCCTGAGCCAATGAAACAAACTGCTTTATAGCCACCGAGCTGCTTGCCCACTAAGCTATGATAGAACCGCGATTCATACGTTTCTTCTTCGGTTCTCGGAGCGCTGTCTGACAAGAGCAAATCCTCTCCCTCTGATCCTTCGTAAGGGAGAAAGACTGTTTTTCCGGCTCCTGTCCCCAGAGGAGGAGAAGGAGGAGGTGTTTGTTGTTCACGAAATTCTTTTTTTGAAACTCCAGAGGCTGCCGAGTTAATAAGGGAGGTAAAATAATCATTGATCTCGTGCCATGATGAATCTTCCGCAAAGGTTATTCCTATGCCCACTGGTTGCCGAAAATCATCAAAAGCGACATGTTTAATGTGCCCCTTGATTGTGACAACTCCTTGAGGCAGTAAAAACTTCACCATGAGTGAAACCCCTGGCTTTCCCAGCAAAGACGTAATCACTAACATGCCATCGCGGCTAAAATTTTTTATTTTCCCCGGCATCCAAAGAATCTCATCCCGGGAAAGAGAGACCTTTAGATTAGGCAGTGGCTGCTTCCTTTTGGCCCGCCGTCGTTCATGCGAAGGGGGTGTTGTATCAGAGGGGGACGGTAAGAAGGCTTTGCCGGATCCGACAGCAGGAGTTTCGTGTGCAGCGGGATATTGGAGCGCCATTATTTCCTTTATCCGGCTGACAAAATCATCTACCTCCATGGGGTACACTAAAAAATCATCTGCTCCCAATTCAAAAGCTTTAAAAGCGCGTCCCTGGTCATTGATCGGCACAAAAAAAACAAAAGGGACCGAGTCCCTCAGTGGGTCATTTTTTAAAAACCTTAAAAAATCGTATCCGGTAACATCCTGTAAAACATTATCACAAAGAATTAAACCCACGGGATGAAAAGTAAGGGCCAACAAGGCCTCGTGCATCTCCAAAGCGGTATGAACTCTAAAGCCCGCTCGACGGAGAAACTCGGCCATGGTCTCCAGAAACCCTTTGTCCCGGTTAATTAAAAGGATTTCGTTTTTTTCACTCATGGTTGTTTATAGTTAAGTTTTTCATCCCCTGTCATGGGGGGGTAAAGCTGCCAGTCCACCGTCGCTGGCGCAATCCCCTTTTTGAAGAATTTTCATTTACCTTCATCTGAGTGTTTATTTAAACAGCAATAAGGAAACTAACGATACAAAACCCGGCCGTTTGCCCACCTGGATTACTGGTGGGCAAAATCCGGACAACAAAACTTCTTTACATTGTATCAGTTAATCCCTTTTTTTTATTTTGGGTTTAAGACACACCTGTAAGGCGAAAGAGCTTTTCCCAACGTCAAAAATGACTAAGGCAATGCTTGCCTCTTCAGGATGCCCAATCTGATGGCCTGATCCCATCACGACAGTGGGTATTGAAAGTTCAAAATGATAGGGCTTCCCAATAAATGACTTTTTCGAAAATCCGCTGATCATATTTATCAGTTCCCCCACCCCATCGTGAATAAATTCAGCATTGATTTGATCTTCAGACACACGCATCATTTGAGAAATAACTTTTCGGGCCAAATCCCAATAAAAAGTAATGACCGCAGTCCCTTCCGCGCTTCCGGATAAACCGATAATGCCCGAAACATCTCCAAAGATTCGAAAGTCACTGGGAAAGTATAATTCTTTATACTCAGCGTCTATCGAAGACATGGTCCTCAAAACATGTTTAGTGCTGTTAATAAAAGGGGTAAGGTATTCCATCTCTTGATCTAACGGTTGCCGGTTCGGGATTAGATAACCCTGGAGGATCTGTCGACAGGCTAAGGGCGGGGCCTGCAAAGACAAAATTTCAGTGGCGCCAGCCATAATATAAGGGTGTTTAGGGTAGGTGTCGCTTTTCTTTTGCATCACGATAATTGGAATGTTTCTAAAGTTACAGGCATATCTTAACGCTTTGATCTCCTGCAATAACTGCTCAGGTTTTTTGCTGCCGGTCTCCACAATAACCATGCTGAATTCTTGAAGCGGCCTCTGAGTATCAAACGAAGAATTTTGAATGGCCACTTTTTCCCCAAAGAGATTGTTAACCATGTGAGCCACTTCCGCGCCGCAGTCATAGAGGATTATTTTGCTCATAAAAATCTCCGTGGTTAGGTTGAACCTCCTGGTATTTCCATGCCTAAGCCAGTATTGGCTACCCCAAAACATCCTTTATTTTTGTTGCCAGCTCTTCCGGAGTAAAGGGTTTGGATAAATAACCTTTTGCGCCTGATGCTAAAGCTTCTTCAACTTTTACATCTTCTGATTCAGTGGAAACCATGAACACAGGAATTGCACGAAAACGACTGTTTTTCTGCATAGTCCTAAGAGCTTCGATGCCGTTTATCCCCGGCATATTCCAATCAAGCAAGACAAGCCCGACTTCGTCACCACATTGCTCCAGGATTTCTAAGAAGTTTTGTCCATTGGTTGCATGGACACCTTCATAGCCTAACGATTCAACCACATTGACAATTATTTTTCTCATCACCAATGAATCATCCACAACAATTATTTTCATTTTTTTCTCCCCTTTTGCTTTGTTAAACTCCCCTTTTTTTCATTCTTTTAAAAATGATAAAGCCGTAAAAAGTCGAAAATCAGACGGCACAGCAAAAAGCTTTCCCGCTCCGAGCGGGACAGATGGAGTTTTTACGAAGCCGTCAAGAATATTTCTAAAACAATTCCAATAAGTTATTTTATGCTTGATTGTGCCATACACTTAAAAAAATCTTGGTAATCATTATGCGTCGAACAATTTCTTTATTTTTATTCGGACAAACCACTTTTTTTATTAGGAAGAACGTTGCTTTTCTTTCTTACAAATTATAAAATAATGCCATATAAAAGAAAATTTGTCAAAACTTTCGTGGTTTTTCCGGCCACATCAAAAAACATCGCTTATTTTTTTTGCTTCATGTAGAGCACGCCAGTGCTATAAAATCTAAACCAGATTAAGGAAGCGTTTTTGTCTAACAAATAAATGGTTTTTGCCTAATTTATTCCACTGGTAATGACTCAGGTTTGCATAAAGTGTTTTTGCACTACGTGAGTTTATTAACCTAAAATTGAAGGATTTGAAATAATGTCAGAAAATAGCATCAGCGAATCAAAAGCTTTCTTGGAAATCCTCGGCATCTCAGAAGAGCCTTTTGGCGTGTATTATACCGATCAGGAGCCAAAGGATGGTTTTACACCAAAATCCCGCAGTCTACCTACTCTGGAAAAGGAAAAAGGAGATAAAATTGATTGGGGTTTAGTCTTTGAAGGTTTTTCTTGTGTAATGGGATTAATCTGGCGGGCGCGTAAAAAGGGTACCAGCGCCTATTTTAGCAGAGAAAATTTTGGCTGTTTTGGTGGAGCTTTTTATTTGGGTTTTTTAAAGCGTCCTTTAGATTTTGTCGCCCATTTCGTCTCCACAGGTAGCCCCAACCGTTTTGAGGGTGAACGCTACCTTGAGTCACCTGAGGTGGCCAAAATGTTCTTTAAGACCATTGCTCCTCGCCCTGCACCAGCTTCTTTTTGTGTGTTTAAACCGCTTTCCCTTTTTACTGATTTTGAAAAGCCGGAATTAGTTATTTTCTTCGCCCGGCCTGAAAGCATCTGCGGCCTCCACCAACTCGCGACCTTTGCAACCAACGACTTTGAAGCAGTTTTGTCACCATTTGGTCCAGGCTGTGCTGGTATTTTAACGTGGCCCTTACACCTCCTCGCCCAAGGAAAATCAAAGGCAGTGCTGGGGGGGTGGGACCCAACCGAGCGACGATACGTCAAAACCGATGAGCTTACTTTTACTGTTCCGGGGGAGATGTATAACCGTATGCTCGCCCGATGGCGCGAATCCTTTTTAATCACAAAAACCTGGGATTCGGTACGCAAAAAAATCGAACGAAGCAAAAAAGTCTGGGGCGAAGAAGCATCCGATCAATTCCAAAAATGAAAGTTTGTTTACCTTTCTGCTCTTCTTACTACGCTCTCTTTTATCACCATCCGGGAGCACCTTCCTGAGGTTTTGTTCCCTGGGCTATTCGAGATTTACTCCGTTAGAAATGCCCTGTTAGATATTTGATATCTAACGGGGTGAATGTCCCGTGTGAAATCTTTCTAATGGGGTTTACGCGGATTTTTTCCCCTTATAGGCTTATGGATTCAAAAAAATATTTTTTCTCTCCGTTTAGAAAACTTTATCTCCTTGACACCAAATCATTTTCCTTTAATAATTAACTACCCCGCCTCAAATGGCCGGGGTATTTAAAAAACAGAACCAAACAATCACATCGTATCAAATTTAAAATTGATTTTGAAAAAATGCAGACAGTAATTTTAGCTAAATTGAAAGGTTAAAGAATGACGAAAAGAACTGAAAAAGGAATCTGTGGAATCTGTCCCGCAAACTGCGGGGTGGAAATCGGTTTAGAGAATGATCGGATAGTTGAAGTTCACCCCTGGAAAGAACACCCCCAGGGAATTCCGTGTATACGAGGGCGACATGCTCCTGGTATTATCTACTCCTCCGATCGTCTCCAGACCCCACTAAAAAGAAAAGGGTCCAAAGGCACCTTGGAATTTGAAGCGATTTCTTGGGACCAAGCATTGGATGAAATCGCGAAAGTAATTCTTACCTTTAAAAGTCAGTATGGGCCTGAGTGTATTGCTTCTCTTTTTGGTCGGGGGAATTTTGAGCAGTCCCTCTTGCAGATGTTCAGTCCCAACGAGAAGGGGTTTGGCAACTCGATCTTCATGTCTCTTGGCTCCCCCAATGCGTTTTCAGTGGGAAGCCTTTGCGCTCTTTCTTATATCCTTTTTGCTCCTTCTGCCACATTCGGAGCTCCCATGGGAATACTCCGACCGGACTTGGAGGCTGCTGACATAGTATTTGTCTGGGGAACCAATCCCGCCACTGACTCTCCTCTTACCGATATGATTCGCCTGCAAGCGGCAAAAAAAAGAGGAGCGAAGGTTATTGTCATCGATCCCTTACGCACCGCTGCCGCCAAATTAGCTGATCAATGGATCCCAATCCAACCGGGAACTGATGGGGCTCTTATACATGGCATTTTAAATCAATGCTTCAAAAAGGGTACTATAGACCGGGAATTTGGTGAAAAATACTGTGAGGGATTTGCGGAACTGGAAGACTACACACAGCAATTTGATCCCAAATCTGTCGCAACCATAACCCGAGTCCCTCAAAATACCCTCTTTGAATTAGCTGACCTGTTTTCATCACCCAAGCGGATCAGTCTCCTTACGTTCACAGGCCTGGAATACTCCAACTCCGGCGTTCAATCGATCCGTGCCCTTTTGACCCTCTTTGCATTGACCGGCCATCTGGACACCGAAGGACAAATGCGTTTTCAATTCCCACCTTCGGCTCCTTTGCGAAAGCCTGATGTGAAGTTCCCTACCGAGGTACCCCCTATTGGTATGGACAAATATCCGTTTTACTGCCGTATGACCACAAACGGGCAGTTTATGGAGTTTCCCCGATCGGTTCTGGAGGAAGAACCCTATAAAATCAGGTTTCTCCTTATCGGCGGAGCGTCAATCCTCACCAGCTTTCCAAATACTGCCCTGTTTGCAAAGGCTCTTACCGCTCTCGATTATCTTGTCTGCGTTGACAGGTTCTTTAGCGCTGATGCTCTCTTTGCCGATATTGTTCTTCCGGCCACCACCTATTTTGAAAACGTATCCTTCTGCGGTTTTCCTCCGTTGGCACCTCGGCCTGATGCGATCCAATACCGGAAAAAGATTATCGAGCCGCTTGGAGAAGCAATGAATGACTATCTCATTTATTCCCAATTAGCGGAGAGGCTTGGTTACGGTCATCTCTATCCGCAATCTGAAGAGGAAATGGTGAAGTATGTGATGAGGGATATGCCCTTAGGTTTTGATGATTTTAAACGTCAATCAAATGACGGGGCTATCCCGCTTGAGGGAAAATTGACTGCTCCACTGGAAGAAAAAAAATGGCATTCCGGGAAATTGAGACGGGATGGAAAACCCGGATTTCCCACTCCTTCGGGAAAGTGGGAGATCGCTTCTTCCATGCTCAAAGCATATACTTATGATCCTTTCCCACGTTACGAAGAAGTAAGAGAAGGCCCGCAAAATAAAGAAATCAACGGAAACTTTCCCCTGACGCTCACCAGTGGAACACGAATTCAATCCACCTTTAGGAGCCAGCATCTCAATATTCCCGGTCTTCTGAAGCGGCAACCTAATGCCGAAGCCCTTATGCATCCGGATGATGCTAAGCCCCGCAATATAGCGAACGGGGACAAAGTTAAGGTAAAAACAGTCCGGGGAGAAGTCCGATTTACCGCTCGGGTGACTACCGATATCTTGCAAGGTGTAGTGGAAGTAAATCAGGGTGGCGGCTCCCCCATTCAGGCCGAAGGGTGGCGGAACGCCAACGTCAATTTTCTCACCGATGATCAGAACCGCGATCCGATTTCCGGATTTCCGGTTTTAAAGGCTCTCCTGTGCGAGGTGGAAAAATTTGATAATCACGGGTAGAGATGAACTAATAGGATCAAACCCATTTGAGTCTGTTTGTTGCTGAGCGCCGGTTTATTGCCAGCAAAACATTTTTTTATTATAGTAAAGGTGCAACTTCTCCTTTCTGTGCGATTTCAGGATTGTAACTAAAACCGGTGAGGAAAAATGCTGACGTGAAACGCGTAACCCCGTGACAGCCCGCATATCTTATATGTTTTAGATATAACCGAGCAAAATGCAAAGGAGAGCGTGACAATTAAAAATTTCGGTTCGAGCGCAAAGCTTCTCACAAGGGTCTCAGCCGATCTCATTAACGTCTCGACAACTAATGTTGAAAAAGCCATTCAAAAAGAGCTCAGGATCATCGCTGAATCCTTTGGCGCAGACCGAGCCACTTTTCATGAATTTATTCCTGACACAGTATCATTGCGAGCAAGCTATTTTTGGTTTTCGGACAAACATTACCTGCAAATGACTACCCCCCTCCTTGCCAGACCTCAAAGGGCTCCCGGTGCGGTGTCCCGCCTTTTAAAGGAAGGTAAGATTATTTTCAAAAATCTTGAGGAAATCCCTGAGGATTGTTCCGAGGCCCGGGATTTCGCGTTGCGTGCTGGTGTTAACTCTGCGGTGATCATTAAGCTGGACATTGGCGGCGCCTTCCAGTGGGTGATTGCGCTCGGGTGGGTAGTACCTGGACAAGCCTGTTCAGATGATGAGATTGTGTGTCTCAAATGCATTGGGGAGATTTTTGCTAACGCTATTAACCGGATGCAGTCGGATCTCGATCTCCGGCAGGCCTACGCACAATTAAAAGAGTTAAAAGATCGACTTGAAGAGGAAAATGTTTATCTTCGAGAAGAAATCGAAGACCGGTACAAGTTCGAAGAATTGGTAGGTCAGTGCAATGCTATGAAAGGTGTTTTGAATCGGGCAGAACTGGTAGCTAAGACGGATTCCAACGTTCTTATTCTGGGTGAAACCGGTACGGGGAAAGAGTTGTTAGCCCGTGCGATTCATAATCTGAGTTCCCGCAGAGGGAGGGCAATGGTTAAAGTTAATTGCGCGTCCCTTCCGCCTACACTTATTGAGAGCGAATTGTTCGGTCACGAAAAGGGCGCGTATACCGGGGCCCTGGTCAAACAAATGGGGCGTTTTGAGATCGCCAATGGCTCAACGATTTTCTTGGATGAGGTCGGGGAACTGCCGATGGAACTGCAAGCAAAACTGCTGAGAATACTTCAGGAAGGTGAATTTGAACGCCTGGGGAGTACAAAAATAATTAAAGTTGACATGCGGGTGATTGCCGCAAGCAATCGGGATCTTGCCCAAGCTGTGCAGGAGGACAATTTTCGAGAAGACCTTTTTTATCGTTTAAACGTTTTTCCGATTTTGATGCCGCCTCTTCGCGATCGCCGGGAGGATATTCCGCTTCTGATGTGGAGTTTTATCAAGGAGCTGGGAAACAAAATGGGCAAGCAGATTGAAACCATCTCGAAAAAGAGCCTGGAAGCCATGCTGAACTATCAGTGGCCTGGAAATGTGAGGGAGTTAAAGAACGTGGTTGAGCGGGCCTTGATCCTTTGTAATAACTCGGCTCTATCCATCAACTTACCGGAAACCCTTGATTCGAAAGCAGCATACCATGCCGTAACCCTCGAAGAGGCTGAGAGAAAGCATATCCTTGAGGCACTGGAACGTACCGAGTGGCGAGTCAGCGGTGAAAAAGGGGCTGCTAAACTTTTAGGACTTAAAAGAACCACATTAGATTATAAAATGAAGAAATTGGGAATTATACGAAACAAATAATATTTCCAATATATTGGCATATTTCCAAAATATTGGCAAACAAGTATTATCTCGGTTAGATCTTTAACTGTTTTTAAATCAATAAAGTTTTATAAAAAAAGCAACTTAAAAAAAATTTTAAGTTGCTTTTTATTTTTTGCACAAATCTTGCTTTTCAAATTTTACTTTTAAATAAATAACCAACTAATCGTGAGTAAATAAAATCAGGTAACGGCTAATGGACTATTTCATGGATAAGGAGATAGAACATGGTTGATTTCCCAGTTGTTCCCGAGCGCACAGCACTTGTCAATGTTGACATGCAGAACTGTTTTGTCCAAGGCTATCCGATTTCGGCTCCGGACGGGCTGGCGATTCTTGGCCGCATCAACCGCCTGGCCGCGACGTGCCGCGCAGCCGGCATTCTCGTCATCAATGTCAGGCAGGTGTTCCGGCCCGATGGCTCGAATATCGGCGTCTTGGGCGAGATCAACCCGCTGGTCAAGGAGGGCATTCTCACCAAGGGATCGGAATCGGCGCTGCTCCACAAAGGGCTCGTAGTGGATGCTCGCGACATCCTTCTCGACAAACCTCGGTTCGGCGCCTTCCATAGCACCGACCTTGAGTTGATCCTTCGCTCGCACGGCATCGATACCATTATTATCAGTGGTGTCTACACTAATATCTGTGCCGAGACGACTGCGCGTGAGGCCATGGTGCGCGACTTTCACGTCTTCTTCCTCAGCGACGGCACGGCGACGGTCAAGATGGGTGGAGCCTCAGCAGCTGAGCTGCAAAAAGCGACCTTGGCAACGCTTAGCTTTGCGTTTGCCCAGGTGTTCACAGTGGACGAGATGATGCAGAAGATCAGGGATGTCATGCGCACCGCCATGGTCTAGTTGGCCCGTTCAATGATCGAGCCCACAATGGCCGAACCTGGCTGTGTGAATTGCCAGTTTTTTCAGAAAATAGGGGATGATAGGAGCTTGGGTTTGATGGAACACTGGGAAAATGTCGAATGTTTTAAACGCCCCATTCGCTCTAAAGACTTCAGAAAGGTTCTTGAGTTGATTGATATGTACTGTTTCAGACAAATCAAGTAAAAAAAGGTGTTAGTTAGAGACGCCACTCAGTTGATTTATTTGGGATCGGTTAAAAGCGATCCGTTGCTCTTTGACAATTTGAACCTGTTTTTTATACTGGG
>Ga0209164_1001825_pt1 | contig 25155 bp, 20 predicted proteins | sample MTBNYHSulfiMetaG_FD_187458 | JGI IMG/M metagenome (GOLD analysis project Ga0209164, IMG submission 187458) | Enrichment culture microbial communities from rom New York Harbor, USA that are MTBE-degrading - MTBE-NYH (New York Harbor Sulfidogenic)... | ecosystem: Environmental > Aquatic > Marine >... | reverse complement strand
CAGCGCAGCCGTTTCATCACACCCGCGGTGGCAGCGCTCATGCGAGACGTGCAGGCTTCACCTGAGCCGGCCTCCGACGACGCAGCCGGCACGGGTGCGCGCCATACGACCACGGCGTCAGTGCGAGCGGGGCTAAAGGCGATGTGGGAGTGAGCTTGCCGACCGAGACTACTCCCCCACGGTCGCCTTGAGCGAGCTTTCCACCGCCGAGGAGACCGCGCCGGTGCCGCCGATGATGTGCACCGTCGAGATGGCGTCGGCGTTGGAGGAAAGCGGTGCGCTCGCTGCAGGCAGAAGGGTGTCGGTGCGCGTGAGCAGCAGCACCGAGTCGAAGCGGCCCAGCATCGCGCCGCCCGACAGCGCGTCGGGAAAGTTCTGCCCGGTGGCCAGGCCCACGTTGTCCCATGCCGAGCCGGTGGCCACACCGTAGTCGGCCACCAGCGCGGCCGTGGCGTATCTGTCCGCCCCGCCCTTGCGCACCACCGCGCCCGCGCCCAGCGCCGACTTCAAGGCCGACTCGACGCTTGCAGACACCGCGCCGGTTCCGCCCAAGATAAGCGCCTCGCTCACCTCGGCGGGCCGGTAGACAAGCCCGGCGGAGGGGTGTGCGAGCAGGATGGGCCAGCCTCGCGAGGAGGCCAGCGGCGAGCCGGCGAGTGCATCGGGGTAGTTGGCCCCCGTGGCCACGACCGCGGTGCCGTCGTAGGCCGCACCCTGCAACGATATGACCTCGCTCGCCACCGCGCGCGCGGTACCGTAGCGGTCGGTGCCCGACAGTCGCACCACGCCGCTGGCGCCCAGCTTGGCCGCAAGGGCGGAGTGCACGCCCGTGCCCACCGCGCCGGTGCCTCCCAAGATGTATGCCTTGGACGCGCCGAGCCGGTCGATCTCTGAGGCCACCGCCGCGGGCAGCGTGCTGGTGTCGGTGAGCAGCAGAGGGCCGCCCACCACGCCTGCAAGCGCACTCCCGCCCAGCGCGTCTGGCCAGTTGCGGCCCGTGGCGATCACCACGGTGTCCACGCTGCCCGCCGCATGCGCGCGCTTGGAGGCCTCCACGGCCGTGTCGTAGCGGGTGGCCCCGGCGATGCGCACATAGGAGCGCGGTCCGGTGGCGGCTAAGAAGACGTCGGCGACGAGATTGCCGTCGCCGCTCACAAGGTTCGATGCGTCGGACGAAAACGCGACCCACAGGCCTTCCGGACTCAGTGCCGGAGCACCTGAGTCGTTGTTCGCGTTGCCGCCGATGGTCGAGACGCTCACGCGCGTGGTCTGGCCGGTGAGCAGGTCGCGTACGTATACGTCCTTGTTCGTGTCGGTGTCATCGGCAACGAGTTGCGCCGCCGATCTGAACGCCACGAAGCGTCCGTCGGCGCTGATGCTCGGTTTGTCCGAGAACCCCATGCCTTGGGAGCCGTCCGACGCCAGACTGACCCGGATCGTCTGCCCCGTAGCCGTGTCGTGCACGAACACGTCGGTCGTGCCGTTCGTGTCGCCGCTCACAAGGTTAGTGGCGTCGGAAGCGAAGGCGATTCGCGACCCATCCGCCGAAATGACAGCGTCGTAGCTCGATCCATTGGCCTGGGTCCCCAGTGCGCCCACGCTCGCCCGCGCCGTCGTCCCGGCACCGAGATCGCGCACGAACACGTCGGCCACGCCGTTGTTGTCGCCGCCGACCAGATTGCTCGCGACCGACTCAAACGCCACGTACCCGCCGTCAGCGGACAACGCCGGCTGGCTGGAGGCGCCGTTTGCCTCGACTTCCGCGCTCGATACACTCACTCGCACCGTCGAGCCGAGCGTGAGGTCGCGGACGAACACGTCGGCGACCGTCGTGGTGTCCCCGCTCACGAGGTTCTCCGCCCGCGACACGAACGCGACCAGCCGGCCGTCGTCGCTGATCGACGGGTCGTACGATGGGCCGTCGCCCTCACTCCCGTCGTCGGCAACACTCACGCGCTCCGTAGCGTTGAGCGTCAGGTCGCGGACGAACACGTCGTTCGCTCCGTTCAGGTCCCCGGTCACCAGGTTCGACGCCAGCGACCAAAACGCCACCGCATTGCCGTCGGCTGTGATCGACGGGTGCCCCGATTCCGCGTTGCCTTTGTGGCCGTCGGTCGACTTACTCACGAGCTCGGTCACGCTCGCAGCGCGGTGCCGCACGAACACGTCGATGTCACCGCCGTCGCTGCCGAACAGGTTGCTCGCGGCGGACCGGAACGCCACGACATCGCCTCCGGTGGCCACGTCCGGCGAGTCCGAGAACTCGTTCGCCTCCAAGCCGTCGGGCCCAAGGCTGACCCGCTCGATCGAACGGGTGGTGGCGGTCACGGTCACCGGCGCCCACGGCAGCGCGAGGGCGACGCCCACCAGGCCGCACACCAGCGCGTGTGGGGTCCGCACCGTCATCTCACTCCCCCACGGTCGCCTTGAGCGAGCTTTCCACCGCCGAGGAGACCGCGCCGGTGCCGCCGATGATGTGCACCGTCGAGATGGCGTCGGCGTTGGAGGAAAGCGGTGCGCTCGCTGCAGGCAGAAGGGTGTCGGTGCGCGTGAGCAGCAGCACCGAGTCGAAGCGGCCCAGCATCGCGCCGCCCGACAGCGCGTCGGGAAAGTTCTGCCCGGTGGCCAGGCCCACGTTGTCCCATGCCGAGCCGGTGGCCACACCGTAGTCGGCCACCAGCGCGGCCGTGGCGTATCTGTCCGCCCCGCCCTTGCGCACCACCGCGCCCGCGCCCAGCGCCGACTTCAAGGCCGACTCGACGCTTGCAGACACCGCGCCGGTTCCGCCCAAGATAAGCGCCTCGCTCACCTCGGCGGGCCGGTAGACAAGCCCGGCGGAGGGGTGTGCGAGCAGGATGGGCCAGCCTCGCGAGGAGGCCAGCGGCGAGCCGGCGAGTGCATCGGGGTAGTTGGCCCCCGTGGCCACGACCGCGGTGCCGTCGTAGGCCGCACCCTGCAACGATATGACCTCGCTCGCCACCGCGCGCGCGGTACCGTAGCGGTCGGTGCCCGACAGTCGCACCACGCCGCTGGCGCCCAGCTTGGCCGCAAGGGCGGAGTGCACGCCCGTGCCCACCGCGCCGGTGCCTCCCAAGATGTATGCCTTGGACGCGCCGAGCCGGTCGATCTCTGAGGCCACCGCCGCGGGCAGCGTGCTGGTGTCGGTGAGCAGCAGAGGGCCGCCCACCACGCCTGCAAGCGCACTCCCGCCCAGCGCGTCTGGCCAGTTGCGGCCCGTGGCGATCACCACGGTGTCCACGCTGCCCGCCGCATGCGCGCGCTTGGAGGCCTCCACGGCCGTGTCGTAGCGGGTGGCCCCGGCGATGCGCACATAGGAGCGCGGTCCGGTGGCGGCTAAGAAGACGTCGGAGTCGTCATTCGTGTCTGCTGCCACGATATCGCTCGCGTACGAGTCGAACACGATCGCCCCGCCGGTCGCGTCTAATGCCGGGTTGCGCGAATGCCCGTCGGCCGGATAGCCGCCAGCCGCCGAACTGACGCGATCGGTCGCTCCAGTAGACAGGTCGTGCAGGAAGACATCCTCTTTGCCGTTGTTGTCGCCACCCACGAGATTCGTGGCCGAGGAGTAGAACGCGACACGTGTCCCGTCTGCGCTGATGCTCGCGAACTCTGAGCGCCCGTCGCCTTCCGTGCCCGAACTCGAAACGCTCACGCGGACCGTAGTGCCGGTCTGGCGGTCGCGCACGAAGACGTCCGTGCTGCCGTTGCCATCACCAGGCACCAGGTTGGTGGCGTCGGAGTGGAATGCGACGAACCGGCCGTCCCCGCTGATCGAAGGTTTCAAAGAGCGCATATTGCCCTGCTCGCCCTCGCTATTCACGCTCACAAGCTCGATGGAGTCCGCGTTCCAGTCATACACAAAGACGTCCAGAGCCGTGTTGGTGTCGTTCGGGACAAGATTCGGCGCTGTCGATTGGAAAGCGACATAGCGGCCGTCCGCGCTGATGCTGGGAGCAGCAGACTCGCCAGTCCCCTCTGCGCCCGCGCCCGTCTCGCTCACACGCCTGGTGGTCGTGGTGTACAGGTCGCGCACGTACACATCATCGTGGTCACCTGAGTCGGTACCAGCAAGGTTGGTCGCCGCGGACACGAAAGCCACGCGGTTGCCGTTCGAGCTGATGGCAGGGTCCCGGGACTGATAGTTCCCGGGTTCCTGGGCCGACGACAGACTCACGAGTTCGATCGAGCCCGCGCCTATGTCGCGCAAGAAGATGTCCCACACGGCGGTCGTGTCACCCGTCCCGGGCACGTCGGCCTCCGACTGGAAGGCCACGAGCGAACCGTCGCCGTTTATGGAAGGGCTCTTGGACTCCCCGCCGAGCTGGTGGTCGCTACCGTCGAGACTGACGCGCTTGGTCAACCCGGTGGCCGTCTCGTACACGAACACGTCGACCGCGCCGTTCGAGTCGTTGGGAACCAGATCGGGTGCCGTGGACTGAAAGGCCACGAAGCCCCCATCACCCGAGATGTCGGGGAAGTCGGACTGCCCGCTCCCCTCCCCGCCTGCGCTCGTCACGCTCACGCGCTGCGCACCGCGCACGAGGGTTGCCGTCGCGCTAACGGGAATGAATGCGGCGGTGAGTGCGCCCACGAGCAGCACTCGAGCGGTGTGATCGGCGATTCGAGTCAGGCGCATCGTCCCTCGTTCGGCTCGGTACGTGACCAGGCCCGAAATCAGGATACCAGCAACCCCACTCATCGGCGCACATGAACGCGACGAATCAGCGCTTCGGCGGTTCCACGGAGTTGCACCCATGCGGATGCGCCATGACGTGCTCGACCATGTGGTCGACCGTGTCCGTGATCAACACCAGGTCTATGTCATCGGGGCTGATCGTGCCCTCAGCTACCAGGCGGTCCCGGAAAAACGCGAACATCGGGTCCCAGAAGTCGTGCCCCATGGCGACGATAGGAAACACGTCGATCTTCCCGGTCTGGATCAGGGTGAGGGTCTCGAAGACCTCGTCAAGCGTACCGAACCCGCCCGGCAGAACAACGAACGCGCACGAGTACTTGACGAGCATCACCTTGCGCACGAAGAAGTGCTCGAACTCGATGAAGCGGTCCACGTACGGGTTGGGCTGTTGCTCTTGGGGCAGGTGGATATTCACGCCGAGCGAGAGTCCGCCCGCTTCTTGACAGCCACGGTTGGCTGCTTCCATGAGGCCAGGCCCGCCACCCGTCATGACGCAGAAGCCTGCCTCGGCCAGCCCTCGGCCGACGTCGCGCGCCATCTCGTAGTACGGATGACCCTCACGAAACCGCGCGGAGCCGAACACCGTGACGCACGGCTCTTCGATCGAAAGGAATTCGAAGCCGCGCAAGAACTCGAGGAAGTACCGAACGGCGCTCTCGACGTTCTGCGAGTGCTTGCGCTTTCCCGCCAGGAACTCCGCTTCGGTGCCCTCGACCATCTCCAGCATCGAGTCGGGCACGGGAAGGCCGTCGGGCTTGCGTTCTTCGGCCATGGTGACGGCCTCCTTTCTCGGCATGGTCGTCTCGTACACGCACGGCACGGGCCGCCTACGACGTCGCTCGGTCTATGCGGGCATCGCGCCTGTGGAATCGCGCAAGTCGAGGATGTGGCACGAGACCTCGAGCGCGCTCACGTGGTAGAAGGCTTCTTCGAGCGTTGCGCCCCGCGCGAACGGGCCGTGGGTCCGCAACACCGCGATCGGGTGGTCGGTCAGCGCCGCCGCGAGCTTCTCTGCGGCCTCGGGAGATGCAATCGTCTGGTCGGCCGTAACCACGGGCACTTCCTCGCCGAAGACGTGCGCGCCCTCAGAGTCTATGGGGTGGATCGCGTCGGCGACCATGGACCGGAAGATCGTGTGTGCGGGATGGGCGTGCACGACCGCTTTGGCGTCGGTGGCCTCGTAGATGGCGCGGTGCACGACGATCTCACGGCTGCACGCCTCATCGAGCTCGCACTCGTGCATGCGCGTCCACACCACATCGTGCTCACCGAGCTGCCCGAGCATCGAGCCGCGGCGGGTGATGAAGATCTTGTCGCCGCGCCGAACAGACATGTTGCCTCCGTGGCTCGATATCGCACCGGTGAGGAACAGGTCCCGCCCGATGCGGGAGAACGTCTTCCGCAGCTCGGCGTCGATGCGGGGAGCGCTGTCGCGAAATCCGTCGGCGTCGTTCATCTGTGCCGCCTCAGCACTCCAAACCCGGTTGCCTGACGTTCTGGTACTCGAGTGCGCGCGCCAGCTTGTGGAAGTCGCTGTCCGGCTCGATGAATCGCACGCGCGTCTTGAGCGTGTCGGCGTCGATCAGCTCGTCGAACGGCACGTACGTCAGCTGGAGCTGCTTCTCCACGCTCACCATGTGCCCGCTCAGGCCCTCCTCGACCAACGCTCGATAGGCACCTACGCCGAGTTGCGTGCCGAGCAGGACATCGAATGCGCTCGGCTCGGCGCACCTCGACTCGTAGCCTACCTGCTTGTGGCGCACCTTCATCGTCTCGCCGGTGAGCGCCTCGTACTTGGCCTCCATCGCCTCGGCGAGAAGCATGCCCACCTGCGCCGCGCCGAGCACTACGTTGCCGTGCTCGTCGACCTGCTGGGGCCGCTTGTCGGCCGGCAGATGGTCGGCGAGGCCCTCGGCCGCGCAGATCACCCCGAACTCGCGGCCGTCCTTGACCCGCGAATCCATCAGCTGCGCCATCTGTTCGGCCGTGCCGTCGAGGTCGAAATCGCCGTCGATGTCCTCGACCGAGATCATGCGCGTCGCTTCACCGGCGATGCCGGCGGCGTACGTGAGCCATCCGGCTTTGCGGCCCATGATCTCGAGCACGTACCAAACCTTGGTCGACTTGGCGTCGGCCCGCAGGTTCCGTATCTCGGCTGCAGCGTAGTGCGCGGCTGAGAAGAAGCCGAAGGTCCAGTCGATCCCGAAATAGTCGTTGTCGATAGTCTTCGGAAGGTGGATCACCCGGACTCGGCGCAACTCGGGCATGAGCTCCTGCATCCGGTACAGGTAGTTGGCGGTCTTGAGGGTGTCGTCGCCACCGATCGAGACGAGCGCGTCGATCTCGTGCTCCGCGAACGCCCCGTACACCGACCGTAGCTTCACGTTCTTGTCCGGGTCCTTGAGGTCCTCGAGATGCGCAATCGGCTTGCCGGGGTTCGCGCGGGACGTGCGCAAGATGATGTCCTTGCGGTTGCGGATGCCCGAGACGTGGTCGCGCCGCAGGCAGATGTAGTGCTCCTCGTCGCGAAGCGGTGTGTCCGGTGACCACCGCTCCAGGTCCTCGTAACCGTCGTAGAAGCCCACGACGGCGATACCCGCGTTGATGAAGCTGAGCGCGGCAGCCGATATCACGGCGTTGGCGGCGGGCGCCGGCCCTCCGGAGAACAGCATCCCGATCTTCTTGATCTCTTGTGAACCGGACACGATCGTTGCACCCCCAACTGGTGGATGTCTCGTCCTGTGTCTCCTACCCGTTCGACCCGTCCCTCTCGTACGCGCCGATTGCGCGTAACCGCTCGTACCTGGCCTGTCGCAGCTCCTGCGCATCAATGCGGTCGAGCTTGCCCAGCGCCGCGGTCACCGCGGCACCGACCCGCGAGTACATGACAGCCGGGTCCACGTGAGCGCCCCCGAGCGGTTCGGGCACGATCTCGTCGGCAAGCCCGAGGTCCATGAGATCGGGAGCGGTCAGCTTCATCCAGCCCGCAATGTCCTCGGCGCGTGCCGCATCCTTGAACAGGATCGATGCGGCGGCCTCCGGACTCGCGACCGAGTAGTAGGCGTTCTCCAGCATGATGAGCGCGTCGCCGAAACCGATTGCGAGCGCTCCCCCGCTCCCGCCCTCACCGATACCGACCACCACCACCGGCACGCCGACTGCGGACAGCGTCGCGATAGCCTGGGCGATCGCCCACCCCTGCCCGCGGTCCTCGGCCTCGATGCCCGGGTAGGCGCCGGCCGTGTCCAGGAAGCTCACGATCGGCAGGCCGAACTTGTCGGCCAGGCGCATCACTCGCGTCGCCTTGCGGAAGCCCTCGGGGTGTGGCGAGCCGAAGTGGTACGCAAGGTTCTCCTTGGTGGTCGAACCCTTCCGATGGCCGAGTAGCGCCACCCGCCGACCGGCCAGCGTGCCGAGTCCGGCGAACATGGCACTGTCGTCGGCATAGCTCCTGTCCCCGTGCAACTCGACCACGTCGGCGAACAGCGCCGCCACATAGTCTTGGGTGTGCGGACGCGCGGGGTGCCGCGCAACCTGCACACGTTGCCATGGGGTCAGGTCCTCATAGGTCTCGACGCGCAGGTGCTCGATCTCGAGCGCCAGTTCCTCGATCTCGGCGACCAGCTCGGGGTTGTCGGCGACATCGAGCTTGCGCAGCTCGGCAAGCTTGGCCTCCAGCTCTACGAGCGGACGCTCGAACTCCATAACGTGACGCCTCATGCGACCTCACCCGGCTCACGCATGAGGTAGTCGAGCAGCACGCCCACGCGGGTCGGCAGCTCGGTGCGCGGAACGACCCCGTCCACCATGCCGTGGTCCAGCAGCGACTCGGCCGACTGGAAACCTTTCGGCAGGTTCTGGCGAATGGTCTGCTCGATCACGCGCGGGCCCGCGAACCCCACGAGCGCCCGAGGTTCGACAAGGACCACATCGGCAAGGGTGGCGAACGAAGCCGTCACACCGCCCAACGTGGGGTTCGTGAGCACGGCGATGTACGGCAACCCCGTCTGGGCGAAACGCTGGACCGCCGCAGCGGTCTTGGCCATCTGCATCAGCGAGAGCAAGCCCTCCTGCATGCGGGCCCCGCCGGACGCCGTTGCGAGCACGACGCCGCGACGCTCTGCGCCCGCCAGCTCGAACGCGCGTGCGACCTTCTCGCCTACCACCGACCCCATCGACGCGCCGACGAACGCAAGGTCCATCGCGCCCAGCACGACCGGGTGCCCCGCGATCTGGGCGCGCCCTGTGACCACAGCTTCAGTGAGCCCCGAACGCTCCTTCGCGCTTGCCAGGCTCTCGGGATACGGCTTGACCGCAGCGAACGCGAGCGGGTCTGCTGATGACATCCCGGCGTCGATCTCCGCGAACGTGCCGCCATCGGCCAGCATCTCGATCCGCTCGCGCGCGCCCACGTTGAAGTGGAAGCCGCAGTGTGGGCACACGCGGGCGTTCTCGGTAAGCTCACCGTCGTAGACGATGCGCTTGCACTCCTCGCACTTCTGCCACACACCCTCGGGGACATCTGCCTTGCCGGCGCTGTCCCCGATCCGCGCGTAGCGGGTCTGTTCCCGTGCCTTGAACCAGTCGGCGATCGACATGCGTCTCCAGCCGCTCTCTCGTTTACGCCTTCACCATATGTGCGGCGGCACCGCCCGGACGCCTACCCTCCGACGGTGCCGCGCGAGTTCGTGCGGTACGTGCGCTACTTGACGACCCAGGCGCCGCTGTCGTCTTGGGCCAGGTCCTTCTGCCCGTCGAACACGGCCAGCGCCTCATCTGCCGAGGAATCCGCGAGCGTGATCGCAGAGATAGCCTTCGTGAGCCGGACCGCCTCGCCCAGGTCGCGCTGGTGGATGTTGCGGCCCGTCGCATTCCCGATCGCGCCGCCCACGTGGATCTGCTCCCACAGCTGGGTCAGGAACGTGTTCGCATCAACGGTGGACCCGCCCGCGCACACGAGACCCGTACGGCCGGCTGCCGATGAGGCCTCCTTGAGCAGCTCTGCCGAAGAAGCCTCGTCGGTGCCCTTTGGCGGGTTGACCTTCACGAAGTCGGTGCCAAGGCACAAGCCCACGCCTGCCGCACCGGCGATCAGGTGCGGGTCCTTCTCGTTCGCGACTGCTTTGCCCCGCGGGTACATCCACAGCACCACGATCAGGCCCGCCGCGTGCGCGTCGGCGATGAGCTGACCCGCTTCCATCATCATCGCCGACTCATACTCCGAGGCCAGGTAGATCGTGTAGCCTACGCCAACGACGTTCACGCCGTTGGCGCGTAGATCGAGCGCGGTCTGCACGTCGTACAGCTGCGGGCTGTACGGGTCTTCCTGCGACGTCTTGACCAGGTGTGTCTTGGAGTTGATCTTCACCAGGTAATTGATGTCGGGGTAGTCCGCGGCGTAGCGCGCGATCAGACCGCGCTGGCCGGCGAGCACGCCGCACACGCCCTGAGAGCCGATGCGGAACAAGTGCTCGGGCTCCGCGTCCTCGGCGGATATCCCGTCGCCGTAGAAGTCGTCGTTCATGTGCTCGATCTTCTGGTCGCAGGCGAACAGCATAAGCCTGCCTGTTCCGCGCGTCGCAGCCATGTAGTTGTCTATGTAGGTCTCGCGCGCCTCGGGGAACACATCCGCAGGGACGCGGACCTGGTCACGAGTAATGCTCGGCATGGTGGACTCCTCCTCATGGTCCCGAAACGACAGCGGACCCGGCGTGGCATCGGCCACCCTCGGATGCCGGGTTCGCCACATCAGCGTAGGGCAACCCACACCGATTTTCTACCCGCCTATGGGTCGCGTTTCCCCCTGAGCGCTACGACTCGGTCTCCTCGAGCGTGCGACGCATCGCGCGATGGGGTGTGTTGGTCCGCCCGGAAAGGAACTCCGGGCCGAAGGCCGTGAAGCCGAGCTTCTCGTAGAAGCCGATCGCGTGGACGCGGGCGTGGAGTGTGACAGCGGGGGCGCCGGCTTCGCGCGCCATGTCGACCAGCGCGTCCATCACCGCGCTCCCCACGCCAGTGCCGCGCGCTTCGTGCGCGACACACACCTGGTATACGTGCGGGGGGTCCGCCTCGAGATGGATGCGACCGTATCCGACGATGCGCTCGCCCGACAGCGCCACGACGTGGCGATACGTACGCCCGTCGGTGTCTTCCACAAGCTCGCGCGGCAGGTCCCACTCGGCGTACAGCGTGCGGTAGCGCAGCTCCTTGGCCTCGAGGTACCTGGGCGTTCCCGGCTCGATCTCGATAACCTGCCCAGCGGCAGGCGCCTCATCGGCCACGCTTCAGCCCCTGAACCGATTCGTGACCGGCATGCGCCGGTCCTTGCCGAAGGCCTTCGGGGTGATCTTGATCCCGAGCGGGCCCTGTCTGCGCTTGTACTCGGCCGCGTCCACCATGTGCGTGACGCGTTCCACCGTGGCGCGGTCGTGCCCCATAGCGGCGATCTCGTCCACGGACCTGTCGTCCTCAACGTACATCGCGAGGATGGCGTCGAGCGCGCCGTACGGCGGCAGCGTATCTTGGTCGGTCTGGCCGGGCCGCAGTTCGGCGCTCGGGGCCTTGGTGAGGACGGCCTCGGGTATGACCGGCGCGTCGTCGCGTTCGTTGCGCCACCGTGCCAGTTCGTACACGCGCGTCTTGAACACGTCTTTCAGTGGCGCGAACCCGCCCACCATATCGCCGTAGAGTGTGGAGTAGCCGACAGAGAGCTCGGACTTGTTGCCCGTGGCCAGCACGAGCCACCCGAACTTGTTCGACAGTGCCATGAGCAGCGTCCCGCGAACGCGGGCCTGCAGATTCTCCTCGGTCACGTCAGAGTCTTGTCCGGCGAACGTCTCTGCGAGCGTTTCTTCGAACGCACCGAATGGCGCGTGTATCGGCAACTCATGGAAGCCGACCCCCAGATTCGCTGCAAGCGCCTTCGAGTCGTCCACGCTTCCTGCCGAGGAGTACGGACCCGGCATCGTCACCCCGTGCACGTGCTCCGCTCCCAAAGCGTCGGCCGCCAGGGTCGCGGTCAGCGCCGAGTCGATCCCGCCCGACAGTCCGAGAACCACCTCGGCGAAGCCATTCTTGCGGACGTAGTCTCGCAGCCCGATCGCAAGCGCGCCGTAGATCTCCGCCGCCTGCTCGGGGGGTTCGACGAGATGAGCGGCAGCGCCGAGCCGAGAATCCGGCGTGAAGTCGGCAACGAGGAAGTCTTCATCGAAGGAAGCGGCTCGCGCGACCACGTCGCCGGAGGGTGAGAAGACCGCGGAGCGCCCGTCGAACACGAGCTCGTCTTGCCCTCCGACCAGGTTGCAGTACGCGAGCCACACGCCGGCCTCCCGGGCTCGCAATGCGAGCATCTGCTCGCGCTCGGCACCCTTGCCCGCGTGATACGGCGAGGCTGAGATGTTGAAGATGATCTTCGCGCCAAGGCCGGCGACTTCCTGGGCAATGTCGGGCACCCAGATGTCCTCGCAGATCGTAGGCGCGAACAGCGTCCCGCCCAACTCGATAAGACCCGCCTCCCGACCCGGCTCGAAGTAGCGCTCCTCATCGAACACACCGTAGTTCGGCAGCCGGCGCTTGTGATACACGTTCAGCACGCGGTGGTTCCCGCACATGGCCACGGCGTTGTACAACTCGTCGCCCACGCGGTCCACGAAGCCCACGAACGTGCAGAATCCGCACGCGGCGGACACGATCTCGAGCGCATCGAGGTTGCGTTCGATGAAGTGCGGCTTGGCGAGCAGGTCCTCGGGCGGGTACCCGGTGATCGCAAGCTCGGGCAGAAGCGTGAATCCCGCCGATGCTCGGGTCGCCCTGCCGACGGCCTCCAAGATCTTGGCCACATTCCCGTCGATGTCGCCCACCGTCACGTCGATCTGGGCGATGGCTATGCGCATCGGACCTCCCGCGTCCCCTAACCTGCGATGCTGCCGCCCAGCATAGCACCGCTCACACTCGGTGGAGACGCGCAGTCTAGTAGACGGGAAGCGGCACGATGATGACGGTGTTCGTCTCGGTGAATGTGAGGTCCACCCCGTAGGTGTACCCCGGTTCCATCCACAGCTCCGTAGACTCGCTGTAGTCCACCCTGTCGATAGTCACCGTCACGACGATCGTGTAGGTGTCGGGCCCATCGTTGAAGTGGAAGTCGAAGAACCCGTCGTTCTTCGTCTTGTAGAACGCCACGCGGGTCCCGTCCGAATCGTAGATCTCGATGTTCGCGCCTTGGATCGGGTTTCCGTCGGCGTCACTCAGCACGCCGTAGAAGTCGATGAACTTGTCGGTAGGGCGAGCGGTCCTGTCCACGTTGGCGGCAAGCGACATCACCGGCGGCATGAAGATCACGGTGATCGCAAGCACCACGATGACGGCGGAAACGACGGTGAACGCGACATCCTCCAGGAGAGGAAATCGCGTGATGTGGTTGCGCGTTGCAGGGTTCTGGCTCACCGTGCGTGTGCTCCTCGAATGTGATGTCGGTCACATCTCCTGTCACATGTATCGTCACGCCATCGCCGGACTTGAATCAGACTGCCGTTTCGGACCGGACGCGCGCCGTCTTTGCCCACTCACCACGCCGGGTCAGCATCCGGCCCCACGCCCACACGGTGGCCACCAGCCACGCGTACGTGTAGACCGCGAAGATCATCGAGTATGCGGGTATCCAGCGTCCCGGCAGGGGAAACGGAGCCCTCGACTGGTAGGTGAGCACGAATACGCTCATCGGGCCGAAGGACAGAAGGAAGCTGGCGAGGTTGCGCGGAACGCCTGCCGGTACCCAGGCAAGGAAGGACGACTGCACCGTCACCGCGCCCGCAATGCTCAGGACCGAGAACACCATGCCCACCGACACCAGGACCACGAAGACCACCAGCACCAGGTACAGTGACAGGTCCACGCGTGTGTGAAGCGGGATGGTGGTCTGTTTCACGAGATCGGGCAGGTGACTCCAGCACTGGTAGTGACCCTGGATCCAGCGTGTCCGTTGGCGGAACAGTGGACGCAGACGCGTGACGGCCTGTTGCGCGACGTAAGCCTGCGGGCAGAAGCGGATCCGCCACCCGCGTTGCACGAGCGACAAGCCGAGGTCCAGGTCTTCAGTCAGGCAGTCCGTCCACGGCTCCACGCCGAGGTCGAGCAGCGCATCGAGCCGGGTGAACTGACCGTTGCCGCCCAAGCCGACGGAGCCAAAGGAGTCACGCGCCTCCTGCACGAACGCCGAGAAGCCCACGAACTCCATGTCCTGCATACGTGTGAGCACGTTGGTGTTGGCGTTCGCGATCCGCACACCGACCTGGACACCGCCAACGTTCGGGTCAGCAAAGTACGGTGCGACCGAGCTCAGCGTATGGCGCTCAAGTTGGCCGTCCGCGTCCGTGATCGCCACCACAACGTCTTCCGGGTCGCGTCCTTCGAGTAGCGGGTGGCCCTGCTCGACCATGCCGAGCATGATGCCGTAGGCGTGATTGAGGACCGCGCCCTTTCCTCGGCCGGCTATGTCCGGGCCGCGGTCTACCACGAGCACGTCGGAGTGCTTGTCCGCGTAGGAGTGAGCGATCCGGCTCGTCGCGTCCTTCGATCCGTCGTTCATGACCAGGATTCCGCGGTGCGTATAGTCCTGGCGCAGCAGCGACTCGATCGTGTGCGCGATGACCTCTTCTTCGTTGTGAGCCGGAATCACGATGAACACGAACGGGCGGTAGCCCCGGTCCGTCACTTTGGTGCCGAAGATGCGCTTCAGTATCAGGTAGGTGAACAGGAACATGTAGTAGGCCACCACGATGCCCACCAATACGTTCAGCCATGTCAGCTCGACGTTGAACATGCCCTACCCGTTCCTGTCGGGGCCAGAGGGGCGCATCACGGCACCGCCTGGACCCACACGCCGTTGGATGCGACACCCTGTTTGATGACGCCCACGTAGCCTGTTTGCACGTTGTCCGGCACCCGGGCGGTGATCACGGTGTCGGTCCACGTTTCGGGCGTGCATGTGCACGCGCCCGCGATCGTCACGCGGCTCGTGGCCTTCTGCTCGCCGAAGTCCGAGCCCGCGATTGTGATGAGCTGGCCGGGTCGGACCGTCTTGGCATCCACCGTCTCGATGCGCGCCGGCTTGACCACCACGAAGTAGATGCCGTTGGACATCGCACTCGACGTACCCACGCCCACATAGCCCGAGCCTGTGTCCGGGATCGTTGCGACTACCTGAGTGTCCGACCAACTCACGACATCTGCTGCCACGCCTCCGATGACGACCTTCTTCGTGCCTTGCGTGGCGCCGAAGCCCTCGCCGGTCACTGTCAGCTGCCCACCGGGCACTCCCCACCAGCTCGAGATCGTGCGCAGCCGTGGGGCCACGGTGACATAGATGCCGTTCGACGTGAGCGCGCTGTTGCGCCGCACGCCTACATATCCGCTGGGCGAATCCGCCGGGACGGTGAACGTGACCTGGGTGTTGGACCACGTATCGGCCTTGATTCTTTGGCCGGCAAGCACGACTTCGCCGGCCACGCCGAAATCGCGTCCAGCTAGCGTGACGACCTCGCCCGCGAGCACCCGGGTGCGCGAAACGCTCTCCACACGCGGGTGACCGTAGGGCGCGAAGTAGATCCCATTCGACGAGAGCCCGTGGCGTACGACACCCGCGTACCCCGGCGAGATTCCCTGCGGAACGCGCACCTCGATCTCGGTGTCGCCCCACGACACGACCTGTGCGGCCGTCCCGCCGAAGGTGACCCAACCGTCACCCTGCTGAGCGCCGAAATCGGTGCCGGTCAGCGTGACGAGAACCCCGGCCGACCCATTCGCAGGGGTGATCGCCGTCACGCGCGGCGCAACGTACGGCACGAAGTACAGCCCGTTCGAGGTCACCCCGTTCACGACCACACCGACGTAGCCGGGCTTGACTGCCGCGGCAGGCACTCGGAACGCCACGGCCGTATCGGACCACGCGATCACCTCGGCGCGAACTCCCGAGCACATGACCGAGCTGTCGCCCATGTCAGCACCGAAATCGCGCCCGTAGACGATGACCTTCGAGCCCGGAGGGCTGGCGTAGGCCGACAGCGATTCCACGCGGGCCGAGACGGCGGCGGCGCCTACGACGCCGCCCTGGCCGTCCTCCACGAGCCGGTCGATGGCGAACACCGCGCCCTTTTCGCTTGGGACGAGGACGAGCTGCACGGTGTGTGCCTCGCCCTCGTCGATCTTGTCGGCGATCTCTGCGTTGACGGACGCAAGCACGTGCTGGCCTACAAGACTCGTAGAACGGTCCTCTTCGGTAACGTCTGGGGTGGCGATGGGGCTACCCGACGATGCGTCCACGAGCCCGAGCAGGCGAGCGGACTGGATCTTGGCGCCCACCGTGCGGCGGTCCGCGTCGTGGAACTTCTCGATGTCAACTCGCGCAAGGTATGTCTGCGGGGTCTGGACCCCTGGCGCGTCGATGAAGGAGTTGCCATTCGAGCCGACGACACGCTCCGCGGCGGCAGGCTCAAGGTAACGGGAAGCCGAGGAGTAGACGTAGTCGACCGGAGCGCGCCAGACGAACAGCAACGCCATGACCGACAGCGCGGCTGCGCCGTAAGCCACCGCCTTGTGAGACTTGGCGTCGTCCACCGCTGGATGCTCCCCTTCCTCGACACGGGGCGCGCGCAACAGACGACGCCCCAGATACTCAATGAGGTATGTCGGGTCGGACGAGCGGTCATCTGTGTGACGAAGATCACAGAAGCGCCTTCTGTCTGTGGGTTCTGTTGAATGCACCCGAATCTGTGACGAATGGCACAATCCAAGGCCGACGAACGGGAATATGCGCAGATAAAAGGCTCGTCCGCAACGGAGCCGCGTGCGAGCTAAATGACGGCGCGGAGCAGCGACACGAGTTCGGCGACCTCTGCGGGGTGTTCCTGGCGCCGCACGATGGCCGAGCCCACGATCACCCCGTCGGCGATGGCGGCAACCGATGCGGCGACAGTTGGAGTCCCGATGCCGAAGCCGACGGCAACCGGCAGATCCGTGCGGTCCCGCACTCTGCGAACAAGCTCCGCCAAGTCCGCCGGAAGTTCCGCGCGCTCGCCGGTGACGCCGGTGCTCGATACGCAGTACACGAACCCCGACGCGCTACCGCCCACGAGTTCGATGCGGTCATCGGTCGACGTAGGCGCGACCAGGAACACGGTATCTAGACCGTGAGCCCGCGTCGCCTCGTGCCACTCGATGGCCGCGGGGTCGTCTGGCGGCAGGTCCGGCACGATGAAGCCGGACACGCCGGCGGCCGAGGCCTCCTGGGCGACCGATTCCATACCCCGCCGGAGCAGCGGATTGACGTACGTCATGAGCGCCAGCGGCGGACAGTCCTCGCCGACCGTCTCGACGATCTCGGCGGCGAGCCCGATCGTCTCGGCCAACCCGAAGCCGCCTGGGTTCGCTGACATCGCTGTATGTGCAGCGCTCACGATCACGGGCCCGTCGGCCAGCGCGTCGCCGTATGGCACGCCCAGCTCGATCAGGTCTGCCCCCGCGTCAATGGCGGCCCACACGCTTCGCAACGACGTCTCACGATCGGGGTACCCCGCCATAAGGTACGTGATGAGCGCGACCCGGCCTGCCCGGAATGCGCGGCTAAGCCCGCCCGGGCTACTCGCCGAGTCCAAGGCCGGCCTCCCTCACGATGTCCACGTCCTTGTCTCCTCGGCCGGAAAGCGTGACGACGACACGCGCATCGGGACCGAGCTCGCGAGCGATGAGCGGCAAGAGCGCCAGCGCGTGCGCCGATTCGATGGCGGGGATGATGCCTTCGGTCCGGCACAGTTGCTCGAAAGCGGCAAGCGCCTCGGCGTCGGTGACTGGGAGGTAGCGCACGAGTCCCTCGTCGTGCAGGAACGCGTGCTCCGGCCCGATACCCGGATAGTCGAGCCCGGCAGAGATCGAGTAGGCCTCCTGTGGATTGCCGCGCTCGTCTTGGAGCAGGTAGGAGATGAAGCCGTGCATCACACCGGGCTCGCCAAGGGCGATCGAGGCCCCCGTGCGCAGCGTGTCGACCCCCTCCCCGGCCGCCTCGGCGCCGAACAGAGTGGGGCGCTGCGCGGCGGGGACGTCGCGCAAGAAGGGGTGGAACGTCCCGATAGCGTTGCTCCCGCCGCCTACGCACGCCACCACCGCGTCGGGCATCCCTAGGTCCCGTTCGCGCAGCTGGCCTAGGATCTCCTCTCCGATGACCTGCTGGAACCCGCGGACCACGAGCGGGTACGGGTGCGGACCCACCGCCGAACCAAGCACGTAGAACGTGTCGCGCACGCGCTCGACCCAGTGGCGCAACGCAGCGGTAACGGCATCGGCCAGCGTACCCGTTCCGTCGTCGACCGGCACGACTCGGGCGCCCAGCAAACGCATCTTGTAGACGTTGAGCGCCTGACGCCGGATGTCCTCGGTGCCCATGAACACCGCGCACTCCATGCCGAGGAGCGCCGCGGCAGTCGCGGTAGCGACACCATGCTGGCCCGCGCCGGTCTCCGCGATGACGCGGTGCTTGCCCATGCGCTTGGCGAGCAGGCACTGCCCCACTGTGTTGTTGATCTTGTGCGCGCCGGTGTGGGTCAGGTCTTCGCGCTTCAGGTAGACCTCCGCAAGCCCCACCGCCTCGGCAAGTCTCTCGGCCCGGTACAGGGGGGTCGGCCTGCCAACGTAGTCGCGCAGCAGTGTCGCAAGCTGCGCAGTGAAGTCGGGGTCTGCTTGCGCCTCGGCGTAGGCCTGCTCGAGCTCCCGCAGCGCGGGGACAACGGTCTCGGGCACGAACGCCCCGCCGTACGCGCCGAAGTACCCGTGCGCATCAGGTGCGAAGCCGGCGCTCACAGCATGGTCTCCGCGTCGGCCGCGCGAACGGCGGCGATGAACGCCTGGACCTTGAGCCGGTCCTTGTACCGCAACCGCTCCTCCACCCCTGAGGAAACGTCCACCGCGAACGGTCGGAGCGCCTCGACTGCAGCGCCGACGTTGACCGGGTTCAAACCGCCGGCAAGGAATACTGGAGCCCACCCGGGAAGCGAGGTGATGTCGCTCCACGCAAACGTTTTGCCGGTACCGCCGCTCGCGTGAGGGTCATACGTGTCGAGCAGCACGGCGGCCACCAGTTCCCGGTAGGGCTCCATCACCCCTACATCAAACGCCGTGCCGACCCTGAACGCCTTGACCACAGGAGCCGGCGCGGCGGCGCATGCCTCCGGCGTCTCGGAGCCGTGGAACTGCACCGCCGAGAGGCGCAGTCGCCCCACGGCGCGCTCGACGTAGTCGGCAGGCGCGTCCACGAACACGCCGATCCGCGCGACCACCGGCGGTACGTGCGCCAAGATCTCCTCGGCCTCCGAGATTCCCACCTGCCGAGGAGACGGCGCGAGCACGACGCCGACCGCATCGGCGCCCGCACGAACGGCGAGCGCGGCGTCTTGGGCTGTGGTTATGCCGCATATCTTGACTCGAGTTCTCATGATGGGGAGGTGCGGGGCCCGTCTCACCGCGGGCCCCGCACGGGAAGGTCCTTCCTCGCGTCCTAGAGGTCGTCCTCGCACAGGGTGGTACCTGCGGAGAAGTCGTAGTCCTGCAGACTGCCGGACAGGTACGCCTCGTATGCGGTCAGGTCGAAGTGCCCGTGGCCCGAAAGGTTGAATAGCACGGTCTTGTCCTCGCCGGCCTCCTTGGCGGCCAGCGCCTCGTCGATCGCCGCCCGGATCGCGTGGCTCGACTCGGGCGCAGGCAGGATGCCCTCGGCCCGCGCGAACTGCACGGCCGCCTCGAAGCATGCGATCTGATGCACCGCGACCGCCTCGATCTCACCTTCGTGAACGAGCTGAGAGAGAAGCGGCGAGTCGCCATGGTAGCGCAGGCCGCCCGCGTGGATCCCGGCCGGTACGAAGTCATGGCCGAGCGTGTACATGAGCATCTGGGGCGTCATGCCCGCCTCGTCGCCAAGGTCATAGCGGTAGTCGCCGGACGTGAGCGTCGGACACGCCTTCGGCTCGACGGCGAGCAGGCGTGCGTTGCTCTTGCCTTCGAGTTTGCGGTGGTAGTACGGGAACGCGATTCCGGCGAAGTTCGAGCCGCCGCCCACGCAGCCGATGACCACATCGGGCTCCTCGTCGGCCAGTGCCATCTGCTCGATAGCCTCGAGACCGATGATCGTCTGATGTAAGCACACGTGGTTCAGTACCGAGCCGAGAGAGTAGTGCGTGTCGTCGTGCTTCATAGCGACCTCGACGGCCTCAGATATCGCGATGCCGAGCGAGCCGGTCGAGTCGGGGTCCATCGACAGCACGTGGCGACCGGCATCGGTCATGTTCGTGGGCGACGCATGGACCGACGCGCCATAGGTCTCCATGAGGATGCGGCGGTACGGCTTCTGCTCGTAGCTCACCTTCACCATGAAGACCTCGACGTCGATGCCGTACAGCGCTCCGGCGATCGCAAGGGCCGAGCCCCACTGGCCCGCGCCGGTCTCGGTCGAGATCTTGGTGATGCCCTCCTGCTTGTTGTAGTACGCCTGCGGGATGGCCGTGTTGGGCTTGTGCGATCCGGCGGCGCTCACGCCTTCGTATTTGTAGAAGATCTTGACCCCCTCGGGCAGGCCGAGGACGCGCTCGAGCTGCCGGGCGCGCAGTAGTGGCGAGGGACGGTAGGTCTTGTACACGTCGATGACTGCGCCGGGAATGTCGATCCAGCGATCAGGCGAGGACTCCTGCTTGAGGCACTCCATGGGGAAGAGCTTCATCATGACCTCGCCGATCTGCTCCGGCCCAAGCTCCGTGCCGTCGGGCGTTACCACCTTCGGCGGCGCCGGAGGGTTCTTGAGATCGGGGATGACGTTGTACCAGGCCTCCGGGATCCTGGTCTCATCGAGCCCGAACCTCGTCTTGTCGCTTCCCATCTCCGTGCTCCCTTCCCGGGGCGGGCCGCCCCGAAAACCTCGTCGGTCGGCCTGATGGCCGCCGCGTATCCCCTGCTAAAGCGCGGGCTCGCTCCGCGCGACGCCCGTCAATCCCTCCACAGTGTCTTCGGGAAACTGGCTGCGCATGAGCGTCTCGCCCACGAGCACAGCGTCCGCACCCGCCCGAGCGACTGCCTCTACGTCGGCACGACCCGCGATCCCGCTGGCCGCCACGAGTGTCACGTCGAAGCGGCTGGTTTCGAGCAGCAACTCGCGACCGGCCTCCGTGTCTACGCGCAGCGTACGCAGGTCGCGGCTGTTCACCGCAATCACCGGAGCCTGCGACCCCAGCGCGATGTGCAACTCTCGCAGGTCCGCGATCTCGACCATCGGCGTGAGCCCCAACGTGGTAGCCATGTCTACGTACTCGCTCACCATGTGACCGAGCACGCTCACCATGAGCAGGACCGCGTCTGCTCCGTGGGCGCGCGCCATGAACAGCTGGACCGGGTCGACGACGAAGTCCTTGCACAGCACGGGCACGTCGACCGCATCGGCGACGTCCGACAGATCGGTGAACGACCCGCCGAACTGTTCGGGTTCGGTGAGCACGCTGATGGCTGCCGCGCCCCCGTCCTGGTAGTGGAGCGCTTGCTTGGACGCATCGCAGTTCGGCGCGATGGGCCCCGCGCTCGGGGAGGCCTTCTTGACCTCGGCGATGATCGCCACGTCCGGTCGCTCGCACAGTGCGGCCTCGAAATCCCGAGGCGGACGCGCGCAGCACGCAAGCCGCTCGCGGTCCGCCGATGCGATCGAGCCGTACTCAGCCGCGATGCGTTCCGCCCGCCGCGCCATCATCACTTCAAGGAAGTCGCTCACACGCTCGCCTCCTCGGCCGCGGCACGTGCACGTGCCTCTTCGCCCAGGCGACCCGACACCGCCACGAGGGACTCGAGCGCCGAGAGCGCCTTGCCCGAGTCAATCGACTCGCGGCTTAGGACGACCCCTTCGGCAAGGTCTTCCGCCACACCCGCCGCCAGCAGCGCGACCGCAGCGTTCATGAGCACCACGTCGCGAGCGGCGCCGTGCGCGCCCTCCAATATCCGGCGGGTGATACGCGCATTCTCCTGAGCGTCCCCGCCGGCAATGTCGGACAGCGTCCCCCGAGGGATGCCGACCTGCTCGGGGGTGATCACGTGCACTCGTACACCGCCCAGCTCGGCGTCGAACTCGGCGATCGAGGTCGGCCCGCTCGCCGAGACCTCGTCCATCCCGGGATGGCCGTTGACCACGAGCACCCGCTCGCCGCCGAGACGCCCGGCGACCTCGGCCATCACCGGAGCCAGCCGCGCGTCGTACACGCCCAGGAGCTGACGCCTCGCTCCGGCCGGGTTCGTGAGCGGGCCGAGGATGTTGAACACGGTCCGGATGCCGATCTCGCGACGGGTGCCCGCGGCGTGCCGCATGCTCGCGTGCAGCGCCGGCGCGAACAGGAAGCCCACCCCGCACTCGTCGATGCAGCGGGCCATGTCGGCCGGCTCCAGCGAAACGTCCACCCCGAGCGCCTCGAGCACGTCGGCGGAGCCCGCCGCGCTGCTCACGGCGCGGTTGCCGTGCTTCGCCACCGGCACGCCGGCTCCGGCCACCACGAACGCCGTGGTCGTGGAGATGTTGAACGTGTGCAGCCCGTCTCCGCCCGTGCCGCACGTGTCGATGTAGTGCTCGGCACGCGGCCGCACGGGTGTTGCCCGCTCACGCATCGCACGGGCGAAACCCACGATCTCGTCGACCGTCTCGCCTTTCATGCGCATGCCGACGACAAGCGCGCTGATCTGCGCGTCGGTTGCCTCGCCGTCCATGATCTGGCCCATCACGCGGTGCGCCTCGTCTTCGGACAGCGACGCGCCCTCGCTCACCCGCCCGATCGCCGCGCCCACGGTAGTCACCTGTGCCGAGGAGGCCGACGCACGCTCGGACCCCCCCGCTGCGGCGACCACCTGTGGTGTGCCGCTCACCACGTCTTCAAGCGGCACCTCCCCCACGAGATCGAGGAAGTTCGCTAGAATCTTGGCGCCTTCGGGCGTGAGCACGCTTTCGGGATGGAATTGCACGCCGAAGACCGGGATGACCTTGTGGCGGATGGCCATGATGACGCCGTCGCCGGTGCGCGCGTCCACCTCGAACACCATCGGCACGCTGTCGGACTCCACGCACAGCGAGTGGTATCTCGTGGCCGTGAACGGGCTCGGGACGCCTGCGAACAGGCCCTCGCCGGTGTGCTCGATCTCGTCGGTCTTGCCGTGCACCGGCTTGGGCGAGCGACATATCGTGCCGCCGAAGACCTCGGCGATCACTTGATGGCCCAGGCACACTCCCAGGACTGGGATACCTTCCTCGGCACACATGGTGACGATCTCGGAGCTCTCGCCCGCGTCGGCCGGTGTGCCCGGCCCCGGCGAGATCACCACGCCGCGCGGTTGCAGGTCGTACACGCCCTGGATGTCGATCTCGTCGTTGCGACGGACTTCGACCTCGGCGCCGAGCGCGGCGAAGAGCTGCACGAGGTTGTAGGTGAAGCTGTCGTAGTTGTCGATGACAAGGATCACGCCGCGGCACCTCCTTCCGCGTCGTGCATGCCGACGGCCAGCTCGAGCGCCTTGTGCAGCGCGCGTGCCTTGTGCAGGCACTCCTCGTACTCGCGTTGCGGGTCGGAGTCGGCCACGATGCCGGCGCCTGACTGCAGGTACGCTTTCCCCCCAGCCAGCACGAACGTGCGAATGGTGATGCACATATCCATCGCGCCATCCAGGCCGAAGTACCCGACCGTGCCCGCGTATGGACCGCGGGCGGCAGGCTCGAGATCGCGGATGATCTGCATCGCGCGTACCTTCGGCGCACCCGAAACCGTCCCGGCCGGGAACGTGGCGCGCAAGGCGTCGAATGCAGTGGCGTCATCGCTGAGCGTGCCGGTCACGTTGCTCACGATGTGCATGACGTGGCTGTAGTATTCGACCTCCATGAGCTCGTCAACGGTGACGGTACCGGCCTTGGACACGCGCCCCAAGTCGTTGCGGCCGAGGTCCACGAGCATCACGTGCTCCGCGCGCTCCTTCTCGTCGGCAAGGAGATCAGCCCGCAGCCGCCCGTCCTCGCTAGCGTCCGCTCCGCGGGGGCGGGTACCCGCCAGTGGGCGTGTCAGCACCTCGTCGCCTTCCACGCGCACGAGCGGCTCGGGGCTCGATCCCACCAGCGTCACGTCGCGCGTGCGCACGTAGAACATGTACGGGCTCGGGTTGACGGCACGCAGTACGCGGTAAAGGTCGAGACCGTCGCCCTCATAGGGGGCGCTGAACCGTTGCGAGAGCACAGCTTGGAAAATGTCGCCGGCAGCGATGTGCTCCTTGGCGGTCTCGACAGCGGCCACGAACTCCTCGCGGCTCGTGTGCTCGGTGAGCGGGACCTCGCGCGACACGCCCACCGCGCCTAGCTCCGCGCCCCGCGGGCCACGATCGATCTTGCGCAGGTATGCGTCGATGCGCCCCAGGGCACGCTCGTATGCCGCGGCCGGCGCACCACCCGGCCTGACCGGCGCGATCACCTGCATCACGCGGCGCGCATGGTCGAACGCCACCACGATGTCGGCGAGCATGAACACCATGTCGGGCACGCCGAGCTCATCGGTCTCGTGGCGCGGCACCCGCTCGAACCCGGATGTCGCCTCATAGCCGAGGAACCCTACCGCACCACCCACGAACGGCGGCAGCCCCGCCACCTGCGCGACACTGCCCGCCCCGAGCCGACGCTCGACGACACGCAGCGGGTCTTCGGCCCGCTCGCCCACGACACCGCCGTTCTCGACGACGACCTCGTCTCCGCGCGCGCTCACGACCTCGCGATCGCCCACGCCCAGGAAGCTGAAGCGGCCCAATCGCTCGCCGCCCACCACGCTTTCGAGCAGGAAGGCGTGCTCGGCGCCTTCGGCCAGGGCCATGAACGCAGAGATCGGCGTGGCCAAGTCGGCGTACACCTCGCGCGCCACCGGGACCACGTCGTGCTCTTCGGCCAGGCGTACGAACTCGTCTTTGCTCGGTACGATCACGCCGCAAGCTCCTTCACACGTCCCGACCTCGCCTTCGCGAGGCCGGCCTTTCGGACTCCAGAAAACACAAAGACCCCTCATCCCCAAGGGACGAGAGGTCGTCTCGCGGTGCCACCCTTGTTGACCCGCCGCGGATGCGGCAAGCCCACTTCAGTCCTGTCGGTACGGGATCTTCGGCACGTGAACGTGTACGCCGGTGCGAATCTCCGATACCCGGCCCCTTCTATCGGTGGGGGTCCGCCGGGACTAGTCGGCCCTACGGCCTTTGTCCCGGAGCCTCGAGGGCCCATTCTCTCCGGTCGCTCACGTCAGGTTTCCACCGTCCCCGACTCTCTACTGCTTCGCTCCCGGGATACTCTTCCCCGTCATCGGCGCGTATTCGATTGGCAAGGAGTGTAGCACCGGAATTCGCGAAGGTGCAAATGG
>Ga0209164_1001824_pt1 | contig 25162 bp, 20 predicted proteins | sample MTBNYHSulfiMetaG_FD_187458 | JGI IMG/M metagenome (GOLD analysis project Ga0209164, IMG submission 187458) | Enrichment culture microbial communities from rom New York Harbor, USA that are MTBE-degrading - MTBE-NYH (New York Harbor Sulfidogenic)... | ecosystem: Environmental > Aquatic > Marine >... | reverse complement strand
TGATGAGAAACAGCTTGGCCCAGAACTTGGTCATGTCCAGGTAGGTCTTGTCTCCGGTGCGGACGTACTTGGTTTCCATGTAGGCCACGATGATCGACAGCCCCAGGGTCAGGGGCACGAAGAGAAAGTGGAACATGGTCGTGGCCGCGAACTGAAATCTCGACAGCAATAGTGCATCCATAACTGATCCTTTTTCTTTGATAGGCTTGATTGGGGGTCTTATGCCTGCAGGGCACGGAGCGGCATCGAACCGTCCGATCATCATTCCGAAAAAGCATGCTACGACAAAACGCCCCCGGATATCAAGTCCCTATAGCGTTGATGGTGAGCGTAAAGGGTCTGGTGATCGCCCTCGGCCGACACCCGGCCGTCATCGAGAAACACCACGCGATCCAACAGGGCCGCCTCGGACGGGCGGTGGGTGATCCACAGGAGGGTCCTGCCCTTGGTTCGCTTCAGGATGGAGCTCGTCAATATCCGGGCCGTGCAGGGATCGAGGCCTTCGGTGGGTTCGTCCAGGATCCATATCGGCGCAGCGCTCAGGAAGGCCCTGGCCACGGCCAGGCGTCTGGCCTGTCCGCCGGACAGGCGGCGCCCGGTCTCGCCCAGCCAGGTCTCCAGGCCGTCGGGCAGCTCGGCCAGGAGTTGCGTCAGACCGGCCGCGGCCAGGGCCTCGCGCAATTGCGCCTGCGCGGCCTCGGGATTGGACAGCCGCAGATTGTCGGCCAGGGTGGCGTTGAAGATATGGGCCTGCTGGGAGATGATGCACACCCAGCGCCGCAAATCCGCTTCGCTGAAGGTCCGCAGGTCGCGGCCGCCGATCAGGATGCGGCCCCCGTCAGGGTCCTGGAACCGGGCCAACAGGTGGGCCAGGGTGCTTTTGCCCGTCCCCGAGGCGCCGAGAACCGCCACCCGTCGGCCGGACGCCACACGCAGGTCGAATCGGTCGAGCACCGGTGGCGTCCCGGGGGCATAAGCGAAGCGGACACGATCAAAGGCCAGGTCGAATCCGTCCGGCGGTGAGCCGCTCACGGATGGAAAATCGACCGGCACAGCGGCATCGGTGATGTCGACCAGGCGCCTGGCCGCCTCCCGGGTACGCGACAGGTGGAGAAAGGCGTTGGGCAACGGCCAGAAGGCATCGAATGAGGCCAGAAAGGCCAGCATGGCCAGGGCCAATCGAGCGCCATCGAGTCGCCCGTCGGCGCAGCGGCCCGCTCCGACATAGAGCACCAGGACCGCGCCGAGACCGGAGAACAGGACGAGCATTGCCGTGCATGCCCCGTTCAGGGCATTCATGCGGCCCTGGACCGCCTGCAACACCCGGTCGTCTTGCCGGATCGCTTCCAGGTGATGGCCGTCGGCGCCGTAGATCCATATTTCCGCCAGGCCCTGGAGATAGGCCACGGTGCGGGTCCGCAGCACGGCGCCGGCGCGGGAGAGCTCCTTGCCTCCGATTCGTCCCAGGCGCGCACTGCCAACGGGCAGAAGGGCGGTCAGGACCCATACGGCCGCCGCGGCCGAGGCCATGCCGGGGTCCAGGAGCCAGAGGAACAGGCCGAGCAGCGCGGTCGCCGTGGCCGCGATGGCGGTCGGCGAGAGAACGCGCAGGTAGAGATTGTCCAGGGTATCGATGTCCTCCACCGCGCGACCGAGAATATCGCCGCTGGGGTAGCGCAAGAGAACGGCCGGCACCAGGGGTTCGATGCGCCTGAAAAACCAGTCTCTGAGGCTTTCCAGTATGCGGAAGGTGGCGTCGTGGCTGACGACCCGTTCTCCATAGCGCGCCAGGGTGCGGATGAACGCAAAGAGCCGCACGCCCACGCTGGGCAAGAAAAAGTTGAACTGCGCGGCACCGGCGGCGGTCAGGCCGGCCACCGCGGCGGCCGTCAGGAACCACCCGGCCAAAGCCAGCAGGCCGACCGCAGCCAGCACCGCCAGCCATCCCAGCAGGCATCCCAGGGCCATGGGGCCTTTGTGGCCTTGTAAACCGCGCAGCAGAGGCCGCCATTCACGGGGCAGGATCATCGGCGCCTCCTTGTATTCGGGTGACCAGGCGGTAGAAGAGGCCCCGTTCGGCCATCAGCGCGGCGTAGGTGTCGCACGCCACGATCCGGCCGTCGGCCATGACTGCGATGCGATCCATTCCGGTCAGCGCGGCCAGCCGATGGGTCGCCATCAGCACGGTGCGGCCACGGGGCAGACGCTTCAGGGCGGCCATGATCATCCCGGCGCTGAGCGGGTCCAGACCGGCGGTGGGTTCGTCGAGCACCAGGATCGGCGCCGTTTTCAACCAGGCCCGGGCCAGGGCCACGCGCTGGGCCTGGCCGCGGGAAAGACCATAGCCACCTTCCCCGACCCTTGTCTCGAGTCCGTCCGGCAGGCGTTGGGCGAATTCCAGCACGCCGGTCGCCCGAGCGGCGGCCTGGACATCCGCGGCATGGGCTCCCCGGCGACCCATGAGAATGTTCTCCCGGATGGTACCGAAAAACAGGATCGGGTTCTGCCCGACCCATGCAAAGGCGTCCTGCTGCCGTTCCGGGGCCAGATCATGCAACGGCACCCCGTTGGCCGATATTTGGCCCTGTCCTGGATGCACGAATCCCAGGATGGCGTTGATCAGGGAGGTTTTCCCGGCGCCGCTTTCGCCCACCAGGGCGATGCGCTGTCCGGCCGGGATGTCGAGGCCGATATCGGATAGGACCGCTCTATCCGTATTGGGGTAACGCAGGCAGAGGTTCTCGACGCGCAGATCGATGCAGTCCCCGCTGATCGGGTCCCGGGCGGTCGCCGCCGTCTCGGGCAGGGGAGTGTTCAGGATGTTCATGATCTCCTCGGCGGCGCCGGCGGCTTGGGCGCGGGTGTGGTAGTGCGCGCCCAACTCCCGCAGGGGATGGTAGAATTCCGGGGCCAGCAGCAGGATGAAGAGCCCCCCGTAAAGCGTCAGGGGGCGGTCCCAGGCACCGAAATCGTAATACCCCAGAAAACTCATGCCGAGATAGACGGCCACCAATGCGATGGCGATGGCGCTGAAAAATTCGAGCACGGCCGACGATAAAAAGGCCACTTGCAGCACGCTCATGGTCTGCACCCGATAGGTGCCGGAGGTTTCGGCCACCCGGTCGGCCTCGGCGCGGGCACGGTCGAAGAGTTTAAGCGTCGGCAATCCCTGCAGGGCATCCAGAAAATGGGCGCTGAGACGGGCCAAGGCCGTGAAGTAACGCTGGCTGATGCTTCGGGCGCCCATGCCGATGAGCACCATGAAAAACGGGATCAGCGGTGCGGTGACGAGCAGCAGGCCGCCGGCCGCCCAGCTGATGGGAAAGACAAATGCCAGGATGGCCAGCGGCACGGCCACGGCCAGCGCCAGCTGGGGCAGGTAGTGGGCGAAAAAGCCGTGCAGGCCCTCGACCTGCTCCATGACCGCACTGGTCAGGGCGCCGCCGGCGTGACCGGCGGCATACACAGGACCCAGGCGGGTGATATGATCGACAAGCGCCATCCGCACCTGGCCGCGCACCTGGGCCCCGGCGTGAAAACCGGCTTTTCCCCGGCCCCAGACCAGCGCGGCCTTGACGATGGCGGCCGCAATCAGCACGAGGAAATCGAACCGCAGTTCTTCCCTCGGCATGCCGTCGATGGCCACGGCGTGAACGATGCGCGCCAGGCACCCGGCCTGGATGATCAACACCATGCCGGCGGCCGCCCCCAATCCGATGGAGACGGTGATCCACGGTATGGCGGGTCTGGCCCGCGTTAGAAGCCAGCGCAGCCCCTGGTGGGAGATGGCATCGCTGTCGGACGACATATCAGGCGGTCACTTTCCTCTCGGCATAGCAGACGGGCGGTTCAACGTAGGTGGATCATACATGAGCCGTGGCGTTTTTCAAGCATCGGAAATTTTAGGCAAACGGCCCATCCAAGTGACGGAATACCTGCATGTAAAACGGGTCACTTTAAATTCATTGGCCTTAACGTAAGGCGTTCAGGGTTCCATACGGGCGGGGATAAACCCCGCCCCTACGCTGCCTTTTTATGGGGACGGACTGTGGTACAGCCCCAATCTCGTTGGGGTGGGCTTTACCCCCGCCCGCAACATCCGCTCAAATTAATGGCATGGACTTTAAATTCATTATTTTCCGCCCAGCGGCCAAGGCAGCTCTTGATATCTGCCACTCGCATCAGGTATCCTAAAATATTAAATATACACAACAGGAGCGGACATGATTACTAAAGCGGATGTGATCGCCAAGGCCATGGAACAGGGTTTCGATGACGTCGGGTTCACTTCGGCCGAGCCGTTCGACGCCCATCGGACCTTTCTGGAGCAGCACCAGAAAGCGTACGGATGGGTCGAGGCGAGCGGTTTAGGGCTGCTCCAGGGGACCGATCCCAAGAGCACCCTGCCCGGGGCCGAGACGATCATCGTATTGATGGAAGCCTACTACAAGATGGCCAATCCGACCTTTTTGGAGGCCCATTTCGGGCGCTGCTATCTGGACGACGACCGGGTCACCAAAGACGGTCTGGCCCTGCGGATCAAGGCGTTCCGCGGTTATTTGCGCGACCACGGCATTCAATCCAAAGTGCCCTTCAACCTGCCCCACCGCATGGCCGCGGCCTGGGCGGGCATGGGCACCTTCGGCAAGAACTGTCTGTTTTTCTCGAGAAAGGCGGCCCGCCAGAGTTCGTGGGTGCTGCCCATCACCTTTTGAAGCCCATATCTGGCCGCACATGTTTTACATGCCCGCTGACCAAATCTGGCGCTGGCAGATGAATGCAGCGCGGGCCATGGGCAACACCCGCGACCAACGCTACGTCGACGATCTGGCCGATGCCGTCCGCAGCAATCCGGACGAACGGGTGCGGGCCATGGCGGCCTGGGCCCTGGGACGCATCGACGGCGTCCGGGCCCGCGAGAAGCTGGTCGAGTTCGAGCGGCTGTCAGAAGGGATCTTGCTGGAAGAGGTGACGGCGGCGATTCAAGCCGCCTGATGAACCCGGATGGCGTGCATCGTTGTGCTACAGCTTTCGATAGACCGTCGTGGCGATCTGCCGCAGCGGCAGGTTGAAGCCGTTGAGGGTCTCCGAATGACCCATAAAAAGATAGCCGCCCGGTTTCAGGCATCGACACAGACGCGTCAGCACGGCTTGCTGGGTGGGGCGGTCGAAGTAGATGATCACATTGCGGCAGAAGATGATGTCCATTTCCGCGGTGCGGCCGTAGTCGGCGTCCATCAGGTTGAGCCGTTGGAATTTCACCCGGCCGCGCAAGGCCGGGATGATGCGCACCCGGGGCCGTCGGCGGTCTTTGCTGCGCAGCAGGTATTTTTTCTTCAGGGCCATCGGGACCGGTTCGACTTCGCGATCTTCGTAGATGGCCTGGCGGCCGGTTTCCAGTACCCGGGTGGAGATGTCGGTGGCCAGAATCTGGTAGGCGAAGCCCGGGACTTGTCCGGCATATTCACTGAGCACCATGGTCAGGGTGTAGGCCTCGGCACCGGTGGAACAGCCCGCACTCCACAATTTCAGGGGCCGACGCAGCCCGGCGCCGGTCTGGTTCAGCAGGTCGGGTAGGGTGGTTTCCATCAGCACCTGGAAGTGGCGCGGCTCGCGGAAAAAGTCAGTTTTGTTGGTGGTCACCGCGTCGAGCAGGTGGTGCAATTCCCGGTCTCGCCCCTCGTCGCTGAACACATAGTCGTGGTAGGCCTCGAAACTGTCCAGGCTCAGCCGGCGCAGCCGTTTCTGCAGCCGGGACTGGAGCATGGTGCGCTTGGAGGGTGGCATCTTGATACCCAGCTCGGCCGTGATGAACCGGCTCAGGTTGTCGAACAGCCGGGGCGTGAGCAGGGTACCTCTCGACGTGCGTGCGGCGATGTCGGCGGTCATTGGGGCTTCTCCTGGTTAACCGAGCACCTTTTTCACCACGGCCAGCAGCTGGTCGGGTTTGAAGGGTTTGACGATCCAGCCGGTGGCGCCGGCGGCCTTGGCCTCGCTCTTCTTTTCCGTCTGGGACTCGGTGGTCAGAAAGACGATGGGCATGAATTTGCACTCGGGTTTGGCGCGCAGGGCCTTGATCAGTTCCAGGCCGTTCATGTTGGGCATATTCAGGTCGGTGATCACCATCTGCACGCCGGCGCCGTTGAGCTTGTTTAAAGCATCCCGGCCGTCCTGGGCTTCGCTGACCTCGTAACCGGCCCCCTTGAGGGTGAACGAGACCATCTGGCGTACGCTGGCCGAGTCGTCCACGGTCATGATTTTTTTACTCATTTTTTGATTGCCTCCTTGTGTCGTGCCACCCACGGACAGTTGATGACGAATAACGGATAGACGGTATCTACAAACATTGCCGCAACACCAGATTGGCGATGCCCTCGAGGGGCATGACCTTGTCCACGGCGCCTTTCTTGATCGCTTCCTTGGGCATGCCGAACACCACGCAGGTGGCTTCGTCCTGGGCGATGGTATAGGCACCGGCCTCTTTCATCTCCAGCAAGCCTTGGGCCCCGTCGTCGCCCATGCCGGTCATCAGGACGCCCACGGCGTTGGCGCCGGCATAGCGCGCCGTGGAACGGAACAGCACATCCACCGACGGCCGGTGGCGGCTCACCAGCGGCCCCTCTTTGACCTCCACGAAGTAGCGCGCGCCGCTGCGTTTGAGCAGGGCATGACGGTTACCCGGAGCGATCAGAGCCCGGCCGCGCATCACCGTATCGTCGTTTTCCGCCTCTTTGACCGTCACCTGGCAGGTGGTGTTGAGGCGTTCGGCAAAGGCGCGCGTGAAGTGCTCGGGCATGTGCTGCACGATCACGAGGCCCGGGGCGTCGGCCGGCAACATTTCCAGAAAGACGCGCAGTGCCTCGGTACCGCCGGTGGAGGCGCCCACTGCGATCACCTTGTCGGTGGTGCGCACCATGGCGCGGCTGGCCGGCTTGGCGATCACCGCATCGGCCGTCAATTTGGGTTCGATGCGGCGCGGGGGCGCAATGCGTTTGACCCGGGCGGCGGCCGAAGCGCATATGGCATCGCAGATACGAACCCGGGACTCTTCCAGGAAGTTGCGGGTGCCCACACGGGGTTTGGCGATGACTTCCACGGCCCCCAGCTCCATGGCCTTGAGGGCCGACAGGGAGCCTTTTTCGGTCAGACTCGAACAGACCACCACCGGCACGGGATGCTGGCTCATGATCTTTTCCAGAAAGGTGAGTCCGTCCATGCGTGGCATTTCAAGATCCAGGGTGATGACATCCGGCGCTTGTTTACGCATGCGTTCGGCGGCGATGAACGGATCCTGGGCCGTGGCCATCACCGCCAGCCGCGGGTCGGCGTTGATGACCTCGGCCAGGGTGTTGCGCACCACCGCCGAATCGTCCACGATGAGTACTTGTATTTTGGTTTTCATGTCTTTTATCCTGTGATTATCCGCAAGCATGGCGTGCCGGACAGCGTGACTTCCGTTTGCGCCACCAAACCCAGCTGGAACAGCTCGGACATCAATTGGCGCTCCCGGATGGGTTTAACCAGGTAAGCGGTGGCGCCGCCCTGGAAGATCGCCGCCATCACCGATTGGGGATTGTCCAGGGCTGTGACCATGATCACCTTGACCTTCAGGGGGTCGCGAATGTCTTTTGCTTTTTCTATCTCGCGGATGCGAACCAGGGCTTCCTGGCCATCCATGTCGGGCATCAAGATGTCCAGACAGATGAGGTTGTAGGGACGGTTCTCCTGCCATGCGCGCTCGAAAGCATGCACCGCATCGGCGCCGTTTGTCACCGCGTTACATGGTCCGAGACGGCCGAGCAGCCGCTGGGCGATGGTTCGTGAAGCAAACTCATCATCCGCGATCAGGGTTTTCATCTCCGATTCCTTTCACGCCTCAATTTTTTCGACCACCATCGCGGGTATGAGCCGTTTCAGCCACACTTCGCCGCTGGCGGTATCGAACAGGATTTTACGGCCCGTGGCGCCGCCCACATCCGCGACCTTGAGCTTGAAGCCCAGGCGCTGGAGCGACGACAGGGCGGCCTGCACATTGAGCCGGCCGACGCTCGGCGGCTGGATCCGCCGGGTCCCCCGGCCCATCATGGCGGCCCCGCCGAAAAGTTTCACCTCGACCTGCCCCGGGCGCACACCGCAGTCGGCCATCCAGCGGCCCATGGCGTCGACGGCACACGTTGCGTAACGGCCCATGGCCTCACAACCCGTCGTGCACGCCGTCGGCCGCGGGCATTGGGGCTGCAACACATGGCATATGGCCGCCAGGCCGGTGGCGCGATGGTAAAAGGTCACCGACACGCAAGAGCCCAGAACCGTGGTCACCACCACCGGTCGTTCCATGCAGTAAATCTCACCCGGCTTCAGGTAGTGCTGCGGCAGACCGGCATGGCGGGGCATGGGCATGACGAGCGGTCCGTTACGCCGCCACGGCTTCGTCGTCCAACTCGTGCAGCAGCTTCTGCACATCGAGGATCAACGCCACGCTGCCGTCGCCAAGGATGGTGGCTCCCGATATCTCTTGCACATCCTTGTAAAGCGTGTTCATGGTCTTGATGACGATCTGGTGTTCGCCGATCACCCGGTCCACCACGATGCCCACCTGCTGGCCGTCCAGCTGGTTGATTACCACCTGCTCGATGGCCGGCGGCGTTCCTTCCACGCCGAACCGTTCGCGCAAGGGAATGTACGGCACGATCTGGCCGCGGATGTTGAGAATGTTGCGGCCGTGGGCATCGGCCACATGCTTGCGGGTCAGCTCCACGCACGACTCGATGGCCGCCAGGGGCAGGACGAATTTTTCATCGCCCAGTTCCACCAGCAGGCCGTCGATGATGGCCAGGGTAAGGGGCAGCTTGAGGGTGATGGTGGTGCCCCGGCCCTTGCGGCTGGTGATGTCGATGCTGCCGCGCAGCGTCTCCAGGCTGCGTTTGACCACGTCCATGCCCACACCCCGTCCCGAAACGCTGGTCACGGCGCCGGCGGTGGAAAAGCCGGGCAGGAAGATCATCTGCAGCAGTTCCTTATCGCTTTTGTCGGCTTCCGGGGCAAGAAGTCCCTTTTCGATGGCCTTGCGCCGGATCTGCTGGGGATCGATGCCCGCTCCGTCGTCCTGGATGTGGATCAGCACATTGGCCCCGGAATGCTCGGCATGGATACGGATGGTGCCCTGTTCGGGCTTGCCTGCCGCGCCGCGTTTTTCAGGCGTTTCGATGCCATGGTCGATGCTGTTGCGCAGGATATGCACCAGCGGATCGTTGAGCTGCTCGATGACCGTCTTGTCCAGCTCGGTTTCACCCCCTTCGGTGTGCAGCTGGATGCGTTTGCCCAGCTCGCCGGAAAGATCGCGCACCAGGCGGCGCAGCTTGGCAAAGGCGGTCTCGATGGGCAGCATGCGCACGCTCAACACATGGTCGCGCAGTTCGGCGGTCAGCCGTTCGACCACTTCGGTGATGGCCAGCAGCTCGGGGTCGCGGTCGGCCGTGGCTTTCTGGCTCAGCCGGGCCTGGACGGTCACCAGCTCGCCCACCAGGTTGACCAGGGCGTCGAGTTTTTCGGCGGCCACCCGCACGCTTCCGGACGATGATTGCTGCTCGCGACGCTGACGGGTTTCCTGGACAAAGGCCTGTTCGGCCAGGGCAGCCCCCACCTGTTCGGGGCTGACCGTCCGGGATTCCACCAGGATTTCACCCAGCCGTTTCTGGCGATGCAGGGCGGTTTCGACTGCCTCTGGGGCCACGTCGCCCCGGGCCACCAGGATTTCACCCAGACGCGGAGATGGCCTGTCTTCGGTCTCCGGCTCGTCGATCGGTTCGATCGCCAAGTCGCAGGCGTCTTCGGCGAAGATGAAGACATCCTTGATCGCGTCGATCCCCCGGCCGGTGGTCAGCAGGATCTCCCAATGCAGATAACAGCTTTCCGGGTCGAAAAGAGCCGGTTCGGGCAGACGGTCGGTGTAACCGATGACGCGGCAGGGGCCCAAGCCGGCCAGCTCGTCTATCAGGGCCAACGGATTCGTACCGTTGCGGAACAGGTCGGCATAAGGGGTGAATTGGATGCGAAACATCTGTTCACGGACCGGCGTCGGCGATGCCGGTGCGGCTGGCGCCGGGTTGGAAAGAGGATCGGTTTCGTCCGGCATCGATGCATCGTCCGGGATCAGCAGGGCGCGAAAGCCGGCCAGGATGCCGGCGCCATTTTCAGGATCGTTGGCCTGGGCTTCAGCGCCGTCGTCCAGCAAACCTTTGATGTGGTCCCTTGCCAGCAGGGCCAGATTGACGAGATGGGTGGTGACCGGGATGCGGCCGTCGCGCACCCGGTCGAACACGGTTTCCACGTCGTGGGTGAAGGCGGCGATGTCGTCGAAGCCGAACATGGCGCCCGATCCCTTGATGGTGTGCATGGCGCGAAAGACGCGGTCCACCAGTGCCGTATCGTCGGGGGATTGTTCCAGCTCGAGCAGCGAGGTCTCCAATTCGGCCAGCAGTTCGTTGGCTTCGATCTTATAAGCTTCGCGTTGGGTATCCATGGGCTAAGTCTCTTGGGTTGTGTTTGAAAAGGGTTCCAACACCAGGCCGGCTCGCACCAGGGCCGCCGTGACCGGGGGCGATGGCGGGCCGAGGGTGATTGCCGCATCCGGTAAGCCGGCGGCGCGCACGATCTGGCAAATGATCTGGAGGCCGGCCCCGTCGCAGCTCTCCACCTCACTCAAGTCGACGGTCAGTGGATCTGGCGACGACAGCAGGGGCAACAGGGTGCGCCACGTGTCGGCGGCTTCCCAGATGCTCAGGGCGCCGCGGACAAACACCATGCGGCCATGGTCAAGGGTTTGGCTTTCTATGGGCATGGGATCTCCCTTCTCATTAAAACAACTCCACGTTGTCATCAAACATCTCGGGTTCCGCGGCCGCATCGTCGGTTTCGGAGGATCGATCCAACCGTTCCGGTACAGGACCACGTTCCGGGCCGGGCTGACCCAGGTGGGCTTCGCGTTCACGATCCATGGTGTAACGGGCCATGATGCGCCGCTCTTCGGCCTGCCAGTCGTCCGGAGCGGCCTCGGCAAAAGGCTGCAGCATGTTTTGAACCTCCGCCAGGCGCGACAGTTGCGCTTGGCCGCCATCGGCCAGGGTGTCGAAAAAGCCGAGGCGCGCCTGACCCTCTGCGATGCGCCGTTCCAATCGCTGCCCCATTCCCAACACCTGCCGGGACTCGGTTTTGAAGGTGGCGCAGGCGATGGAAAAGCCTTCGATGCCCCGGCGCAGCAGCGCACCGGCGCCGTCGGCCCCTCCCCGATCGTCCCCGGCGCTGTCCATGGACTTGGAGGCTTCAGCGATGCGCGCCATGATATCGGTGACGGCGCCGATGGTGGTATTGGACTGCTCGGCCAGCGCTTTCATTTCGTTGACGATGGCGGCGATGGCGCGTCCTGCGTCTCCCAGGCGGGAGGAGCGGATGACCGCATTGAGGGCTTTGAGGCGGATGTCGAAATTGATGTCGCGCACCTGGTCGATGTGGGTGTTCATACGGGCCACGGTCCGGCCGGTCTCTTTGCGGGCCTCGGCTAGAAGGCGTATCTGCGCCATGCCCTCGTCGAACAGGCCGGTGAGCCGCTCCAGCTCCTGGGTCAGCACCATCACCGGATGGCGGGCACGGCTGCCTGCGACCGGGTAGGCGGCATCGATCTCCAGGGTGTCCAAGGCTTCGGCGCGGGTGACCGCCCCTACCGCCGTTTGCAGGGCACCCAGGGCCGACCGGCTCTCTCCCCGCACCGCCGACACATCCTCGCAGATAGTTTGCACCTGGGCCATCTGCAGACGAACGATACCGTAGACGCGGCCGAGCATGGCCTGCATGGAGGTCTGCTGCAAGGAGTCGCCGAACGTCCCTTTCAGGATCTGTTCGGCCTCGTCCAGTGCCTCCTGGATGTGCGCCGCGCGCTGGGAGATGTTGTCGTGGATTTGAACACCGACGACCAGGCGGCCCACCTGCTGGTCGATCTGCCGGGATTGTTCGCCGATACGGTCCAGGACATCCATGGTCAGGTTCATGAAACAGGCCACCTGATCCAGGGCGCTGCGGACCGATGCCTGGGCATCGGCCATGAGGGTTTCCAAGTGGGCCATGCGCGCGCCGATATCGGCGTGCACGGTATCAAGGACCCGTTGGGCGGTTTGAGTGTCTTCGCCGATATGGCCCACTGCGCTGTAAACCGTGCGCGATAGTTGCGCGATCTCTTGGGCCAGGGCTTGAAATGCCTCGGTCGCCGCCTGACTGCGGGCGCTTTCGATGCTGATGGCCAGACCGACCATTTTGAGGTTTTTGGCCACTACCTTGAACTGCTGGTTCTGAAGGTGCAGCGCGGCCAAATCGTCCTGAATCCGATGCAATCCGTCCAGATCGGCGGCCAGTTGCCGCCGGCGGGTCCTGACCTCATCGATGGCCCCGGCGGCATGGTTCTCGATGGCTCTGAGAGCACCCCGGATCGAAGCATCCTGCTCCTCGCCAAGCATCGCCACGATGGTTTGGGTCAGCTGCCGTGCCTCGGCCTGGATGGTCTGCAGCCGGCCGCCCAGGTCGAGAAAATCATTTTCGGTTTGGCCGCACAATTCGGTGAGCCGTTTGCCGCTGCGGTGAAGCGCATCCATCAGGGTCACGGTTTTCTCCTCCTGCGGTTCGCTGGCCGGTCGAGATGTTGAGGTAACCATCATCGGTCGTTTCCAAGCCGGACGTGCTGGTTTTTGCGTTGACCGGCGATTTGCAATTGCACCGTGACGCCCTGGGGCCATGGATAGATGCGACATTCCAGGATGCCTTTCAATCGATCGCTGTCCACCTCGATGTCGAAGGTGCACCCCTTTCCGAGCGTTGCCGTTTGGGCCGCTTTTTCTTCCAACCCCGTTCCATCCGCCCAGGGAAAGGCGTCGTGGAAGGTTTTGTTGATCGGGTCGGGGCATTCCGGTGCCAGCCACTCTCGGGCCGCGCGGTTGATGTAGCTGATGCGTCCGGCACCGTCGAGGGAGACGAAGCCGTCGTTCACACTGTCCAGAATGACCAGCATGTCCCGGTTGGTTTGCAGCAGCACTTTTTCCACGCGGCGCCGGTAGTCGATTTCCTGCTCCAGCCGCTGGTTGGCCTGTTTGAGTTCTGCCGTACGCCGGGCCACCTTCTGCTCCAGCTCCTCATGGGCCCGCTTGAGCGCTTCTTCCTGTTCGGCCAGCTGTTTTTGGATTTCCCGGTCGTTGACCACCCGCTGCACCACTTCGGGAAGAACCTCCAGCAGGCCGTTGGATTTGGTCAGATAATCTTTGGCTCCCTCTTTCAGAATTCTGGCCGCCAGCCTTTCGTCTCCCCGACCGGTGATCATCACCACCGAAACGTCTTTGTCGATCTGACGCAGGCGGTGGTAGAGCGCCAGGCCGGTAGTGTCCGGCAGATCGTAGTCGAGCAGGATCACATCAAAGTGTTGCGCCTGAAACTGATCAAGGGCCGTCTTGCCGTTGCCGGCAAATTCTACCGTGTGTCCCGATGCCCAGAGCGAGTGGGCCTGGGCGTTGGCAGCCGGCTGACTGTCTTCGACGATGAGCACGTTGGCCATAGGTCATGATCCATTGGTGCCGATAAAGGCTCAGGGAGGGGTTGGCCCCTTCCTTTTCATGTTTATGCGGCCTGCTGGGCATCGGTGCCGTGGGGCTGAACCATGGACAACTCGTCCACGGAAAAAATGCGGTCCACGTCCAGGATGATGATGAACTCATCGTCATGTTTACCGATACCCCTGATGAATTCGGTGTTCCATTTGGCGCCGATCTTGGGGGCCGCCTCGATCTGGCTGGTCTCCATTTCCATCACGTTGTGCACTGCGTCTGCCAATGCGCCGATGACGGTGATTTCGCCGTCAAGCGAGATCTCCATCACCACGATACGGGTGTCCAGGGTGCGTTCGATCTTTTCCATGCCGAATTTGAGGCTCAGATCCACCACCGGTACCACGCTGCCGCGCACATTGATGACGCCGCGCATGAAGGCCGGCGAGCGGGGAACCTTGGTAATGGTGGTGACATCCAGGATTTCGCGCACCTGGGAGACATCCAGGGCGAACATCTCTTCGCCCAGGCGAAAGGTCAGATACTGGTGCAATGATAGGTTGTCCGTGTGTTCCGTCATCGTGTCCTCCTTTCGCGTTTAGTAGCGCTCGAACTCGGCGTCGCGATCGTCACCGCCGCCCATCTCCAGGTCGATGCCACCGTCGCCACCGTCGCCACCGTCTGAGGATACCGGATGAAAGGCTACCCGGGCGTGGCCGTTGCCGTTGCCTTTGCCGGCAGCGGGTTTGGCGGTTGCGGGATGAAAGTGGTGGGCGATATCCGCCTTGGGGGCTTTGCGCGGCGCACTGGGGGTCTTGGTCCGCTTGGCCGATGATATCCCCTGGGTGTCGATCTTGAAAAACGCCACGGCATCCTGCAGCCGTTCGGCCTGGCTGGAAAGCTCCTCTGCGGTCGAGGCCATCTCTTCGGAGGCCGATGCGTTTTGCTGGATCACCTGGTCGAGCTGCTGGATCGCCTTGTTGACCTGATCGGCGCCGCTGTTCTGCTCGTTGCTGGCCGCGCTGATCTCCTGGACCAGCTCGGCCGTTTTTTGAATGTCCGGCACGATGCGGCCCAGCATTTCGCCGGCCTTTTCGGCCACTTCCACGCTGGAGCCCGACAGGCTGCTGATTTCACCGGCCGCGGTCTGGCTGCGCTCGGCCAGTTTGCGTACTTCCGAGGCCACCACGGCGAACCCCTTGCCGTGCTCGCCGGCTCGCGCCGCTTCGATGGCCGCGTTGAGGGCCAGCAGGTCGGTCTGGCGGGCGATCTCTTCGATGATCGAGATCTTCTGGGCAATCTCCTTCATGGCGGTCACGGTGCGGGACACGGCCTGGCCGCCGTTTTCGGCATCTTCCGCCGCCTTGAGCGCGATTTTCTCGGTCTGGGTGGCGTTATCGGCGTTCTGCTTGATGTTGGCCGCCATTTGCTCCATTGAGGAAGAGGCCTCTTCGGCCGAGGCGGCCTGCTCGGTGGCCCCCTGGCTCATCTCCTCGCTGCTGGAGCTCAGTTCCTGGCTGCCCGAGGCCACATTATCCGCTGCGGACTGCACGTCGGCCACGATATCGCGAAGTTTTTCCACCATATTCTTCATGGCGTTGAGCAGTTGGCCGGTTTCATCCTTGCTGTTGACTGCAATTTCCACGGTCAGGTCACCTTTGCTCAACTGTTCGGAGATACCCACCGCCTTGATAATTGGAGCAGTGATGGTGCGGGCGCCCAGCAAAATGACGACCGCGACGACCATACTCGTGACGATGGCAATGAGCAGGGTCGCATTACGAATGGCGTTGGAAGCGGCGAGAAACTCGCTTTCGTCCTGGGTGGCGCAAATGGACCAGCCGGCGATGGAAACCGGTGCAAAACCTGCAATTTTATCGACCCCTTTAAAACGATACGATTCCACACCGGTCTGGCCGGCGAGCATCTTGTCGTTGATGTTTTTCATTTCTCCAATCGTGGTGATATTCAGTTTGAGGATATTCTCGGATACGGGATGGGCCAGCACGATGCCGTCATTGTTGATCATGTAACCATAGCCGGTTTGACCGATTTTGCGGTTTGCAATCAGGCCGGTCAGATATTCCGCCTTGATGGCAATTCCCAATAGGCCGAGGAATTGCCTGCGGTCATTCTGGATCGGTGAACAGATGGAGAGCACGGGCTTGCCGGTCGCCTTGGATATGACCATCTTGCCGATAGTGGTTTTGCCGGCCGCCTTGGTTTCCGTGAAAAATTCCTGAGTGGAAATGTCGATGTTTTGATACCGGTCGCCGTTGTCGAGAATACCGTTGTAAATCTGCCCCTTCGCATCGGCGATGAAGACCCCCTGGTAGTTGCTCCCCATTTCCGCGAATTGTTTTGCAAGGGCGCCGAACACATCCTCGATACGGTGCTGGGATCCCTCAAGCCCGTTCGAGGCTACCGATTCGGCCAGTTCCCGGACTCTTTTCTGCGTGGCCATGGAAGCTGTTATGCTCATTTCGCTTTCCAGGATATTCGTGGTCAGCCGTGCCAGGTCCGAGGCAATGCCTTGAGCCTGCTCCATGGATTGTTTTTGTAAGGCATTGCCGGCTTTTTGATAGGCAATAAAGCCGACCACAAAGACGGGCACCAGCACTAGAATGAGACCGCCGATGATCAGCTTCGATGAAATGGTTTTGAGATTGATTTTCATTGAACGCTTTCCTCCTGGATAAGTTGATCCGCTTTTTAGATCCAAAAAATAATGCCAAACGATCAAAAATTTTGTGATTTCAATGGGCAAAAAGGCATCATGCGGAGTCCTGCCGTCCCCGATGAAATCATTTTACGGTAGTATCGGCATTTGCGGAGCGTACTTAACGATGAATTATGTGGGGTAAAATGGGGGTAATATCCACCCGGTATGGTGTGGTGGGGGCTATGGCTATGATGATTGGACGACGGGTTTAATGAATCGCGTTCGGTTAGAATCGCCGCGTCAGCCCGCCTATGGCAGGGCGGGCGCGGATAGGGTTGGGCAATGGCGGTTGTGGGTCCAGAACCAGTGCAGGCCTTCCGGTGCCTGCTGATATTTTAAGAAACCGCGCTCGTAGTAATTTTTAATGGTCCGCGCAACCAGTTTGGGGTCCATGCCGGTGGTGCGGGTCACATGGGCCGCCAGGGGGGCCGTGGGATCGGTCGTGTCTGCAGGCAGGGTTTTGCTTTCACTGATAATGTCTTCGGACAGGATAGCGTAAGCCAGCTTCATCCGATAGAAACCCTCGAAGGTGAAAAATTCCTCGTCCGAACAGGTGCCCTGCAGATAACGGGCCTCCACGGTGTCTCGTTCTTCGATCTGCTTGCGATAGGCGTCGGCCACGAAGGCATCCATCTGTTCGGGCGTCAGTCCGGCGGTGCGCACGATGGCCTGGTTGGCGTCGTACAGGCGCCATTCGTCGGTAAGGATCTCCAGGTCGTATTGCTCGATGTTTTCTCTCACCGTGGTCCCGGGGAAAGGCGAGAGGAAATGAAAGCCGTATTCGATGCCCAGGGATTCGGCGAACCGACGGGTCTCTTCCAGGGTGGCCGGGGTCTCACCGGGCAACCCAACCATGAACGAGGCGTGGGTGCGCAGACCGGCGGCCTTGCTCCACGCCACGGCCTGGAGCGCCTGGGCCAGGGTAATGCCTTTCTTGACCCGCTTGAGGATTTCGGGATTACCCGATTCGATGCCGAAGCTGATGCTGTAGCAGCCGGCCGATCGCATGTCCTGGAGCAGTTCCGGATCCACCGTGTTGACCCGGGCGAAGACGCTCCAGATGAAGTCGAGGTTGCGGCGCCGGATCTCCGCGCAAAGGGCATGCACCCGTTTCCGGTTGGCGGTGAATAGGTCGTCGGCCACGTTGATGATCGTCATTCCTTCGGCCAGCAACCCTTGGATTTCGTCCACCACCCGGACAGGATCCCTGAAGCGGGGTTTGTGACCCACCATGCGCCGGCCCAGGCAGAAGATGCACTGATTGGGGCAGCCCCGGCTGGTAATGATGCTAACCGGAAATCCCAGGGCCTCGTAGCGGGACATGGGAAGCAGATGCCGGGCCGGCAGCGGCAAGGCATCCAGGTCGGCGATCAGGGGGCGGGCCGGGGTTCGCAGCACCTGGTCGTCCTGACGAAAGGCGATGCCCTCGATGGCCGGCCACGCAGCGGGGGATTGGAGCGCCGGGATCAGATCGTGCAGGGTCTGTTCGGCTTCACCGATGACGATCAGGTCGAGCTGCGGATAGCGTCGCAGGGTGTTTTCCACGTCAAAACTGACGTGCGGACCGCCCATCATGGTGATGGCCTGCGGCATGTGGGCCCTGGCGTCCTGGATGATACCGATGGCCTGGGGAAAGTTCATGGTGACCGAGGTGGCGCCCACCACATCGGGCCGGAACGCGTCCAGGGCCGCCCTCAATTTTTCGGGGGTGTACTTGCTGACGATGTAGTCGAAGATTTTCACCTCGGCACCGGCCGCTTCGCAGGCGGCGGCCACATAGCAGAGTCCCAAGGGAGGTGACGGCGCCTCTTCGAGGGGATAGGGCGGGGCGATCAAGGCGATTTTCAGTTTTTTCATGGAGGGGGTGGATATCACGGTGGTTAAGAAGTTTAAAGATTAAAGTGAAAAGTATGAAAGTATGAAGGTCGGAAAGTATGAAAGTCGAGGCATCCTGTCGATTATGGCGTTGCATAGGGGGACGGGTAGCTCAAGTATCCGGTTTTCAATACCGATCGCGTCGGGACCGATCACTCACCGTCGCGATGGCAACCTCGGTTCCTGTGACTTTGCCGGGGTTCCCGTTGAACAATGAATGGACCACCCAGCCGGATGCGATGGTAACCACACCGCAAAGGACCACCAGGGGGCGGCTGGCAACCGTATGACAGATAATCCATAGATTTCCAAAAACAAAAAGCAGAGGGGTCAGCGGATAGCCGATGGTACAGAAGGGGCGCGGCATTCCCTGGGGCATGCGGCGCAGGCGGAAGAGCCCAATGACCGTCATTACTGCTGTCAGGGAGAGGGTGAATCCGATATAGATCAGCAAGGTCTCATAGGCTGCAAAAAGGATCATCCCAATGGCGATTGTGGCCTGGAACGCGATGGCGGGAATCGGCGTGTGACGCGTTGCGTGAATGCCGCCGAAGCTTCGGAAGAAGAGGCCGTCGCATGCCATGGCGTAATACACGCGCGGACCGGCCATGATCATTGCGCTGAGCCCCGAGAGCAGACCTATGGCGATGGTTAACCCGAAGACCTTGCCTACACCGGCGCCAAACATGGCTGCAGCCGCTGCCTTGCCCACCTCCAGGGTACCGCTCATGTCCGATGCCGGCAGGGCGTAGATGTAAACCATATTCAGCAATAAGTATAAGACGATCACCAGGCCGGTACCCAGGGCCAATGCCAGGGGCAGGTTGCGGTCTGGATTGCGGATTTCTCCGCCCAGGTAGGCCGCGGCATTCCAGCCGCTGTAGGAAAAGGAGACAAAGATGAGGGCTACGGCGAAACGGCCGATTCCACCCGGGGCATGGGGAACCGCATGCCCCAGGTGGCCCAGATCGCCCTTACCCCACCATATGCCGGCGACCGAAAATGAAATGATAACGGCCAGCTTGAAAAACGTGAGCAGATTTTGAACGCGTGTCCCCAGGTGCAGGCTATGGCCATGAACAACCGAAAACACCACCACCATCGTGCAGGCCAGAACCGTTATCGCCGAAAAAGTGAACCATTTGTGCCCGGAGAATTCGATCACTATCCACGGCTCTGCTTCGGCACCGAGAAAATAGGTGGCGAAGGCGATGGCTGCGGCGGCGATGGGCGCTGAAAACCCCACTACAAGGGAGACCCACCCCGAAAGAAAGGCCGGCAGGGGGCCGAAAGCATAATACAGATAGGCGTATTCGCCCCCCGCTCGCGGCAGCATGGCGCCCAGTTCCCCGTAACACAGGGCGCCGGCCAGGGCGAAGAGCCCGCCGACCAGCCAGCATAACAGCAACGCGTGTGTGCTGCCCAACTCCGCGACGATGAAGCCCGAGGTGGTGAAAATGCCACTGCCCACCATGTTCGCGATGACCACCACGACCGCTGACAGCAAGCCAATTTCACGTTTCAAGGTGTTGGAAGCCGAAACCGTCTTCATCTCAGGCAATCACCCACATATAGCAGGTAAGCCGGAAGCTTTTCTCCTGCGGTTTTTGCCAAGATGGTATCGAGGGTTCCCCGGATTACGCGCTGGCGTGATCCGGCACCGGCATCGGCAACGATGGCCGCTGGCGTGTCACCGGGCAGTCGGGCATTCAAACCAGAGATGAAGGCGTCCAGGTCGCGCACCATGAAAAAGGCCAGAGTCGTGCCTTCGCTGATCATCCTGGTCAGGATTTCGTCCCGGCCGTTGTCCAGCCGCCCCAGGGATAGGGCCACGGTCCGGCTGCTGCCGTCCACAACACTGGTTTGGAGGGCCGCGTTGGCTGCATTGAAGCTGGAGAGGCCGGGCACGATTACTGGGTTGAGGTCGGCGAATTCCCTGATATACCCGATGTGCGGGCCGAAAATGGTGGGATCGCCATTATCGAGAATGGCCACATGCCTGCCTGCGGCAACGGCATCGCGGATAATTCGGCGGGTCTCCTCCTGCTGTGCGGCGATTTGTTCGGGGGATTTACGCATGCGCCGGTCATCTCCGGAGGATCTTCGTTTTGGTTCGTTTGATCCCGCCGCCACGGGGTGCGATGATAAACGCTTAGCCTCGCCGGAAGCTTTTACGAACAATCGATGGCCGGCGTCGTGGACCTCCTTGCCCTTCAACAGTTCGCCATAACGATCGCTCCGGCCGCCCATGGTAAAAACGACATCCGCGGCGGCAATGGCTTTTTGGGCCCGGATGGTCACATTGTCGGGGTCCCCGGTTCCCAGGCTGACTATAGACAGCGTACCCGGACCCGAAACCGAGGTCTTGCCACTGAGAGGAGCGCATCCGGTCGCCAAGAAAGTGGCAGTCACGAAGGACAGTCCAAAACAAATCGTCAACAACTTGCGAAAGTGCATCTATCTATCTCCTTTTATGTGGTTTTCGTTCCATGGGGCCGAGGGTGGAATCCATGATCAGAACCGATAGGCAATGCTCACACGTACATCACGCCCCGGTTCGGGTGTTGCGGTTTCCTCTTCGCCGATGGTGGTCTGTTCGCTATAGTCATGATCGAACAGATTGCGGACCGCCAGCGTGATGTCGAGGTTGGGGATGGCCGACAGCCACTGAGCCTGCAGGTGATGGAGTGTGTAGCCGCTGCGGTCCAGTTCATCTTCGTCTATGCCGCTCACGGCTTCGAGGGTGTAACCGAATCCGAATTGGTCATGGATCTGCCAGAAGCTATCCCATACCAACCGGTCTCCGGTGGAAGCCCCCTTGCGCCGGTTGACCCCGATCAGATTGCCATCCTTGTCCTCGGTGCGGACTTGGGTAAAGCCCAGGGATGTCCTGAATCCGCGATAATGCCAGCCCGCGCGTGCTTCCCAGCCCTTGGCGGTCACCGGGTCGTCATTGTAGAAACCGGTCACCGGCAGGCCGCGGGAGCCTCCGATCTGGACAATCAGGTTCTCAATTTCGGTCTCGAACACCACCACTTCGATGTCGAAGCGATCGGTTTTTAAAATGAGTCCATCGCGACCGAAGCGCAGCCCCCCTTCGACTTGGGTTGAGGTTTCCGGCTCGAAAGGTTTGCTATAGCTCTCTTTGTCCGCTTGAGTGTTGAAGGTCGGATTATCCGTGGTCGACGACAACCACTGCACCGGGATGATTCCGGTGCTGCGCACGGCCTCACCGTATGCACCGAAGGCCGTGAATCCGTAGCCCAGTTCGACCTCCAACCCGGCACTGGGGGAGATTTCATCGCCGCTGATGGTAACCGAGCCGAAATCGGTTTCATAGTCGTCGTAACGGGCCCCCACGGAAAGCAGAAACGGGCCGATATTGATTTGCTCTTGAATATAGAATCCCAGGTTCCGGACCTCGTTGTCGGTTCCGACCCGCTGGCCGTTGGACTCATGAGTGCCTTCCTCCCCATAATAGTCGCCGCCCAAAGTCAATCGGTGCCGGGTTATCCCCAGTTCAAAGCTTGCCGTATTGTGCAGATCACCTCCCCAGCCTTTGCTCGTGGTTTCGGTATCGCGGTCGACATTTTCCAGTGAGAGTTCATTCAGGAAGGTATTGAGGTGCCAGTCGATCAGAGGGGTGCCGTTCGGGCGATGACGATGGTCCAGCACGAAAGACCGGCGTTCGCTGATCTGGTAGTTCAGTTCGGCGGTCTCATCGTAGGCGCCGTCCCCGGCGCCCCAGCGATAAAGCCCGCTGTTTTCGTTCTGCTGGGCACTGATCCGCAACTGGTGGTCCGCCTTGTTCAGCATGCTGAACTTGAGAAAGTAATCCCGGTCGCGGCCGGCTGAGCCATGGACGGTTTTGCCATCGCCGCTTCTATAATCCTCGGCGTTGATGCCGCTGACATATCCCAGCAGGCCCCAATGGTCATAAACACCATAAACACTGACCGATCCCCGGTATGCCTGGTCGGCGCTTGAATGCCCCGTTTCCAGCCTGGTACCGATGTTTTTGCCCGGAAGGAGCATGTCCTGGGCGTCCACGGTTTCTAGACGAATGCTGCCACCTAATGCGCCGGCCCCCTTGATCGCGCTCGGCCCGGTCAACACTTCGACGCTTTTGAGCAGGCCGGGATCCAGCCCACCGATTGCGCCCCGATGTTGGAAGAGATTTCTGCCTTGGACCGCGCCGTCGATAGTGACATTCAAATTGGTGGCATCGATGCCGCGCACATAGATTCGTTGTGAATTGCGCGTGCCGCCTCCGACCACGACGGACGGTTCGTCCCGGAAGACATCCGCCATATCCGTGGCCAGGTTGCGTCGAATGCGATCCGTGGGCACTTGTTTGATGCCGGCATCGGGAACGGCGTCTCCCGCTACATGCACGGCGGGCATGGCGACCGTGTTGTCGCCGGTGGGTGGGGATGGTTCCAGGTGGTAACTGCCTTCCCCGTTTTCATGTGCTTTGACTCCGCTATTTTTCAGCAAGATTCCCATGGCTTCGTGCAGAATGTAAGCGCCCTGCAATCCCCGAGAGGATTTGCCTTCCACCAGGTCCGGATCGAAGGTCAGGGTGATGCCCGCCTGCACAGCAAAAGTGTTGAGGGTTTCCTCCAGACTACCTGATGGGATACTGTACATGCGCTTTTGATCCGGCGCAGATTGAGCGAAGGTCAATGTGGGAAGCCACAGGGTGACAATCAGGATGGCGGCGAGTATCGAGCGTATGCCGAGGCTGGCTGGTCTGAAGCAATTGTTTGTCCTTGAAAGGAAGCGTAAGGCAAAAGTAAAGGGATGGCGAGCTTCGGGCATGATCGTTGTCTCCTTCCGGTTGATAGATGCGTTTAACCTTTGGCCGAATGAAGACATCAAAACCCGTAATGTTGAAAAATTTTTTTTAATGACCTGAGGGATTGGAATCACTGCATCGCTTCACCACAAAAGAATCACCTTCCCGGTTGACTTCAACCGCCAGGCTGCTTGCCAGGGCATTCAGGGTGCGCTTCAATGCGGCCGGGCCATCGAGCTGAAAGACGCCGGAAACACAGAGGTCCGAGGCATCCCCGGCGATCCGCACCTTGACTTCGTGGTATCGATTGAGCTGGGCGGCAAAATCGGCAAGGCTCATCCGCCTGGCGACGATGATGCCTTGGGTCCAAGCCGTGGGGTCATGATCCTGACGGTCAACCCTGCTCAGGCTGTTTCGCGCCGTGTCGATCAAAACCGTATCATCAGGACGGAAGATGAGACGGCCTGCGGCGAGTTGGACGGCCACGGCACCCTCAACCACATGCAGCCGTGTTTGATTGATTTCCTCGCGAACGTTGAACTGTGTGCCGATCGCCTCCAGCCGGGCATGACCGGTTTCAAGCCAGAATCCCCGGCGGCCGAATATGAATTTGCTATCGGTGCCGGTTTCGATGAACACTTCTCCTCGTTCAAGCCTGATCGTGCGGCGCAGCGGAGAGAAAATGACGTCAATGCGCGTGCTGCTATTCAGTAGCAGTCGGCTGCCGTCATGGAGATGAATGGAACGGCGAATCCCCATATCCGTTGCAAAGGTTTTTCGCTGTTGCCAGGGGGTTTGTCCGATCAGCAGGCCGGTGCCGACCGCCACCGCCGCAAGGGTGACGTGTTTCAGCACCTGTCGCCTACTCGTGCCACGATTGCGAAACGCGTTATCCAATGTGAGACAGGCCACTTGGCGGGCATCACCCGGAATCGCCTCGAGCTGTTGATCCACGGTCTGGATGTATTGCCAGGCTTTTTCATGCAATGGCTCAAGAGCGCGCCATGCAGCGCAGGCTTCCTTGTCCGTTTGCTTCGCCATCCCGGAATGAAGCTTTACGGCCCAGGCAATCGCCTGGTCGAGGATGTGTATGGGCACCTCCGGAAGCGGTGCCTGGGAGGGATCATTTTTGGCGTGCAAAATGGCACCCTTTCCAATCAAAGCAATTCATGCCGAATGGTCAGACAATGACGATAAGCTCCGGCCATGTATTTTTCCACGGAACTCAGGCTGACCCCGAGCCTTGCGGCAATCTCGGGGTAGCTCAACCCCATAATGCGTGAAAGCATAAATGCGTGCCGGGCTTTGGGGCTGAGGTCATAAAGCATGGCGTCGATGCGAGCCAGGATGTCGAGCAGTATTATTCGATTCTCCATTGATGGGGCTTCGGGTTCAGGCAGATCGGCTATGGCACTGCAGTAGGCACGCTCCAAATCCCGGCGCCGAAAATGATCCACCATCAGTCCATGGGCGATGGTCGCCAGCCAGGTTCGGGGCTTGCGCACGCATGCTATTTCCGCGGGCCGCCCGAGCACCCGTACAAAGGTGTCCTGGGCCAGGTCGCGTGCATCATCCATGCGACCCAGGCGGAAGCGCAGCCAGTTCACCAACCAGCGATGATGAGCGACGTATAGGGTTTCCACATCCAAGCGTGAATTCATGGTTTCTGTTTCTAAAAAATAATAAGGCGCAACCCGGCACAGCGGTATGTGCCATGTTACGCCTTCACTACCTTCGCACCTGCGGACAGCCGGAGGTCGTAAGCGAATTATATTTGTTAGGATGCCCTAATTTTTATAGGAAATCCTATTTGCATTCTCTATGAGAATTGTCAAGCTCTTAAGGCCATTTTTTTAACCCGTATTTATTGGAGGACCGTTTGTGATGGATACGCCTGCCGTGCGGGCTTGATTATCTCTGCCGGTCCGCCGACGTTCAGAAAAGTACAGCCTGCCAGGCCGCATGCGACAACACAAGGGCGGCATGGATGGCGCGACCGGAGTGATTGGAGGGACTACATTTTGCGCAGCTCCTTGCGCAGGATCTTGCCCACCAGGCTTTTGGGCAGGGCCTGGAGGAAGACGACCTCCTTGGGGGATTTGAAGCGCTTGAGCTTGCCCTGGCAATAGGCGATGATCTCCTCGGCGCTGGCGCTTTTGCCGGGGGCCAGGACCACGAAGGCCTTGA
>Ga0209164_1001823_pt1 | contig 25170 bp, 27 predicted proteins | sample MTBNYHSulfiMetaG_FD_187458 | JGI IMG/M metagenome (GOLD analysis project Ga0209164, IMG submission 187458) | Enrichment culture microbial communities from rom New York Harbor, USA that are MTBE-degrading - MTBE-NYH (New York Harbor Sulfidogenic)... | ecosystem: Environmental > Aquatic > Marine >... | reverse complement strand
CCAGCCGTATTGTGGCTTCGTGGTTGGTTTGAATGTCATCCCAGTTCCAAAGCATGGGGTAGTACTCCATATTCAGCCAGGGCTGGGTACCATCGCTGTAGTGAGGGCTACCAGATGGGGACACCCCCAGCGGTCACGAATAATTACAACTTCATTGTCCAGACCACCGACACGAAGCTCCCCCCTGATTTGAGGCAGACCAATACTTTTTAGCTGCTCGTAGTCAAGGGACATAAGAGCACCTACCCTTTCACGGCATTACCTTTGAATTGCCACCACCTATTTCCGTTTACGGAATGCGTCCTTCTTCGGAGGGGAGTGGATTTCTTACCGCCATGGCAATGCACTCATCACACTTCAACTGTCCCGAGGCAGTAAGCTCCTGCATCTTCTGTAATGCGTCGGCATCTTTGAGGAAGTTAATGCCGGTAATCTGCAGACAAAGAGTGCTGCCAAACTCAGCTTCAAAGCGATAAATAAACTTCCTGGTAGCCCTCTCAATATGGTACCTGGCCTCGATGGGATTGGAGATTCTGGCAGCCACATCAATGCCGATGGCAATTATCGCTCCCGAGACAGCACCGCAGACCAACCCCGTGAGGCTATAACCACCGCCCAGGCCACAAACCATTGTTCCCAGCCTGTCAACTGTTGCCGGCAACAAATCTTGCAATCCATGCAAGACCTGCTCGGTTCAGGTTACGTCTACCAGTCTCCCTTCCCAGGTATCTTTGCTTCCCTCAGCACCAAACTTGCGTGTCTTTTCTAGCGCCCGTTCGTGAGCATCTGAATCATACATCTTTTGTCTCCTCCTTATTAGAATAGCTGGATTACTCCTCTTCAGAGGGTAACGGATACATGATACAAAAACGCCTTATCTGGGACCATCTCTTGACCCACTTCGTAGCAGTAGCTTCATCAATTGCCTGATGGGAGTCCTCCAGCGGGAAAGACAGATTGGAGCCCAGAATGTCCCCGAGTATATCCCGGCAGCGCACACTTCCGAATTCCTCAGTAAAGCGTTGCATGAACTTCCGGGTAGCCTCGATAATAAAGAGCCTCTGCAAGGTAGTTTCACGATATCTCGAAACGATATCAACTCCGATAGCCATTATTACTCCTGACACGGCACCGCAAACCTCTCCCATGCCAGAAAAACCAGCTCCAAGTCCCATAGTAACATCGGCAAGCCAGTCGAACTGAGCTTTACTTACCTGCGGGCAACACCGCTGTAATCCTTCCAGAACCGCTTCACTACACCTGACTCCAACCTGATAAGGACCTTCAGGCGGGCGCCCCATGGTCAGGGGTTCCCTCAACCAGCCTATCCTTCTGGCCTCAGCGGCTGCCTTTTCATGGGCTTCCCTATCGTACATTATTCCTACCTCCCTTTCTACGGCTAATTCACGGCCAATCCTGCAAACTGAAAGATATGCTCCTATTATAACATGACCATCCTCCTGTTATCTTACTGTTTCCTGGTGTTTACCTAACCCCACGTAAGTGGCAGGCCACAAGATGCCCGTGCCCATTATCTTTAAGAGGTGGTCCCTCTTGCGGACAAACAGGTAATACTCTGTGGCACCGGGTATGAAAGCGGCAACCTGATGGTGGTTCAAGAGATGAGGGAACACTGCCAGGAAGCAGTATTCTGGCCTTCTTTTTTTGCCCTATAGTCGGGATAGCAGATAGTAAGGCCTCGGTATAGGGGTGAAGAGGATTATGAAAAATCTCATCTTTCTCAGCCAACTCAACAATTTTGCCCAGATACATTACCGCCACACGATGTGAGACATATCTTATCACCGACAAATCGTGGGCGATAAAGAGATAGGTCAGGCCAAATTCGTCACGAAGGTCAAGCATCAGATTTAAAATCTGGGCCTGGATAGAAACATCCAGGGCACTTACCGGCTCATCAGCGATAATAAGTCTGGGGTTGAGAATTAGCGCCCGCCCGATACCAATGCGTTGCCTCTGGCCACTACTGAACTCGTGAGGATAGCGCAGCGCGTGCTGCGCTTCCAGGCCAACCCGCTCCAGTATCTCTGCCACCCTCTGCAACCGCTCTGTTTCGTCCTTCACCCCGTGAATTAGCAGGGCTTCACCGATAGATTGACCAACCGTCATCCTGGGGTCAAGGAACGACTGTGGGTCCTGAAATATCATCTGGATTTCCCGGCGCAATTCCCTCAATTCGCCTTTGTCCAGGCCCGTAACACTGGTACCACGGTAGATGATTTCGCCCCCGGTTGGCTCCTCCAACCTTAATATCGTCCTGCCCAGGGTTGACTTGCCACACCCTGATTCACCCACCAGCCCCAGCGTCTCTCCTTCATTGATATACAAAGACACACCGTCCACCGCTTTGACATCGCCCAGGTGCCGGGAGAACAGCCCCCCGGTAACCGGGTAGTACTTCTTCAATTCTTTTACTTCCAGCAGTTTATGGTTGTCCACAGCTTCTTAACCTTTTGCCTTAGAATAGAGATGACAAAAAACAGTATGGCCTTCGCCAACAGTGACTGGATATGGCTTTTCCTGACGGCAGATAGCCATCGCCCTATCGCACCGGGGATGAAAAAGGCAGCCTCCGATTGGCTCGATGAGACTGGGCACAGTTCCCGGTATCGACTCCAATCTGTCCCTCGTTTGTGTCATGTCAGGCAGGCACTTAATCAAACCGACGGTATAAGGATGCTTCGGGTTACCCAGCAATTCGGCGACGCTGGCTGTTTCCGCGAGCCGGCCGGCGTACATCACCACCATCCTGTCACCAATTTCAGAAACTACACCCAGTTCGTGAGTGATGAAAAGGAGGGACATCTGCCTGGTCTCCTTCAATTGCTGTAAAAGGTCAAGGACCTGAGCTTTGATAGTTACATCCACGGCGGTGGTCGGCTCATCAGCAATAAGGACTTCGGGGTCGCAGGACAGACCCATGGCAATCATGGCTCTCTGCTTCATGCCGCCGGAGAGCTGGTGAGGATGATAGTCGGCCGCCTTTTCGGGCGAGGGCATGCCCACCTCGCCCAGCAGGCGTATCATCTTTTCCCTCGCCTCACGGTTGCCCACCCCCAGGTGTAGCTTTATTTGTTCCACTATCTGGTCGCCGACGGTAAATACCGGATTCAGCGCCGATTGTGCATCCTGAAAGACCATGGCAATTTCTTTACCCCTGATATGCCTTAGCCGCTCGGCAGGGCAGGTCAGCAGATTTACACTGTCATAATACACCTCGCCGCCAACTATCCTGCCCGGCGGAGTATCGATTAAACCCAGAATGGAAAGAGCCGTTACCGTCTTGCCGCAACCGGATTCGCCTACCAGGCACAGGCATTCGCTTTTCAAAAGATCAAAATCGATGCCGTCCACAGCCCTGACAATGCCACGACTGGTAAAAAAGTAAGTCTTCAGATTCTTGACACTTAAGATTGTTTCTGCCATCTCACACGGCACTCCTGGGGTCAAAGGCATCCCTCAGTCCATCACCCATGAAGTTAAAGGCCAGCACAGTGAAAAAAAGCATAACACCCGGGGCGACAGCTACCCACCAGGCGGTATCCAGATTCTGCTGACCGGCCCTCAGTACCATCCCCCAGCTGGTTACCGAGGGGTCACCCAGGCCAATAAAGCTCAAAGCAGCTTCAGCCAGAATAATCCCCGGGATAGATAGGGTAGCGATAACTACTATCAGGCTGATGACGTTGGGCACAAGGTGAGCCAGGATAATCCGGCCGGTACTTGCCCCCAGGGCTTTAGAAGCCATGATGAATTCTCTTGTTCTCAGGGAGAGGGTTTCGCTCCTGATTAAACGGGCCGTCCCTGTCCAGCCGGTAAGGCCGATGACCAGAACAATAAAGGCCAGGTTTGGCCCGAAGATAAAGACAATAAACACCAGGAGGAGGAAAAAGGGGAAGGTCATCATGACATCGGTGAACCTCATCAGAATGTTGTCCATCTTGCCGCCTAAATAGGCAGAGATGATACCAATCAGCGTACCCAGAGCGACGGCGATGCCGGTGGCGAGCAGCCCAACCTGCAGGGAGACTCTGGTTCCAGAAACTATCATGGCCAGCATATCCCGGCCCTTATTATCAGTGCCCAATAGATGCTGGCTCGTGCCGGTGATTGATCTGGTGACAAATTCCTGTTTTCCCATGTCATAGATTGATTCCTCGATAGAAAATCCCAGTGGCGGCAGGTTTTTCTCTTCAAAGTTGACTGCTGTAGGGTCAGCGGTGAAGAAAGGGCCTATCAGGGCCAACAGGATAAGAAATAGAATAAAGGCCAGACCAGCCACCGCCAGCCGGTTGCGGCGAAATCTCTCCCAGTAGTATCCGGTCAGGCGCCGGCCACGATAAAGTGGATATATCCCGTAAAGAATGACGAGCGTACCCAGGATGATATAAAGGTAGACCAGCGGATCGAAAATACTATCCTCCACCACCAGAACATCCAGCAAGAGGATGATACCGAGGACAGCAGCCACCAGGATGAGAATCAATATCCTGAAACCACCAATTTTCTGGACTATGCTTTTAGCCTTTACTTTATCAGTCATATCTTATCCTGGGGTCAAGGTAAGTGTAAGCAATATCGGTAACCAGATTGATTATCAGAACCAGGAAGGCGGAAATAAGAGTTACCGCCACGACCACAGCATAGTCATCGGCAAAAATGGCATTGAAGGAAATCTGCCCCAGTCCCGGGATGCCAAAGATAATCTCGGTAAGATAAGCACCACCAAAGACAATGCTGCCCAGGTCAAACATGATAATGGTTATCAAAGGAAGCATAGCATTCCTGAAGACATGTTTGCCGATAACTGTTCTTTCCGGTAGTCCCTTGGCACGGGCTGTCCGGACAAAGTCCTTTCTTAAATTGTCCAGCATGGCCGACCTGGTATAGCGGACGTAGCCGGCCAGCATTCCGGTACCCAGAGTAACCACCGGTAAAATCAGTTGCTTGAGATTGGCCAGGGAAAGGAGGGGGATACCGGTATCATAGTAGGTCTTAAACAGCCCCAGTTGCACCGAAAAGGCCAGGATAAGCATCACCCCCAGCCAGAAATTGGGTATAGATATGCCAATAAAAGAGAAAAAGGTGGCAATATAATCAGTCTTGCTGTATTGTTTAACGGCGGAAATAACACCGATAAAGACACCCAGCAAAGCAGCGAAGATGGTACTCAATAATATCAGCTGGAAGGAGTAAATCCAGTGGGTCTTAATTAACCCCATCACCGACATCGAAGTGCTGAAAGACCAGCCCCAGTCCCCGCGCACCAGATTGCCCACATAATTTATGTATTGCTCATATATCGGCCTGTCCAGGCCATATCTGGCTTCTACGGCCGCCGTAACCTGAGCGACATCTTCTCCACGGGCGGCAACATTAGCCAGATACTTGTCAGCCGGCGAAGTTGGGCCAACTCTAACCAGAATAAAGGTAATCGTCAGCACTCCCCAGGCGACAATAATAGCAAATAACAGACGTTTAATGGTGTAATCTCTAAGCCAGTTCTTTCTCATGACATTACCGGAGAGCCCGGAACTTGAAGCCAGTGAAACTGTCAGCCAGCGCCATAATATTCAGGCGACGAATCTATTCTCAGCCAGCCCGGCCAGGAATAGACTACTCGAAATACCACAGGTGATAGTTATAGCCCATTCTGATACCCGGCTCTATCCCCTTAACATTCTTCTGGAAACCAGGGGTTGCCATTTGAAAAGCTAAAAAGCTAACCGGCTGCTGTTCAGACATAATCCGGGAAAGCTCGGCATAAAGCTCCTGCCTGACTTTCTCGTCAAGCGCCTCCTTTGATTTTACCCTCTGGAACAGCTCATCAACCTGCGGATTAAAATAACCCCAGAAGTTCAAACCGCCTTCAGTAGCAAAAAAGACATTCGACCCCGAAGGCGAAAGAGGGTTGGAACCAAAGATTATCAGCAGCATGTCCCAGGGCTCCTCGCTCACGGCTCCCACGCCGTTATTGTACCTCGGCTCCTGCTCTGAGCCAGGCACCTTGTTCATGAGATACTTACGCAACTCGGTTGCCCAGGGAACAAACTTCAGCTCTACCTCAATCCCGATTGCGGCCAGTTCCTGCTTGACAAAATGACACACATTCTCATTCAGCTCATTACCGGCATTGGTTATCAGAGTAAGCTTAACTGGCCTGCCTTCTTTGTCTTTAAGTTCAATACTCCCATCAGCCTTCCGGTTGGCGTAGCCTGCCCCGAGTAGAGTCTCCTTGGCTTGTTCCTTATCCAGCAATGGTTCAACACCATATTTTGCCAGCCCCTCTTCCACATACCACGGCGAGGTTTTGGAAATAAAGCTAAAAGCCGGCTCACCAAAGCCATACATTACCTGCTCTATCATCTTCTCCTTGCTTACGGCCATAGACAGAGCCTGCCTCACTTCTTTCTGCTTCAACCCTTCCCAGCCGTTATCCCGCATGTTATAGGCCATCAGCAGGTAGCCGGTGGTAGGCACGGTATAAACATTAATCCAGTCCATCTTCTTGAACTTGCCTACTTTGTCAGGGTCAATGCCGGTATAAGTGATATCTTTTGCTTCCAGAGCAGCGTGACAGGTAGCCGATGAGCCAAACATTTTAATAATATATCGCTCAAAATAGGGGGCACCAATATCTTTACCCAGATAGTATTCAGGGTTGCGCTCAAGGACAAACTTATCATTTCTAATCCACTCGGCAAACTTATATGGCCCCAGGTTCCCGGTATAGGTCAGGTCATTGAATTCCGGCGCCTGGGTAAAGGCATCAACATCACCCTCGTACTTAAAGGCGATGTATCTGGGATAAGGCACCAGCTCACGCACGGTATAAACAAACTCCGGGTCAACCGTTTGACGAGTTACGGTAAAGGTAACTGCATCAATCACTTCGGGGGTGACGAAGACTGTTTCACCGGCTACCTCCTCCTGCCAGTCGCTCTTATAGGGGTAATTGAGCCAGTCGGAGAACATCAAGCTTTTCATTGTATAGACATAGTCCTCAGCAGTAACCTGAGACCCCTCGCTCCACTTCAGGTCATCCCTTATCGTTACGGTATAGACCAGGCCGTCTTCACTAACCTCAACGTCCTTAGCCGCACAGCGTAACTGAACACGCCATTCGTTATCATAGACCGCCAGGGAATCCAGAGTGTGCCCGACATAACCGAAGGAAGCACTATCGGCGGCCAGAATCCAGTTCAGTGTTTCCGCATCCCCCGCTGATGTCCCCGAGATGTAATCGCCACCGGCCTCCCTGGCCACACCGCAGGAACTGGTAATCAACACGATACCAGTTAACAATGTGAGCAAGATTTTCATCTTCATGAGTTGTCGCCCCCGATGGTTTACTAAGTCACGTATACCAGTTATTATAAAGTATTCATGCCCAAAGTGCACACCTGATAGAAGAGGCTGGAAAGCCACACGAGCTTGAATTAGCCGTAAAACTTCAATTTTCTGTCAATTTATTGTATGCTGAAATGGCATGGTTCAAAAAAACAGAGCACGATTTTATTAGGAGGTAGGAGTGAACGACGAGAATTTCATACCAGTAGAGATAGATTACCTTCGGGCAATGCTTATGCCCGAGATGCACTGTGAAGATTGTCCCTTTGAGGGAATGAAATGCTGGACCTACCGGGAAGAGCGGGGCTTATTTTTCTGCGATGTCATCTACCGAAAGGTCTGGCGTCTTCTGGGACTGGCAAGACAATAACTGTGTACGAACGAGACAGGAAAATCAAGCCGGTTAATTTAACTCCACAAAACAAGAAAGATGCTTGTTGATGCACATACACACCTGGACAGCTATGAAACAGAGCTGGAATCTGCGCTCAGGGAGATAGACCAGTACAGCATCTTCACCATCAGCAACTCTGTAGACCTGGCCTCGTACCAGCGCAACCTGGAAATAGCTGGCCGTTGTGACCTCGTCTTACCCACCTTTGGCATCCATCCCTGGAAGGCGGTTGAGTATGTCAATCGTCTGGAGGACCTGCATCAGGCTATCAACCAGAGCCCGATGCTGGGTGAAATCGGACTGGACTATCACTGGGTAGAGGATACTACCCAGTATCCAGCCCAGAGAAAAGTATTTGAGTTCTTCCTGGCTGCGGCCAGCCAGCAGCAAAAGATTGTAAACCTGCACACCAAGGGAGCAGAAGGGGAGGTCTTACACCTTCTCCGCCACCACGGAGTTCAAAAGGCTATCATCCACTGGTACTCCGGGCCGCCGGAGATTCTGCGGGATATGATAGAACAGGGGTTCTACTTTACCGTTGGTGTTGAGGTACTGACTTCACCACAGATACAGGCTATCGCCGGGGAGTTGCCTTCAGAGCAATTACTGACAGAGACGGATAATCCGGGAGGGCCACAGTGGCTAACGGGCAGCCCCGGTATGCCTGTCCTCATCAGAGATGTGGTGCAGAAGCTGGCTGAACTGAAGCAGACCACAAGTCAGGTCATCACTGATACAGTTGAGGCCAACTTGGTAAGACTAATACGTGATGACCCCTGGCTATCAGACACCTGTGACAGGCTTTCCAAGCTGGAATAACCAGTAATAGATTAGTCCTTAGTTGTGTAAATCCGCGCTACAATCGAGATTCTTCGCTTCGCTCAGAATGACAGACGTATAATGTCACCCTGAGCGAAGCGAAGGGTCTCATCGCCAGAACATGTTAACACCTATTTCTGCAACCAGGCACTAGACCTGAAGCTCATCGCCGCCACGCTCTTTTTTACCGCCAAAGTACTGCCTCCAGGTCTGTTGAGCTACCGGCAGCCACTTATCAAAGCCTAACTTCTGCAACAGCACCAGGTTGTAAATCTTGGTATTGTGAGGTAACGATTGTGCCTTATCGGCACATGGTGCCAGCTTAAGGCAGGGGAACTCGCCACATTCGTAGCAGAATTGAAGGCCTTTCTGCTCGATACACTGGTAGGTAGGGCATACCGGCCCACCCATGACCTTTATCAGCCCCTTCTCCGCCTTGCACCCACGACAGTTGACCCGCTCCACAGGGATACCCATCGTCTGGGCTAATTTCTCGGCACGAGCACTATCACCGGTAGCCCTGAACACGGTACAGGCACCACAATACAGCCCGCACGGAGCCACCAGCTCGATACTATCTGTCTGAGCTGACACTTCAACACCTCCTTTAATCTTAACAAAGCCAAACATGCCAATTTTAGCATACTGAAATGGAATACCTCAAACTCCCCCCAACAGGACGGTTGCATTGCCGTAACTTTTGTGCTAGTATATTGGTAAAGAAAACTGAATAGCTGTTAGCTAGGGGTGCTCAAAAGCTGAGAGGCGATTGGCCGCCAACCCTTGGAACCTGAACTCGATAATGCGAGCGTAGGGAAGCAGGATTGATAAAGGCCAAGGGTCTAGTGTGATAGCTGAAACCCTTGGTTTTCTTTTTTGGAGGCACTTATGACTCAATTAGAATTAGCCAGGCAGGGTATTATTTCAACACAAATGGAGTCGGTGGCGCAGCAGGAAGAGGTAGAAGCTGAGTTTATCCGTGAAGGCGTGGCCGAGGGGACAATAGTAATTCCATGCAATATTAACCACGAGAGTCTTATCCCCTGCGGTATCGGCAAAGGGCTGAGAACCAAGATTAACGCTAATATTGGCACCTCTTCCGACTACGGTAATATTGACACCGAGATGGACAAGCTGCGTGTAGCCCTCGACTCTGGTGCCGACGCCGTGATGGACTTAAGCACCGGCGGGGATATTTCCGCCATCCGACGGACGATAATTGCCGCCAGCCCGGTGCCAATAGGAACTGTACCCATCTACCAGGCAGGAATTGAGGCGGTAGAGAGACACAGCGCTATCGTCAAGATGACGGTTGATGACCTGTTTCACGGCATTGAAGAGCATATTCGTGATGGTGTTGATTTCATCACGGTGCACTGTGGTGTTACTCAATCGGCTATCAACCGGCTCAAGAAACAGGGCAGAGTGGCCGACGTGGTATCCCGTGGTGGCGCTTTCCTGATTGGCTGGATGCTCTACAATGAGCGGGAAAACCCTCTTTACGAGTATTATGACCGCCTGCTGGAGATAGCCAGGGAGTTTGATGTCACCCTTAGCCTCGGTGACGGTATGCGCCCCGGCAGCCTGGCCGACGGTACTGACCGCGCCCAGATAGAGGAGCTGCTCACACTGGGAGAACTGACAGTACGAGCCAGAGAGGCCGGCGTGCAGGCAATGATTGAAGGTCCAGGACACCTGCCACTAGACCAGATTGAAGCCAACGTACGGCTGGAAAAATCTATCTGTAAGGGTGCCCCCTTCTACGTGCTTGGCCCACTGGTTACGGATGTCGCCGCGGGCTATGACCACATTACGGGGGCTATCGGTGGAGCGATTGCCGCCGCGATTGGCACCGATTTTCTCTGCTATGTAACACCAGCCGAGCACCTTTCCCTGCCCGACCCGGAGGATGTCAGGCAGGGTGTGATTGCCTCGCGCATTGCCGCTCACGCCGGTGACATCGTTAAAGGAATCAAGGGTGCCGCCGACTGGGACCGGAAAATGTCGGTGGCGAGAAAGAAGCTCGACTGGGAAGAGCAAGCCAGGCTCTCTATAGACCCTGGTCTTTCCCGTAAAGTCCACGCCAAACATGCCAGCGCCGGGGCTGCCTGCAGCATGTGCGGGGAGTTCTGCGCCATGAGAATGGTCGAATCTTACCTGGGAGTTACGGCAACCAAGTGCTAAATAATAGAAATGGAGAAAAAGATGCCACTCGATGATATTACCATAACCAGAGCCATAATCGATACTTTTATGGAGGAATTCCGGCAGGCAACCGATATTGAGGTAGCTGTTGGTGGGGCCGGGCCGGCGGGGATGACCGCCGCTTACTATCTGGCCAGAGAAGGCGTAAAAACGGTCATCTTCGAGAGAGGCCTTCGGCCGGGGGGCGGTATGCCCGGTGGGGGCATGATGTTCAATACCATCGTGGTACAGGAAGAAGCCAAGGGGATACTGGACGAGTTTGGAGTCAGGACCAGAGAGTACGAAAAGGGCTACTACATCGCTGACTCTGTGGAGGCATCGGCGGCCATTTGCCTGAAGACTGTCCAGGCAGGCGTCAAAATATTCAACCTGATGAGCATCGAAGATGTCATGATTCGCGAGAACAACAGGGTTACCGGACTGGTATTGAACTGGAGTGCTGTTGAGATGGCCAAACTCCACGTCGACCCCCTGTCCATACGCTCAAAGATAGTGATAGACGCCACCGGCCATGCCACTGAAATCTGTCACATCATCGTGGATAAACTGGGTGGGAAATTGAGGACAGAGACTGGTGCCATTATGGGAGAGAAGTCGCTCTGGGCTGAAGTGGCCGAAGAGAAGATAATGGAAAATACCAAGGAGGTCTATCCCGGCTTAGTAGTAGCCGGTATGGCCGCCAATGCTGTTTGTGGAACCCCCAGGATGGGACCTATCTTTGGTGGTATGCTTCTCTCCGGAAAGCGAGCCGCCGAGGTCAGCCTGGAAATCCTGCAACAGGTGAAAGTGCATTAGTCATTACGGGTATTCAAAGCTCGTAGTAGTTCGGCAGCATGGAAGGAACTGCGGACGAAGGGCGCTGAAGCCACGTATTTAAATCCCATTTCCTCACCGACATTTTTGTACTCTTCAAACTCCGCGGGTGTAACAAACCTGACCACCGGATGATGCTGCGGTGAAGGCTGGAGATACTGCCCGATAGTCAGAAAGTCGCAGTCAGCCTCCCTCAGGTCCCGCATCACCTCAATGACCTCTTCCCGGGTTTCTCCCAGCCCGATCATCAATCCCGACTTGGTCAGCACCTGAGGCGCTTCGGCTTTAGCCTTCATCAGAAGCTCGACGGAGCGCTCGTAGTTAGCCTGCGGTCTAACCTCTGGATAAAGCCGGGGTACCGTTTCCACATTATGGTTGAGGATGGTCGGAGAGCTATCCAGGACCACCTTCAGTGGCGGGAAGGAACCCTGAAAGTCAGGAATCAGCACCTCCACAGTAACCGATGGGTCATAGCGACGGAGGGCTACAACACACCTGGCAAACTGGGCAGCACCTCCATCATCAAGGTCATCCCTGGTCACCGAAGTGATGACAACGTGTCGCAGCCCCAGTCTTCTGGTCGCTTCTACCATATGCTCAGGCTCGCTGGCATCAACGGGTAGCGGACGGCCAGTTTTAACGGCACAGAAGGTACAATTGCGTGTGCATACATCTCCCAGTATCATAAAAGTGGCCGTACCATGTGCAAAACACTCCCCCTGGTTAGGGCAGTCAGCACTCTCGCACACAGTGTGCAGCTGCAGACCGTCCAGCAAATCCTTCATTCTGGCCAGAATAGACGGGTCGGGAGCCGCCCGCCTCAGCCATTCGGGCAGCCTGGCATGTTCAACCATCGATAAGTGCCTCCCTTTTAACCAGTTTAAACTTAAACACCTGAGCAAAGTGCCGCAGCACTTTTTCCTTTACTGTCTCCATGTCCACTTCATGGCCCAGCAGCTTGGAAACAGAAGTTACCGATTTACCGGTGATGCCGCAGGGATTTATATACTCGAAATGGCGCAGGTTCGGGTTTACGTTCAAAGCAAAGCCATGCATGGTGACGCCCCGGGTAACCTGAATACCTACGGCACAGACCTTTTCATCCCCCGCCCAGACGCCTCTAAAGTTGGGCAACTCCGAGAGCCTCTGCCCTGAGATACCCAAATCGGCGAGGGACTGAATAATCACCTCCTCCAGACTCCAGACATACTGGTGGACATCCAGTCCGTTTTCCCTGAGATTGATAATGGGATAACCTACCAGTTGTCCCGGGCCGTGATAGGTTATGTCACCCCCCCTCCTTACATAGTAAACCGAAATACCCTCTTGAAGCAAAATTTCTCTCGGGACAAGGATGTTCTCAACGCCACCAGACTTGCCGACAGTATAGACGGGAGGGTGCTCAAGAAGAATGAAGGCATCATCAGACCTGCCGGCAACTCTACCCTCGGCCAGTCTTTCCTGAAAGCTGAGTGCTTCCTGATAGTCAATCAGGCCAGGGTCATAGACGCGGCACACCCTGGTTGATAGAGACTCACTTTGTTTTACCATCTTACCTAGCGACGCTTCCTGGGTGGAATATGGAAGGCCAATCCCTGTACATCCAGGGCGGCTTCCCTGATTGCCTCGGTGAGGGTTGGGTGGGCATGAATGGTGGACAATATTTCCTCAATAGTACCCTCCATTTTCATACACAGTGCCGCCTCGCCGATGAGGTCAGTAGCATGGGGACCGACGATATGAACCCCCAGCACTTCCCCGGACCCGGCATCGGCCACCATCTTAACCATGCCGTCCCTCTCCCCTAAAACCGTTGCCTTGCCATTAGCCATAAAGGGGAACTTACCGACGGCAATATCAAATCCCTCCTCCCTAGCCTGATTTTCCGTCATACCCACGGCAGCAATTTCGGGCATGGTGTAGATACACCGGGGGACAACCCGATAGTCAATCTGTGAAGCCTTACCCAGAGCATTCTCGGCAGCAACCTCTCCCTCAGCCCCGGCAACATGAGCCAGCAGTATACCCCCGATGGCATCACCAACGGCATAGACACCAGGCACACCGGTTTCCATCTTCTCATTGACGACAATCCTGCCCCTCTCTGTTCCGACGCCAGCCCCTTCCAGTCCCAGCCCTTCCGTATTTGGTCTTCTCCCCACCGCCATGAGCACCATCTGGGCTTTGATTTTTCTCTCCCCTTCGCCGGTTTTTACCGTAACTGATTTTTCACCGCCAGCCTCATCCTCAATGGCACTTACTGTGGTTCCAGTCAATACCTCGATGCCTTTTTTCTGCAGGGAGTCCTGAAGGAAAAGGGCAAGTTCATGGTCTTCTGTCGGGATGATTTGAGGCAACATCTCGACGACGGTTACGGTAGCCCCCAGGCCAGCAAAAATCGTGGAAAATTCCACCCCGATTGCCCCACCGCCAATAATAACCATGCTCTGTGGAATCTCCGTTAGCTGAAGAGCTTCCTTGCTGGTAATCACCGCGGAGCTGTCAGAGCCCGGAATAGGTATGGTAGCCGCCACAGAACCGGGAGCAAGGATAATCCGGCTCGCTTCCAGAGTCTGCTTCTCGCCAGTACCGGTATCTACCTGTATCTGAGCCGGCGAAGCTAACGTGGCTACACCCTTGATTACCTCAACACCATTACTTCTCATCAATCCCTGTAAACCAGTAACGTGCGTCTGCACAATCTGTTGCTTACGGGCCATCATCCGGGTGAAATCCACAGTGACTTCTCCCACATTTACCCCGTATTCCTGGCTCTTAGCAACCAGACTGACCAGTTCAGCACCCCTTAATAAGGCTTTAGTCGGGATACAGCCCCAGTTAAGGCACGTCCCACCCAGCACCTCCTTCTCCACCAGGATTACTTTAGCCCCCAATTGAGAAGCACGAATTGCCGCCATATAGCCACCGGTTCCCCCGCCAATAACTATCAAATCACTCTGTGTCATCCCTGCCGGTCCCCCCTTCACATTAATCAGAATTCCTTATCCCTTACCGGGCCAGAGCTCCGGAGCCAGTAAAGTAGCCCTGCCTGACCGCCTCCTCAAGAGTCTCCTCTATTCTCACCACACGCGGGCCATCCCTGCTTAACTCTATCTCAACCTTATCTTCCCCACGTACCTCAACCTCCCTTTCCCCATCGAGTGCCAGAATAGACGGTTTATCAATGACCTCCACCCTGTCATTAAGGTTAAGTACCCGGTACTCGGCTATCTCTACCTCGCTAATCACTCCGGGAGCCACAGCTGCCTTTACTCTGAGATTATTTTTACCCAGGCGAAGGTAGAGACCCTGGTCATCTTTGGCTCCAATAGGATAAAAGCTCCCGGCAATAGAGGCCATACCAATATAGGAAGGGTGACCCTGGGTCACAATAATTTCTCTCACCCGGGAAATATCCAGAATGGCCTTGGAACCGATAAACTGCTCATCCACGACAACAATATCAACCAACCCTAAATCGACAAATTGCCCATTTCTGATGATGTTCAGCCTCTTTGTCGTCATCGCAAACTTGTTCCGGTCGACAATCCCCCGGGCAAAGATGCCCGCGGCCAGGCCGGCTGTCGTTCCCTCCACCATAAAGGGAAAGACATTGTTTGTCCCCGTAGATATGGGGACAATGGGCACCTGCCCGCAGCCATGGGCAACAGCCCGATTAGTACCATCACCACCCACAGTGATTATACAATCGACACCCTGCTCATTCATGAGCCGGGCTGCTTTCACCGAGTCCTGCATGCTATCCGTTATCGACATATCAAGAAAACAGACGCGGCAATTAAGCCCATGCTGTCTGATGCCATCTATGGCTCTGGCGCCCAGACTGTAAGAGTCAGGCATAAGCAGAATTTCGTCTACACCGGTAGAATCAAGGGCCAGGATTGCCCGCCTGACAATACCAGCCTTCTTGACATTATCCGAAATGGTAGCATAGGCAACTAACCTTCTAATGTCCTTTCCCGCCGCCGGGTTGGCGATAATCCCAACCTTACTCATGGAGCCATCTATCCCTTCTTCCAGGCTTCCAGGACCTTATCCATATCAATAGATACGGTCACGGCAGCGTTTGCCATTATAGCCTCATCTACTTTATCACCAAGCTGGGGAGCAAAGGCAACTTTAGCTCTCATTCCCCCTTCAACGACCTCAATCTTTTTCTTACCAAAGGGAAGAGCAGCCAGAACCTCCTCTTTCTTCACCTCCTTCGGATTTGGGCAGGCAACCAGAACGTCCACAATCATGTCATTGGCACTGCCCAGCTTCAGGATTTCTCCCAGACCGCTCAAGCAAATCCTGGAGACGGCATCCTTGACCGCTCTAGTGGCCGCAGTGGTAACATCCTGGCCATGCTGGTCAATACCAGTGCCCATCTCGATGCAAAACCTTTTTAAATTCATTGAAATACCTCCTCACTTAAGTGGCCAGGCGCTCTTGGCCTAGCCACTGACTGTATAATAACCCAATATAAGGATACCCTAATAGGCTAACAGCAGACTGGGATTGGTCAGGAACTTGGCCAGAGTGCCAACAAACCGACCCGCCGGCACGCCATCTATCACCCGGTGATCAGTGGTAAAAGTATAGCTCAACATCGGCCTGATGACAATCTCATCGTTGACCACTACCGGCCTCTTGACGATAGCGCCAACTCCCAGCAGCCCCACTTCACCCAGATTGAGTATCGGTGTGCCAAAACCACTCCCGCCGCCCTCACGTATGCCACCGCCACCGGCACCGCCGGTACTGCTGATGGTAAATGTGCTGCCGGCAACATCGTCCGGACTGAGCTTGCGGTCTCTGGCCTTCTGGGCTATCTCCATTATATTGTTGTGGATTTCCACCAGCGACTTTTTATCAGCCTCGCGCACTACCGGTACAATCAAACCGGGCATCTGCTCCAGCTCAATATCAACAGCAACGCCAATGTTGATTGTATCCCACACCTTTATTTCGTCACCCACTAGGCTGGAATTGACGATTGGATGCAGCTTCAGGGTCTTGGCCACAACCATAACCATAATGTCGGTGTAGGTTATGCGAGCCCCAATCTGCTCCTGATTGTCCACCAGGGACTGACGGAACTTGATGAGCTCGGTGGCATCCACCTCACCGGCCGATGACATCTGCGCCGAGGTCTGAAGGCTACGCCACAGGTTGTCGGCAATAGTCCGCCTCGTACCCCTTAGCGGGATGATTTCCTTTACCCTTTTGATGCCAGCCTGCTCCGCCATATCGGCCGAAGGGGCAAACGCCGGAACTGGTGCCGCGGCTGCTGCTACAGGGGCAGCCACCTTCGGTCCTTCCTCAATGAACTTCTGTACATCTTCCTTGGTAATCCGGCCACCGGGCCCGGTGCCCGCCACCCGGCTGATATCAACACCGTGCTCCTCGGCCAGCTTCCGCGCCACCGGGGATATCTTGATTTTCTCTCCACCCCCTGCCGGTGCTGCTGCCGCAGGGGCTGGCGCCGCAGCCACTGGCTCAGCCACTTCAGCCCTGGGAGCAGCTTCGACCGCTGGAGCCGCAGCCGGCGGCTCTTCCTTGGCTACCTTTTCATACTCCTCTGGCGATGTCGCCAGTATCCCCACGACATGACCCACCGGAACCGTCTCTCCCTCCGGGGTTATGATATGGAGAATGCCCGGGGCTATGGCGCCAACATCGTAGGTAGTTTTCTCCGTCTCGATAACCAGAATAGGCTCGTCTTTATCGACCTTTGTTTTTTCACTTACCTTCCATTCAACGATGGTGGCATCGATCATCGTCAAGCCTAATTTGGGTATCCCCACATTTTGTGCCATACTTTCCCTCCTTTAATTATATGCACAACTTAGCAACCACATGCCCGCAGACATCTGGCACTTTATGTCAAGTCCTGTCCCTCTCCTCAAACGGGTCAATCACACCTATCACTTAGAAAAGGGACTTCACCGCCTCAATGATGTTTGGCGCCTGGGGTGTAGAAATCGGGTCTATTGGACCACCGGGCAGTGTTACGTTTTGACCAGCGACCACTTTAATCGGGGCGTCCAGATAGTCGAAGCCCTTATCAGCAATTATTGAGGCAAGCCAACCGCCTGGCCCACCCCTTTCCATTGATTCATGGGCGATGACCACCTTGCCTGTTTTCTCCACTGATTTCAGGATAGCTTCCTCATCCAGTGGTACCAGGGTACGCAGGTCAATCACCTCAGCCTCAATGCCCTCTTCGGCCAGCTTTGTGGCGGCCGCCAGAGCCTTAAATACCATCGACGAATAACTTATGATGGTAACATCCTTACCTTCTCTTTTTATACTAGCCTGTCCGAAGGGGATAAGAATCTCCTCGTCTGGCGGTACTGGCCCTTTCGTGGCATACAGGTTGATATGCTCGAAGTATGCTACCGGGTCATCACCTCTGATAGCTGTCTTCAGCAGGCCTTTCGCCTCGTAAGGAGTGGAAGGACACACTACCTTCAATCCCGGTGCGTGAATAAGCAAGGCCTCAGGGCAGTGGGAGTGCTCATGTCCAGCACCACCCCCCATGGGAAGACGTACCACCACCGGCAATGACTTGATACCAGACCATTCCTTCCAGTCACTGAGCTTGTAATAAATCTGGTCAAAGCAGGTGCCGATGAATCCGGCAAACATAATTTCAACGACTGGTCTCAAACCAGTCATGGCAGCACCAATAGCGGTACCAACAATCCCCGTTTCAGAGATGGGCGTGTCGAAAACTCTATCTTCGCCAAATTCATCAAACAACCCACGGCTAACTCCAAAGTTACCCCCGTGTTTGCCAACATCTTCCCCATAGAAGATGACTTTGGGATCTCTTCGCATCTCCTCAGCTACAGCGTGGTTTATCGCCCACCTGTAGGTAATATCTTTCCTCTTTACCTCAGTTGTCATTACAGATGCCTCCTTTTTATCAAAGCCTCATTGGATTCAGAACTCTGAGGACAAATTTTATCGATGTTATACCCGGGAACACTTAATGCATACCACCACCCGCCCGGGTAGGCAGACTCCTGGCATATTCAACGGCCTCTTCAATTTCGGCGGTGGTTTCAGCATCAAGCTTTTCCACATCTTCCTTGGTAAGGATGCCCATTTTGAGCAGGGTCTCACGACACCGGCCAACAGGCTCTTTCTTCCAGGCATCCTGCACTTCTTCCTTGCTCCGGTAAACTTCCTGGTCACCTTCCCAGTGTCCGCGCAGCCGGTAGGTCTTGCTCTCAATAAAGCTGGGGCCACCTCCTTCCCGCGCTCTTTTGATAGCATCATAGGCTACTTCATAACAGGCGATGACATCGTTACCATCTACCACTACACCAGGCATACCGTAACCGGCAGCTCTATCGGCAATATCAGCCACGGCGACCGCCTTGCTGACTGGCATGGAAATGGCATACTGGTTGTTCTCACAGATGAAGACAATAGGCAACTTCCAGATAGCCGCCAGGTTCATTGCCTCATGTACCGGACCTTTGTTAGCCGTGCCGTCACCAAAGAAATCTACCGTAATCGTGTCCAATCCCTGTAATTTTGAGCCTAAAGCTGTACCTACCAGGATTGGTTCATTTTCTCCCAGGGTGGTGCCTCCTCCGGCAAAACCATAGTCCCGTGAAGTCTCGCCTCCCTCCGGCAGTTTCTTGTTCATCATCATGGCAAATGTTGACCTTGTCGGGACACCTTTGCCAACCTGACCGTGCATAGCACGACCGGACTTGAACCAGTCGTTCTTACGCATGATGGTACCCACAGCCACCGGCATTGCCTCCTGGCCAGCCCCAAGGTGAAGCCATCCGGTAAATGCACCTGTGGTATTCAGTTCGTAGAGCTTATCGTCCACCTTCCGCGCCAGCACTAACTTTCGATACAGTTCCAGCAACGTTTCCTTTGGTATGTCCATAACTTACCTCCCTCCTAATAATTTTATTATGACTATGGTCTTATTAAAACCTTAATTGCTTCTTCAGCTTTTAGTTGAGTGTCAAAAGCTTCCTTCGCTTTATCCAAGGGAAACTCATGGGTAATAAGAGGCTTGGTGTCAACCTGCCCCGATTCCAAGAAAGCAATAGCCCGGGGGAAGCTCCCTCCGAAACAACCAAGCATCGTGGCATTCTTATGCGTTAGAGCAATTGGCGCCCACTGAATTGGCTGCTCATATGACGCTACCAGCAGTATTTTACCACGCCCGGACACCATTTCGATAGCCTGGCGATAGGTAGTCGGTGACCCGGCACAATCGGCGACAATGCTTGCCCCCGACCCCGAGGTAAGCTCCATCACCCTCTTTACTACGTCTTCCTTGGCAGCATTGATGACCTCATCAGCGCCTGTAGCCTCGGCCACCTCCAGGCGTTTCTTACCTATTTCACTGACAAATACTTTGGCTACCCCCATGGCTTTTAATGACTGCATGGTACACTGCCCGATCATCCCGGCCCCCATAACAAGTGCAACATCCTCTGGAGTTGGTTGCGCCCTCCTGGCCGCATGTACCCCGACAGATAGCGGCTCTACGGTAGCACCTACTTCGTAAGATATCTTGTCGGGTATGGGGAAAACAGTCCTGCCTAAGGTAGCAATAGGAATGCTGACGTATTCGGCGAAGGCGCCCGGGAAGGCGTAGCCCAGAAGCTTCATATTGGAGCAGCGCTGCGGGAGGCCCTGCCGGCACCAGTGGCACTCTCCACAGGGCTTGTAGCTGGCAGCAGCCACCCTGTCTCCCTTCTTGATATCGACTACGTTGGCACCAACATCAATTACATCCCCGCTGAATTCATGCCCCATAATCATGCCACCTTCCACCGGCTGCCCAACCTTGTATGGATGCAGGTCAGAACCGCATATTCCGCAAACTTCTACCTTCATCAAGATACCGTCAGGCTCCAGTTCAGGGTAGGGGACATCTTCGACCCTGATATCACCCGGTCCATAGAAAACAGCCGCCTTCATCTTCACCTCTCCTTTCAAATCTATCACTATAGTATATGTGCTTCAGAAGAATCGTTCTGTTTCTGGCGCATCAGTCCATAACCTGGCCACCATCAACATTGAGCGTCTGTCCAGTTATGTTCCTGGCATCCTCCGAGCACAGAAATACTGCGGCACGACCAATATCTTCAGCTGTCTGCTCTCTTCTCATCGGAGTCAGTCTTTCAACATAGCGCAGGAAAACTTCCTTGGGCTCTTTGTAGTCACGGTAAGCAGGGACAGTCTTCCACATAGCCTCAGCACCCTTTTGCCAGCCAGGAGTATAGATAAGTCCCGGGCAAAGACAATTGATGTTAACATTATCTTTAGCTGCTTCTCTGGCCAGGGCACGGGTAAAACTTATCACCGCCCCTTTTAGCGAACTATAAGCCATCCGGCTTTGGTCGCCAACTTTAGCCGCTACCGAGGATATATTGATAATCTTGCCGCTTTTCCTTTCTTTCATATGCGGCACAACCAGCTTGCACATCATAACCTGGGTTTTGAAGACCCCATCATAAGTGGCATCCCAGACTTCCTCAGGGATATCGCCTATCTTGTTGCTACTGGCCACAGCAGCCGAACGCGGACGACCACCAGCGGCATTATTGACCAGTATATCAATTTTCCCAAAGGTGCTTAAAGCGGTTTTAACCAATCGTTCAGCGTCTTCCTTCTGGCTGACATCCGCATCTACAGCCAGCGCCTTACGCCCCAGTGCCCTTATCTCATCGGCTGTCTTGTTGGCTGCCTCCATATTGATGTCGGCAATAACCACATCGGCCCCCTCCTCGGCAAAACACAAGCTGATGCCTCGACCTAGCCCCATGGCTGCTCCGGTGACAATAGCCACCTTGCCTTCTAATTTCATATATTACCTCCTTCGTACTGTCGCAGCGAATATTATAAAACAAAATGCTAACAATAGGCAAACCATGCCTAATTCACTCATTCTCCACAGGTTTCAGCCTTCAGCCACCATTCTTCCCGGCCATGATAACCAAGAAACCGGCATCGGGATAGTATCCCTCTTTTGGTAATTCAACTTTTTTTACCGTGTCTGGTTTTTGAAAAAGTGTAGAAATCACCCTCTCGACCGCAAAACCGGCCTGGCCCAGAAGACCAACCACTTCCTCATAGGTGTAAAAAGTGGCATATTTATAGAAACGGTGACCCTGCTTCTTCTGCTGTTCATAGAATTTGCCCCAGGGACTTTCCCTCACCACCAGGCCCAGCACTAACTTGCCACCAGCTACCAGAATCCGGTTAGTTTCCTTCAGGACTTTCAAAGGTGCTTCGACAAAGCAAAAGGTCACTATCAAGAACACTGTGCCAAAAGAAGCAGCCGAAAATATTTGCTCTTCCCCTTTACCCTGAAAGGTATTGATTCCACGCTGGCGGGCCAGTTCCAGCAGCTTAACTGAGGGGTCAAGTCCGGTCTCTATGCCAAGCGCTTGAGCAAAGCGCCCGCTTCCCACCCCAATTTCAAGCCAGGGTTTCGGGAGGAATCGAGGATGCCCTGAAAGGACTGCACCTCAATGGCAAAGATAAGTTTCCCCTCCTCCTCAAACCACTCATCATAGGCTGAAGCCAGGAAGTCAAATAGTGCTGGCTCAGGGTTAGAAAACGATGGTTCCGGGTTAGACACACCTACCTCTATACTTTGAGCCTGTATCAACGCCTCGTACTCTATCCATGCCCCAGATATCCAGTCCTTTTAATAATAACCCATAACCCCATCTTTCACAAGGAAAATCCGACCTTACTATCTTACTATCTCCCACAGTTTCACACTAGAAATATTGACAAATCAGCAAAATTGTATAATACTCATACGAGACAGTCGTGCAAGCGTATAAAAATACGATACCTGCCGTGCTAATGTGCTTCGCCAAAAGTTCTCTAGAATAAGTACATCTCTAAAATAATGTGATGGTATAGTCCAGGACAATAGGGAAAGACCTATGGACGCTCGGGAAAGACCGATTGATATAGATTCTATCTAGCATAAGGAGGACAGCGAATGACAAAGAAAGTTATATGGTTAGTATTGAGCTGCTTGATGGCCCTGTCACTGGTGCTGGCATCTTGTGCGCCGGCAGCACCAAGTGAAGAAGAGAAGCCACCAGAGAAACCAGTTGGCGCAGAAGAGCCACAATACGGTGGTACGCTTAACATGGTACTCATGTATGTGCTGGGTTTTGATGAGGTTAACCATAACCCCTGGTACGTACCTATGCGCTTCACCAATGAGGAGCTATTTTCAGGAGATTGGGCTAAGGGACCCCAAGGCACTAATGAAAATGCCTGGACAACTACAGAACTGCCCCCGATGGACCAGTGGGTAGGTATTCTGGCCACAAGCTGGGAGCACCCGGAGGAAGACACCATTATATTCCACCTCCGGAAAGGAGTCCATTACGCGCTCAACGCTAACAGCGAAGCCAGCCGGCTGGTAAACGGGAGGGAACTTACTGCCGATGACGTAGTTTTTACCTTAAACCGGATGTGGGAAGCCAAGACATGTTATCCGGTGGCCTGCTATCCACTGGCCAAGCCAATATCAATCACGGCGCCTGATAAATATACAGTTGTGCTCAAGTGCCCACCGGGACAGGCCGGGTACTCACTGGAAGCGTCGGCTACCCTGATGGCGATAATACCTCCCGAAGTGGTGGAGAAATACGGGGACATGCAGAAATGGGAGAATTCTGTGGGCACGGGGCCGTATATGCTGGTAGATTTCGTAGCCGATAATGCTTTGACCTACGTCAAGAACCCCAACTACTGGGGTAAAGACCCTCTGCACCCCCAAAATCAACTACCCTATCTGGATGGCGTCAAGGGTCTAATCATAGGAGACGCGTCCACACGTATAGCCGCCCTGCGCACCGACAAGCTTGACGTCCTCATGGGCTATGCCAGTCTTGGCTGGGAGGACGCAGCAGAGCTAAAGCAGAGCAAACCTTCGCTAAAGTGGAAGAGGATTCTTTACCAGACAAACACCTGGATACATATGAGGACAGACAAGCCACCTTTCAATGACAAGCGGGTCCGCCAGGCAATGCACATGGCTGTAGACTTTGAGGCACAGAAGGAGCATCTTTACGGCGGCAATGCCGAGATATATGCCTTCCCGGTAGCGCCCTTCCCGCAGTTTATGGATATCTATACCCCAAAGGAAGAGCTTCCTGCTTCAGTCCAGGCGCTTTACAGTCATGACATCGAAAAGGCAAAGCAGCTTCTGGCGGAAGCCGGCTATCCCGATGGCTTTAAGACTGAAATAGGCTGTACGGCGGCTACCGTTGAGCAGCTGTCTATTCTCAAAGACGACTGGGCAGCCATCGGCGTTGACCTGAAGCTTAACGTGATGGAATTTGCTGTTCATGTGTCCCGGCAGATGACCGGGGAGTACGATGGAATGTACCAAGTCGGCATGGGCAGTACCTACCCGTTCCGCTATTCCTATTACGAGCCGGGTAACAAGCGCAACCTGAGCAAGGTGAATGACCCCTATATGGCAGAGATGTATGACAAGATACAGGCGCTCTACTTCGACGAGCCCGCGAGGCGCGCCCTGGTCAAGGAGCTTACCCCATACATCCTGGACCAGTGCTGGATAATACAGCCCCTGAACGCATACATCAACCACGCCTGGCACCCGTGGCTCAAGGGATATGACGGGGAATGGTGTATGGGTAATATGGACCACGACATGTTCCCCAAGTTCATCTGGCTTGACCAGAACCTGAAGAAGCAAATGACGGGACAATAGTAAGCCCGGGTAGCATCAGGATTATGGTAATATAAAAAGGAGAGGTAAGAATGCTCCTTACCTCTCCTTTTGTTTCGCTGGTCACACTTCAAGCGCTAAGAGAATCCAGGGCAGCCAGCTATGAGACACGCTTTGACTTTGCTCTGTTGGTAACGGCTGGCTCGGTTACCGCAGAATAGACGAAGCCGTAAGCTTCCTGGATATCGCCATATTTGGTTCTTAATTCATCTAGGGGGCCAGCATCCAGCGCCCTTACCGGGCAGGCCTCGACACAGATAGGTTTCTTCTGCGCCGGCCATCTATCTACACACAGGTCGCACTTCTGCATCTTAGCCTTCTCTTCGTCGTCGAACTGAGGCGCGTCGTAGGGACAAACATCCTTGCACAGGTGCCCGGCACAGTTGAGACACCTCTTGGCTTCCTCCATGGCTGCCTCAGGACTGAATCCCAGAGCCACTTCCTTGAAATTGGTCACCCTGTCTTTTACCGCCAGTAGAGGCATTGGCTGACGCTCCTGTTTCTCCACATCGGAGGGAATGTCCACCTTGATATCAGCCGCCGGGACAGCCTTCTTCTGTTTCACCCTCAGCACATCCCCCTGAAGATAACGGTTAATATAGAAAGCTGCTTTCTGCCCGCTGGCAATGGCATCGATAATGCTGGTAACGCCGGTAACGCAGTCGCCGGAAGCAAAGACACCCCGACGGTTGAGCATCATCGTCTCGGGGTCAGCCACAACGGTCCCCCGCTCACTCGCCTCGACACCACCGTCTCCCGCCAGACCACCGAGGTCAGGCACCTGCCGATG
>Ga0209164_1001821_pt1 | contig 25183 bp, 23 predicted proteins | sample MTBNYHSulfiMetaG_FD_187458 | JGI IMG/M metagenome (GOLD analysis project Ga0209164, IMG submission 187458) | Enrichment culture microbial communities from rom New York Harbor, USA that are MTBE-degrading - MTBE-NYH (New York Harbor Sulfidogenic)... | ecosystem: Environmental > Aquatic > Marine >... | reverse complement strand
CGACTGGGTACCGTACCCTTTAGGGTAAGCAATCCCCCTCACAAGTAAGAGATCGCTTCGCTTCGCTCGCGATGACATTACATAAACTGTCTTTGCGAGGAGCCCTTCAGGGCGGTGAAGCAATCTCCTCCAAAACTCGTCATTGCGAGAAGCACTTTAGTGCGGCGAAGCAATCCCCCTCACAAGTAAGAGATCGCTTCGCTCGCGCTGACATCACATAAACTATCTTTGCGAGGAGCCCTTCAGGGCGGTGAAGCAATCCCCCTCACGAGTAGGAGATCGCCTCGCTTCGCTCGCGATGACATCACATAAACTGTCTTTGCGAGGAGCCTTAAAGGGCTGCGAAGCAATCTCCCTTTTAGTTTCACTCGAAATATTAATGATCTAAAGGATGCGAGGTTGCTATAATCAAATCTATGAACGGAAAATTTACATTCGAAGCCTATGAATCCCTCAAAGGGGAATTGAACTTTCACAATTACCGTTACCATGTGTTGGATGATCCATTGATCAGTGACGCGGAATTCGACCAGATGCTGGTGCGGCTGCGGGGAATGGAAGAAGCTCACCCGGAGTGGGTGACTCCCGATTCCCCCACTCAACGCAGCGGCGCTCCGCCGGCGAACCAGTTCCGCAAGGTACGGCACCCATCTCCCATCCTGAGCCTGGCGAATGCATTCTCCGAAGATGACCTTAGGGCATGGTACGACCGCATCATCAAAGTAGATGAACGGGTTTCAGACGTTGGTTTCGTGGCTGAACCCAAGATCGATGGATTGACGGTGGTGCTGCATTACACCCATGGGGTGTTCACCATGGGAGCCACGCGCGGCGACGGCGAGGTGGGGGAGGACATTACTACCAACCTGCGCACGGTGAAGAGCCTGCCTTTAAAGATCCCTGTTCGTAATGAGGACATCTTCGTGCCCGATACCCTGGTCGTGCGTGCGGAGGCTTTCATTGCCAAGCAGGATTTTGTCAAACTCAATCAGGAATTATCCGATAAGGGTGAGAGGACGTATCAGAATCCGCGCAACACCGCGGCGGGCTCGTTGCGGCAGTTGGATTCTCGTCTGGTGGCTGAACGCCCGCTGACCATACTGGCTTATGCGATTGTTTCTGGTAATCCCAAACGTTCGCAATGGGAAACCCTCCAATACCTGCGTGATTTGGGTTTTCCGGTCTCCGATATTGCACAGCAATGCCTGGATTTCAGTACATTGCTGGAATGCACTCGGACATGGCTCGAGCGGCGCGAGCAGATCCCCTATGAGGTGGACGGCGTGGTCATCAAGCTGGATGACTTGGCGCTGGCCGATTCGCTGGGTGTGGTGGGTAAGGATCCGCGCGGATCCATTGCGCTGAAGTTCCCCGCCCAGGAAGTCTCCACACGCCTGAATGATATCGGCGTGAATGTCGGGCGCACCGGTGTGCTGACGCCCTACGCGATCCTGGAACCTGTGGAGATCGGGGGTGTGATCGTGCGGCAGGCCACGCTTCATAACTTTGATTACATTCGGGACAAGGATATCCGCATCGGCGACCGTGTGATGGTCAAAAGGGCGGGTGATGTGATCCCGTATATTATCGGTCCGATCACTGAACAACGTACTGGACAAGAGACAACCTACCTGCCGCCGGAAACCTGCCCGGCCTGCGGCGAGCCGGTGGAGAACGACCTGGAGGAAGTCGCCTGGTACTGTGTTAACGGCTCATGCCCGGCGCAGCTGATTCGCAATATCGAACACTTTGTCTCGCGCGGCACCATGGACATCGACGGCCTGGGCATCAAGATTGTTGAACAACTGGTCCGAGAGGAGCTGATCCATGATGTGGCTGATCTTTACAATTTAAAGAAGGACGATCTGCTGCAGCTGGAAGGATTTGCCGGGAAGAAGGTGGAAAACTTGCTGGCAGCTATCGAAACATCCAAAAATCAACCGCTGAGCCGGTTGATCAACGCGCTGGGTATCCGCGGGGTGGGGGAAGCTGTGGCGGGTGAGTTGGCCAAGCGTTTCCATGATCTGGATGCGCTTCGCAGCGCTACGCGTGGATCGATCGAAGCCATCGAAGGATTTGGGCCGAACATAGCAGAATCGATCACGGATTGGTTTGAAAACGAACGCAACCAGGGAATTTTGGAAAAGCTTCGCAGAGCGGGCATCTGGCCGGTGGAGAGCGGAACGGGAACAGCGGCCAGCACGCTGGAAGGCAAAAAATTTGTGGTGACCGGCACCCTGGCTGGTTTATCGCGCGATGGGATCAAGCAGTTCATCATAGACCATGGCGGCAAGGTCAGCGGATCGATCAGCAAGAACACAGATTACCTGGTGCTCGGGGAAAACCCGGGTTCGAAATATGATGACGCGCGCGCCCTGGGCGTAACGGTGATCAACGAAGACGAACTGCGCCGGCTGGCTGAAGGCGAGTAGTGGTTAAGAAACTTATCCTCAAGCCGGGCCGGGAGAAGTCCTTGCTGCGGCGGCATCCCTGGATCTTCTCTGGCGCTGTTCAATCAGTAATTGGTGAGCCCCAAAAGGGGGATACGCTCACCGTTGAATCATCCAAGGGAGATTTCCTGGGAAGATGCGGCTATAACCCCGAATCTTCGATCCGCGGACGGATGTGGACGTTTGCCGATGAAGAAGTCAACGCAAATTTCTTTTCGAGTAAATTGCGCATAGCCATTTCCTTAAGAAGAGAAATTGGAATATTAGATCCATTCAATAACTCATGCCGTCTGGTTCACGCTGAATCCGATGGCCTGCCAGGATTGATCGTTGACCAATACGGAGATCGTCTGGTGGTGCAGTTCCTCACCGCCGCGATAGACGCCTGGCGGGATGAGATTGTCCTTGCCTTGGTTGATCATACCGGGATTCATGACATTTACGAACGCTCGGATGTGGATGTGCGCGGATTGGAAGGGCTGGATGAGCGTGTGGGATCACTGTCGGGAGATGAGCCTCCGGTCCAAATCGAGATCCAGGAAAATGGGCTGAAATTTCTGGTGGATATCAAAAATGGGCAGAAAACCGGTTTCTACCTGGATCAGCGCGGCAACCGCGCGGCTATGGCTGAATTTGCCCAAGGGAAGTCCGTTCTCAATTGTTTCTCCTACACAGGCGGATTCACCGTCTATGGATTGCAGGCGGGCGCCGATTCTATCCTGTCGATCGACTCTTCGCAGGATGCTAATGAACTGGCGCTGGAAAATATCCGACTGAATGATTTGGATGAAGAAAAGGCGGATTTTATTACCGGCGATGTATTTAAAGAACTGCGCACCTTGCGCGATTCCGGCCGCTCTTTCGACCTGATCGTGCTGGACCCGCCAAAGTTTGCCGCGACTGCTGCACAGTCAGATAAAGCCGCGCGCGGTTACAAGGATATCAACCTACTGGCTTTCAAGCTGCTCAAACCGGGCGGAACTCTGTTCACCTTCTCATGCTCCGGTGGTATCAGCCGTGAACTCTTCCAGAAGATCGTCGCGGACGCAGCTCTGGATGCTGGGGTGAACGCGGCCATCATCCGCCAGCTCTCGCAGGGACCCGATCATCCCATCGCGCTGAATTTCCCGGAAGGCGAGTATCTCAAGGGTCTGGTCTGCAAAGTCAATTAGATTAATCCACAGATAAAAACTGATAAACCAAAAACCGTGCCCTGAGCTTGCCGAAGGGTACGGTGCATCAAAAAAAGCTCTACTGAAAATATGATACGCTTTCCATGAAATATTGAAAACGCGCCGAAAAGCGCGGAATGATTGGTGGAGATGGCGGGAATCGAACCCGCGTCCGAAAGATTAGAACGCCGAACGTCTACGAGCGTATCAGATCTTGAGTCTCGCCGGCTGGCGGTCGACCTGCAGCTATGCCATCCGGCCATCCGCTTGGACCCGAAAGCCCTCTTTCGCGCGAGTCGCGGCTCCGAGCGCGGCACTTCAGCTTTGTGTCGCCTGTCCTGCGACCGGCTGAAGTACGGTGCAGGCAGACGCGGCTCCTAATGAGCCGACTGTTCTATCCTATCGCTTATGCAGCGAGGGGAAGAGCAGCGTAGTTTGTGCTTTTGGCACTTGTTGTTTGTACTGATTTTACGAGGTCGGTACCTCTCGGCTCGCAGTTCGGGCCCAGCCTCTCCCGTCGAAGCCTGTCATCCCCGAATGCACCCATATTATACAGCACGAGCATCAGAATGATATTAATTTTTGTTGGCACAATACCTGCAACATATTTACTACACCATCCTGGATGGAATGAAACCTATGATCACAGGCATTGATCTTTCAGACAAGAACGGACGGGTTGATTGGGATCTCCTCGGCAAAGCGGAGGTCCAGTTTGCCTATCTGAAAGCTTCAGAAGCGCTGGACATCGTGGATCCGTCATTTGACGATCATTTGAAGAATGCCCGCGCTCGCGGCATCTTGGCTGGCGCCTATCACTGGCTCCATCCAGGACTGCATGTGGGCCAGCAGGCAGAATTGTTTGTGGATGCGGTCCGCAGTTTCAAGGGTATGCTGCGTCCAGCTGTTTGCCTCGAAATGTATAAGGCGCCCAAGGAGGAAACGGAGAAGAACATTCGCGCGTTTCTGGCATTACTCGAACGCAGGATCGGCATTCGTCCGATCCTCTACACATCTGATAATTATTGGAAGAATTACCTGCCCGAAGCCGGCTGGGGATGCGATTATCCCCTGTGGCTGGATAAACCCGGCACCATCTGGCCGCCGCAGATCTGGCCGTGGGCGGGTTGGACCTTCTGGCAGCATTCATACCAGGCGCGACTTCCCGGTGTGCCGGTGAATTTAGGCTTGAATCTTTTCAACGGATCAAGGGAAGAATTGGAAGCAATGGTGGTGCACTAATGGCAATTGGAGGAAAAGTATGATCCCTGGAATTGACGTCAGCCAATGGCAGCATGAGATCGACTGGCGCGAGGTCAAACGCTCAGGTGTAAAATTCGCGTTTATCCGGGCGACTGAATTTCCGGAGAAGCAAACCTCGCTGCTCGTGGATAACAAATATCAGGAAAATGTGGAGGGCGCCCAGGCCAATGCCATCCACTGGAGCGCCATTCATTTCTTCCGCAGCCATGTCGACCCTGTCCTTCAGGCGCAGGTGTTCTGCGAAACGGTTGGCGAATTCAGCAGCCTGCCGCCTGTTCTGGAATTGAAATCTGCCGGCGCCCGAGGGGAACGGCTGAATTACAAAGTGCGTCAATTTTTAAGTGAAGTGGAAAAGATCACCGCTCGGCGCTCGATCATCTGCACCAGCGAGGGATTCTGGCGCGGCAGCATGGCGTACGAAAAGAGCGCCCACACGGACTGGGCTGTGGAGTATCCCCTTTGGATGACGCAGTTCACCACGCTTTGGCCCAATCCGGTCTACCCCTGGCCGGTGTGGGATTTCTGGCAGTATTCCGACAAGGGTCGTATTCCCGGCATCCTGACCAGTGTAAACCTGAATTGGTTCGCGGGATCGGAAGGGGAGCTGGTGGAGAAATTCATTCAGCGAGACAAGGAACGCTATCCGGTGTACGTGTTTGAGGATGAAGAACACGGGAGGATCCCGGTGAGGATCAGCAAGGCGCCGCCAACCAGCACACCGGTCGACGAGAATTACAAGGGTGATTATCAGGAACCTGTGGAGAAAAAGGCTGCGCCGGAAGGATTCACGCCGATCAAGGGGGCAAGCGAACCCAAGTATTCCTCGAGTCAGGAAAATTGGATCAAGGAATATTTCTTTTAAGTAATTCTTGGAAATAAAAGTAAAAAATAGGTAGATACATGGCAACGCGGCGTCTCTATTTAATGTCATGCTGAACGGAGTGAAGCATCTAGGATTGAAATCGTAGTATTCTGAGTCAATCGAAATTCCTTTATCAAATTAGAGTTAGCACATTTTCTTGAGATCCTTCGCCCTTAAGGGCTCAGGAAGACAAAAAAAGACCGATGATTGATTTTATCGAAGACATCGGTCTTTTTATCTGGTACGTGATAAGTTAAAGGTTTATACCAATATCTGACCCTTCGTCTTGCACCGTATCCGATACACCATCGGGCTGGAGGTGATGTACAGCGAATGGCCGTCATCGCCCCAAGCCAGGTTGGAAGTCTTGTCTGGCAGATAGATGCGCCCGATCACATCTGCATTGGGATTGAAAATCCACACGCCGCCTGGGCCGGTGGAGAACAGGTTTCCCTGCAGGTCGAACTTCATTCCGTCCGGCCGCCCCGTGAAATCATCATCCCACAGTTCCGCCCAAACGCATCCACCCGAACATTTGAAGCCATCCGCCACATCGAACGCGCGAATGTGCTGGCGAACGGTGTCAGCGACAAACAGTCGTTTGCCATCCGGCGTGAAGGCCAATCCATTGGGGCGTTCAAAGCTGTCAGTGATCAACTCCGGCTTCTGCGGATCTGCGCCCGGGCGAGAGATATACACGCCCTGGAAATTAAGCTCCGCTTCCGCAGGTCCGCCGTTGCCTGCGCTGAGCCCATAGATCGGGTCGGTGAAAAGGATCGAGCCATCCGGCGTGGTAACCACGTCGTTGGGGGAATTCAACTTCTTGCCTTGATAATGAGTGGCAAAATCGTGGATCCTACCGTTCTTGTCTGTGCGTGTTACTGAGCGGCTCCGGTGCTCGCAGGCGATCAATTCACCAAACAGGTTGTAGGTCAGTCCGTTGGAAAAGTGGCTGTTCTCCCGGAATACCTTGCGCCCATCCTTCTCCGACCAGATATAGATCTTGTTGGCGGGAATATCTGAGAAAAGCAGCGCGTTTAACTGGGAGTTCCAAACAGGTCCTTCAGTAAAGATCAGGTTATCTTGAATGACCTCGATCTCGGTTCCGGGCTCTATGATATTTTCAAAATCCTTGCTTAGTTTTTCGATCTTCATAATGGTTTCTTTCGCGTTATTCGTCTTTCTTGCCGTCCAAGTATTCCTTGACCAGGTCCTGCTTCATTTGCCACAGCCGGCCGGTCAGGGATACATGGTAGTGGTGGGGGTTCATCAGGCGCAGTACGCCCGGATACAGACTTTCCATATCCTTACGGCGTGTTTCCCGTATATCCTCCAGAGAGGGCAGCTCGTACACAACCTGCCCATTTTTCATGATCGTCTCGAGCAGCTTCTCGATCTTTGAAAGCTCATCGCATCGCAGGGTGCGATACTTGGTCTGGTCGGTAGGGTGATGCAGGCTGATCTCTTCCTGGCTGCAAAGATCCTCTTGATTGGTGCTCATCACGTCCGCGATGGCTTTACCGCGGTCGTCGTACAATCGCCAGATGAATTTGTGCCCGGGATTCAGTGTTTTTTCGGGGTTTTCCGAGATCTTGATCGCTGGCTCCCACCCGCCGTTCTCCTTGACCGCGACCAGTTTATAGACACCGTCCAGCGCCGGGTCGATGCTGGAGGTGATCATGCGCGTGCCGACCCCGTAGACCATGCGCTGAATTAACTGGTCGGCATCCACGCCGTAACGCGAAGATTCATCCCGGATCTGGGTGATCACCTGCCAGATGACCAGTTCGTCCAGCTGGTTGGAAAGAACGATCTTGCAGTCCTCAAAACCGGCTTCGTTCAGCATCTTTGCTGCCTGGATGCTTAGGTAGGCCAGGTCGCCCGAATCCAGGCGGATGCCCACCGGTTGATGTCCTTTTTTCTTCAACTTTTCAAATACCTTAATGGCATTTGGAATGCCGGAGTTGAGCGTGTCGTAGGTATCCACCAGCAGGATGCAGTCGTCCGGGTAGATATCCGCGTAGGCCTCGAAGGCGTCCAGCTCGCTGCCTCCCAGGCCGACGATGGCCTGGACCATGCTGTGGGCGTGAGTGCCGCTGGGCTCGTATCCCAGGATGGCGGAAGCGCCCGTGTTCGAAGATCCCGCGGCGCCGCCGATGATCGAGGCGCGCGCACCGGCAGTGGCTGCCCGGTCCTGCGCGCGGCGCATGCCGAAATCCACCACGGTATTGCCCTGGCTGGCATCCACAATGCGCGCCGCCTTGGTGGCGATCAGTGTCTGGTAGTTGAGGTGATTGAGCAGCGAGGTTTCGATCAGCTGCGCGAAGAGCAGCGGGCCCTGGACCACGCTGACCGGGATGTATGGATGCACAACACGTCCTTCCGGGATCGACTGCAGGTCCACCCCGGTAGCGACGTTCTTACCGCGCAGCCATTCCAGGAAATCTTTGGCAAAAAGTGTACCTCCTTGCTTGTCCTTGCGTCCCGCCAGGTAATCGATTTCCGCCTGGCCAAAACTCGATTCACCAGCCCAATTCAGGAACCATTCCAACCCGGCATTGATGCAGTATCCCGCCTGGTGCAGCCCGTAATCAGGATAGCTGCGGAAGAAGTAATCGAATTGGGCTGTCTTCTCGTGAATTCCAAGGCGGAAATACACTTGTGCCATGGTTATTTGATACAGGTCCGTGTACAGGGCGCCCTCAGCAAGCTTTCTCTCTTCAAATTTCATCACCATCTCCGAAAATCGAGGTGAATTTATTATAGTCTGCGTGTATAAACTATTTGTTAACTTTTGAAAATAATGTTCCTTTCAAGACTCTTCACTTCGTGCAATCAAAGAGTGCTCTTCGAGTGAAGGCGAAGCCTGACTGGGTACCGTCCCCTTTAGGGGAAGCATCTCGGCCTGATTCTCCCAAATGTGTCATGCTGAACGGAGTGACTGGGTACCGTCCCCTTTAGGGGAAGCATCTCGGCCTGATTCTCCCAAATGTGTCATGCTGAACGGAGTGACTGGGTACCGTCCCCTTTAGGGGAAGCATCTCGGCTTACCTCCAAATAATGGATAATATTAATAATATTAACCATTACAACTGTGAAATTTCTATTAACAATTTCAGTAAAATAATAATAATGAAAGAACCCAGGGTCATCGGTTTTTACGGCCTTTCAGGGAGCGGCAAGACCACATTGATTGAACGGATCTGCCGCGACCTGGCTGCCCGCGGCATTCGATTCGCGGTGATCAAGCAATCGGATAAAGCTATTCGTATGGACCAGCCGGGCAAGGATACCTACCGCTTTCAGGAGGCGGGCGCGGGTGTGGTGGCGCTGGCTTCACGCATCGAAACCGACCTGATCATCAACCGCGCATTATCGATTTCTGAGATTGTCACGATGATCAAAACCACGGGAGACGTTGATCTGGTGATCGTGGAGAGCTGCAACGACCCAACAATCCCCAAGATCCGGTTGGGCGATATTGAAGAACGCGAGAATACCGTCTTGACGTATGATAACGACTATCAGAAATTGTTAGACTTAATCATCCCTAATTAAGGAGGAAGACATGTACGAGATCAAGATCACCGTGAATGGCGAGGACATTCACTTAACAGAATTTCCAAGCGAGATCATCACCAATGTGGTGCTGGGTATCCTCCAATCGCTTAAGGGTGTAACCGACATTAAGGATGCTAAGATCGAACTCACCCCAAAGAAATAAGCTTTTCTAAAAACCCCAAAGGAATCTTCGTAGGGCGGTCTTTCTGGACCGCCTCACATTCGCCCGTAGAGCTGGGTAGCTCAAAGAGCACTCTTCGAGTGAGCGCCATCAAAACCCAGGTATCTCCGTAGGGCGGTCTTTCTAGACCGCCTAACATTCGCCCCGTAGGGCTGGGTAGCTCAAAGAGCACTCTTCGAGTGAGCGCCAGCGAAACCCAGGAATCTTCGTAGGGCGGTCTTCCTGGACTGCCTTACATTCGCCCCGTAGGGCTGGGTAGCTCAAAGAGCACTCTTCGAGTGAGCACCATCAAAACCCAGGAATCTTCGTAGGGCGGTCTTTCTAGACCGCCTCACATTCGCCTCGTAGGCTGGGTAGCTCAAAGAGCACTCTTCGAGTGAGCACCATCAAAACCCAGGTATCTTCGTAGGGCGGTCTTCCTGGATTGCCTCACATTCGCCTCGTAGGCTGGGTAGCTCAAAGAGCACTCTTCGAGTGAGCGCCAGCGAAACCCAGGAAAATCTGGTTCCTTTACTCTACAAGAAATGTTAATTTCAAAAGCAGGCGGTATTCCTTGATCGATCCATCATCATTGAGGATTACCTCCTGATCTTTGATCCAAACGGTCTGGATCTTACGGATGCTTTCCTGAGCTTTTACTATTCCCAATTTGATGGCATCATCAAAACTTTTTGGGGAAGACGCTTTAAATTCGATCATTTTAGCTATTGACATACCATGACTCCTTTATTTCCCCCTCAGTGTAGATAATTGCAGCCATGAATTTCATTAAAACAATATTAATTTCTGCCATTTTGCAGGATTTTATATTCAGGATTTGATTTGGTTGAAGCGGGGATCAATAAATGGCGGGTTTTTTGAGGCTGATCCCAGGCACACTGTCGACCTGATCATTGAGAATCATCTGGCCCAGCCGTTCGCCATAAACTTCCATCTCATCCATGCGGCTAACGTCGTCCATCTCGATCGGTGCCTTCAGGCCAATCTGAAAGCGGCGGAAATCGAGCGTCTCGAAGAATGTCTCCACCAGATGCACTTGTTGGTCATAAGCGGACTGCGAAAAGACGTTCAACACGCGCCCGATCCAGTCCCAGGCCCAGGAAAGCGCGATCTTTTCTGCGGAGAATTCATAAGGATTACTGCCGGTGCCGATACTGATCAGCGTAGTCTCGGCCGGGTCCCACTCCATGCACTCACGCGCTTCATAAGCGGCCACATAGCAGGGATTGCTGTAAGCGCCCACACCGCCGTCGATGAAGCGCTGCTCCACCGCAGGAAAGTACGTGGGCACGGTGCAGGACGCCAAAACGGCCTTCATCACAGGCCATTCAGCATACTCATCCTTCCATGGTTTGACAAAGCGTGTGCGGTTCTCCTGAAGGTCATATGCCGTGATCACCAGGTCCACGCGAGAGGACGAAGCCCAAATGTCGCCCATCTTGAGGTTTCCGAAGTGATTGGTTAGGGCGTTCTCGAAGGGCTTGGATGAATAGCGGTAGCGGGTGAGCGGGAAGAGCAGCTTACGCAGGGTGAAGGGGAAGATGGATGCGCCCAATTCCCGGTAGAGCTCGCTCATGCGGGAGGCGCTCAGTCCTGCGGCGATGCCGGCTGAGATGATCGAGCCGGTGGAGGTGCCGGCTGCCAGCCGGAAGATGTCATGGACAGGCTTGCCCAGATACGCCTCCAGCGCGGACAACGCGCGGGTGACGATCAGCCCGCGGATGCCCCCGCCATCAATGGCGATCGCCACGTGTTTTCGGAATGGTTTCATGTTTTGAAAGTTGCAAGAATCCCGCCAAAAAGATATGAGCGAAACCTCAGCAATTCGAGGAAAACCTGATATCTAGATCTATTATCTAGATCAAAAAAGTATTATTTAATTAAACTAGATGCTTGTTGTATCCAAGATAAACCGTTGTTTTCTGGAATGACTAACCAAAGTGCAAATAAGGACACTAATAAGATCAGAACCATTATAAGTAAACCCTTTACCTGTTTATCCATTCCTCCTCATTTCTCAACAACTAACTGATATATGTAAACAAATATTTATACGTTTGCAAAATTATCTGAGATTATTAAATTTACGTTTATTATGTTGAGACTATTACTGAATAAAATCATCTATTTGTTGTATAAAATTCACAAAATTTCTTGTTTCAATATTGAAAATCAAAATCCAAATAATTAAATGGGATCAATATTTTCAAAAAACCAATAAATTTATTAAATTTGTTTTAATTTCAAGCGGTAATACAAATCATGTCTACATCTGCTGGGGAATTCCATTTATGAAGTTAAGAAGTAATTTGAAATTACTATTTGGCGGATGAAATTAGTTAAAATATACATATACTTTGTTTAATTGAGAGTAAAGGAGCGTGAACCATGGGAGAATCAGGCAAAAAGGACAAAGGGGGCAGGGAGAATAGAAAGAAACCGAAGTTGACCATCAAGGAGAAGAGAAAACAAAAACACGAGAAGAAGGATGAGCACTCCAAACCCATCATCCCTCCCGGGTAAAGAGTATAAATAACGAACCTCCCTCAAATTTGAGGGAGGATTTTTTTATAAACTTGATTCCAATGGGCGGAACAGGGCTCGAACCTGCGACCTCATCTGTGTAAGAGATGCGCTCTGACCAACTGAGCTATCCGCCCGGGTGTTGACAATTATAACTAAATTTCTTCCGCTTTTGACAGTCATTGCGAATGCGAAAGGGGACGGGAACCGGTGCAAAGCCCACCCTTTGGGTGTCACCTTTCGGAGAAGCAATCTCCCTCATAGAGAAAAAATCTCTTCGGCATGAGAGAGGTCGCCGAGGTTGCCTTGCTGCCTCGCGATGACAATTATAAAAATTGATTTGTTCCCGCGATTCAAATATCCAAAAACACTTTTAAGTGTAAAAAAGTGTCAAATTCTGTCAAGTGCGGGGGTTGAGCATCCCTGCCAACGCGCTTTGGATCATATACAACTTTATAATTAAACAAAATCTTACCCATCAGGATAAACATCATGAAGATCATTCGCTTTACCCAAGGAAAAGATGAAGTCCAATACGGCTGGATCCTGGAGGACCACGTTGGTTTACTCTCAGCCCCGCCCTTTGGCGCCTATCGACGGCTGGACGCGGTCATCCCGTTGAGCGAGGTGAAACTGCTCGCTCCGGTCACGCCCTCCAAGATCCTGGCGGTGGGGCGCAATTACCCCGAACACGCCAAAGAGCATGAGGTGGAGATCCCCGAGACGCCGATGATCTTCATGAAACCGCCATCCGCGGTGATCAGCAGCGGCCAGGCGATCATTCTCCCTCCGCAATCGCAGCAGGTGGAGCATGAAGCCGAATTGGCGGTGGTGATTGGGCGGCGCGGCCGCTGGATCAACCTGGAGGACGCGGCGGACTATATCCTCGGGTACACGGCCGCCAATGACGTGACCGCGCGCGACTTGCAGAACCGGGACGGCCAGTGGACGCGCGCCAAAGGATTCGACACCTTCTGCCCGCTTGGGCCCTGGATCGAAACCGAGATAGACCCTTCGGATTTGCTGGTGACCAGCCGGGTGAATGGGGAGATCCGGCAGATGTCCTCCACGCGCGAGATGGTCTTCAGCGTCCCGCAGTTGATCGTGTATACCTCTTCGGTGATGACGCTTGAACCCGGTGATCTGATCCTGACCGGTACGCCTGCGGGCGTTAGTCCGCTTTCAGCCGGTGATGTGGTCGAGGTAGAGGTTGAGGGTATCGGAAAACTTATTAATCCGGTTAAAGAGATGGAGTGAGCACCCTCCGTGATCTCGGCAAGATACCTCCTCACTTCGGGTGTCTCCGCCCCACATGCATGTGGTGCTGCGAAAGTTGAGGGAATCGGAAAGCTAATTAATCCCGTCAGAGCCGCTGATTAGCCAAAGATAAACCCGGATTTTTTTAGATTTACACTAATGCTTGGTTTTAAGCAGCACACCTATGCAGGAGATAATTCTTTAAGCAATAATTTATCTGCGTTCATCATTTGCATATCTGTGATGATCCGTGGTTAAAAGTCAAAAGCCCATAAAAACCTGAATGGTATAATTCCAAAAATCCTCGTTTTAGACATAAAGGAGCTTTGGCATGTCCGGTCACAATAAATGGTCAACCATTAAGCGCAAGAAAGGGGCAGCTGACGCCAAACGCGGGCAGTTGTTCACTCGCCTGGCAAGGGAGATCGCGATCGCTGCACGCGAAGGCAGCGGCGATATGGATTCCAACTTCAAACTCAGGCTGGCGGTTGACCGCGCCAGACGCGAGAACATGCCAAAGGACAATATCGAACGCGCCATCAAACGCGGCACCGGGGAAGATAAGAGCGGCGTTGAGATTGAACGCATCACCTATGAGGGATACGCTACCAATGGTGTAGCGGTTATGATCGACTGCCTGACCGAGAACCGCAACCGCACCATTGCGGAGATCCGGCATGTGCTCACCCGCTACGGCGGGAGCATGGCGGAGGTTGGCTCGGTTTCATGGCAGTTCAACCACCTTAGCTATTTTTCCATTCTGTCTGAAAGCGTCAATTTTGACAAGGTCTTTGAGATCGCGGTGGAAAACGGCGCAGATGATATTAACGACGATGGCGAATATATTGAGATCTATGGTCCGGTGGAATCATTTAAGGAACTCAACGACGCTTTGAAAGCCGCGGGAATTGAGTTGGATGAAGCCGGATTACGCTACAAAGCCAAACAGGAGATCAGCCTGGACACCGAAAAAACGGTCAAGGTGATGAACGTGATCGAAAGTCTGGAAGAACTGGATGATGTCCAGGATGTGTACAGCAATCTGGAGATCTCCGAAGAAGCGCTGGCTTCACTGGAAGAGATTTAATCCATGGCTGTGATCGGGATTGATCCGGGCACAGCGATTACCGGTTTCGGCATCATCGAAGAGAACCCTCTGGGTTCTCTTCGGGTTTTGGACTTCGGCGTGATCCGAACCAAGGCGAATCTCAAACCTGAGGAACGACTGGTATCCATATACCAGCAGTTGGGTGATGTAGTTTCCCGACAAACGATCGAGAGCGCAGCGGTCGAGCGCCTGTTCTTTCAGAAAAACACAAAAACTGCTCTCTCTGTTGGGGAAGCCCGCGGAGTGATCCTGCTGGCATTGACACAGAAAAATATCCCTTTATACGAATACAATCCAGTGGATATCAAGCAGGCAGTTACGGGCTACGGCCGGGCTGATAAACCCCAGATGCAGCAGATGGTCAAGGTGTTATTGGCGTTAGAAGAGATCCCGCGACCAGATGATGCGGCAGACGCGCTGGCGATTGCCATCTGCCACATTCACCAGCGAAAGTTCACCGATTCTCTCTTGAAATGAAACGACAGATCACCAGCCCTTCTAACCCGCTCATTAAGGAGATCCGCAAGCTGCGCAACAGGAAAGAGCGTGAAAATAGCGGTACGTTTTACGTGGAGGGTATCCGCGCGGTGGGGGAAGCATTACGAACAGGCCAACAGGTTGTTTACATCATTTACTGTCCCGAATTGCTGGAATCCGATTTTGGCAATCAACTGGTATCCGACCTGCCCGATGGTTTTGAGGGACTGATCGAGGTTACTGCGGAAGTGTTCGATTCCTTCTCTCTGAAGGAAGGTCCGCAAGGGTTGGCAGCGGTTGTCCGCCAGGCATGGGCTTCACTAAGCGATGTGACTGCAGATCGGGGGATCTGGGTGGCGCTGGAATCCATCCAGGACCCGGGCAATCTGGGCACGATCCTGCGCTCTTTGGATGCGGCGGGCGGGAATGGCGCTATCCTGTTAGGGCAATCGACAGACCCGTATCATCCTTCCGCCGTGCGCGCAAGCACCGGGGCGGTATTTTCGCAAAAGCTGATCCGGACCGATCTGCATTCCTTTCAGGAGTGGAAATCCGCAACCGGTTACCCCGTGATCGGCACCTTTTGCGGGGATGTGAAACCGTATCGTGACTATAATTATCCGCAGGACATGATCGTGATGATGGGCAGCGAACAGAAGGGATTGCAGGAAATTCATTTAAAGCTCTGCGACGATTTGGTGACCATACCGATGAACGGCAGCGTGGATTCGTTAAATGTGTCTGTGGCTGCATCAATCATTCTTTTCGAAATCTATCACCAAAAGGAAAAATCAGGATGATCGCGAGTATTAAAGGCGAGGTGGCAGCCAAGGATGACTACAGTCTTGTTGTTCAGAATAGCGGGATTGGACTGCGGATATACGTTCCCACGCCGCTGCTTTCGACCACGGAACTGAACCGGCCGATCACGCTGTATACCCACCTGGCAGTCCGCGAGGATAATCTTTCGTTGTACGGCTTTGAAAAGGTGGAGGAACGCGATCTTTTCGAAGAATTGGTTAAGGTAAGCGGCATCGGACCGCGCATCGCGCTCTCAATCCTTTCAACCCTGCCGGTCCCAATGATCTACCAGGCGGTAATTGGTGAAAAACCGGAAATATTCAGCCGTGTGCCGGGGATCGGCAATAAGACCGCGCAGAAGATGATCCTGTACCTGCACGACCGTCTGAAGGCGGAATACACCTTGGAGGAACTATCCGGCATCCCGACCGTCGCAGTGGAGTTGGTGGATGCATTGACCAGCCTGGGCTACAGTGTGGTTGAGGCGCAGGCAGCGATCCAGTCGATCCCCAAAGACGCCCCCGATGATATTGAAGAGCGCCTGCGGCTCGCGCTCCAGTATTTCAACGGCTAAAATCTTGCTTTAAGGTAAAATTCCTTAGTTTCTCATAGGTATCCAATAAGAATCTGATGGCAAATATCAACCGCGAGCTCGGCATCGACCTGGGCACCTCCTTTACAGCGATCGCTGAAGGGCAGGAAGTCCTGCTGCACGAACCTACCACCGTCGCGATCGTGCTTGATGAATGGAAGATGATCGAGTGGGGCCAGGCGGCCAAGGATATGTTCGGACGCGTCCCGGAGGACATCGAGGTTATCAGCCCCATCCAGCATGGCGTGATCGCGGAATACGAGATCACCGAGAACCTGCTGCGCTACCTGGTGCAAAAGATTTGTGGATCGATGGTGCTTTTCCGTCCAAGGTTGATGCTTTGTGTGCCTTCCAATATTACCAGCGTGGAAAGCCGGGCAGTGCATGAAGCCGGTATCGGAGCTGGCGCGCGCGAGGTTTTTCTGATCCAGGCGCCTTTGGCAGCCGCCTTGGGCATTGACCTGCCCATCGCGCCGCCTTCAGGCAATATGGTGATCTGTTTGGGCGGAGGTACCAACCAGGCGGCGGTCATCGCGATGAACAGCGTGATCTCCTCGGCTTTGGACAAGACCGGTGGCCTGCAAATGGACGAAGATATCATCAGTTATATCCGTAAAAATTACGGCGTGGTTTTAGGGCTGGCAGCTGCTGAGACCGCCAAGATGCGCATCGGAGCAGCGGTCAAGGATGAGGATCTGCTAACGATGGACGTCCAGGGACAAGACCAGGTTACCGGATTGCCGAAGACAGTAACCATTAATACGGAAGATATTGTTGACGCGCTGCAGGACAGCCTGCAGGATGTGGTGAAGTTGGTGAAAAAGGTTCTGGAAAAAACACCGCCTGAATTGGTCTCGGATATCATGGACCGCGGCGTTGCACTCACCGGAGGCGGCACATATCTGCGTGGGATCGACCGCTACTTGACACGGCAGCTGGGCATCCCCGCTTATTTGGTGGATAATCCGAGAACTTGTACGGCTTTGGGGGCGGCCAAAGCATTAACCATGCTGGATGATCTGAAGCGGGCAGTCAAACGATGATCCACCGATGAACACTGATTGATTTGGATTCTCACCGATCAAAGATAAAGCGAATTAAGGCTTAAAAACAACCGGACTCTGAGCTCGAGAAGTGTCCGGTTTTTTCTATAACCTTTTCCTAATTCCGGCGACGGCCGCCGAATAGCAACAATCCGTAATAGAGCAAAGTGGAGAGAACCTGTACTGCGCCAGCCACATAGGTAAGCGCAGCAGAGTCAAGCACATGGTCAACTCCCTGAAGTTCAGAGGGATAGGTAACACCGGTTGAGCGAAGCATGGCTTTTGCGCGTTTGGATGCGTTCAATTCAACCGGGATCGTGATGATGGAGAAAACCGCGGTCGCTGCAAAAGCGAGCAAACCGATGAGAGCCAGATTTTGGCTGTTGAAAAGCAAACCGACCATGAAAATGATGGGGCCAAACCAGGAACCGAGCTGCACTGCTGGCACCATCAAAGACCGCAAGGCCAAGGGGCCGTAGTTCTCTTTGTGCTGAATGGCATGTCCAGCTTCATGAGCAGCCACGCCGGCAGCCGCAATGCTGGGGGTTGCGTACACTGCTTGACTCAAGCTGAGGGTTTTGCTGCGTGGATCGTAATGATCGCTCAGCGTGCCGTGAGTCTGCTGCACTTTCACCCCCACCAGATTATTGGCGTCAAGGATTTTGCGGGCGACTTCAGCGCCGGTCATGCCGTTGCTGGTGCGCACCTGTGAATATTTGTTGAAAGATCCCTTCACCTTTGCCTGGGCATAAAGTCCCAGCAGAAGCGCGGGCAAGCTGATTAGTAAGTAAAGTCCATATCCACCGAAATACATTCTTTCTCCTTGTTTTTCTGTTTGCCATACAATTATACGATTTTCTTATCGCTTGCTTGTAAATAAAGTGTTAAAAATATCAATGAGTTTTATAGATTTATTCTCTGAAGTAGAATGTGGATATGCGTTTATATGCCGAGAGAATCGAAGAATTCATTCAAGGTAAAAGTCATGAACTTGGAAAAGAGGGCGCAGTCGTTGCATTGAGCGGCGGACTGGATTCGGCTGTAACAGCCCGGTTAACAGTCCGAGCTTTGGGTGCTGATCATGTCAAATTGCTCAACTTGTATGAACGGGACAGTAAGCGAGAGCATATTGTCCATGCGGGAAAATTTGCCGCATTCCTCGGTTGTGAATTCATTCAGACCGATATGACTGCCGTCTTGCGGGCAACTGGATCATATTCCCTGCTGCCAATCAGTTTGATCCCCTTACGTTCATGGAGGCGGATTCTGATGGAATTCGCGCGTGACCGGGTGATCAAAATAGATAAAACACATATTCTGTATGCGCGATTTCAGGCTAAGGCAGGTTCCTGGGAAGCTAAAGCTCATGCTTATGCCATGACAAAACACCGAATGCGCATGGTGTTGACTTATAAATATGCTGAAGCGCTTAACTTGATGGTGGTGGGGGCGGTCAATCGGACTGAGTGGCTTACTGGCACTTTCTCGAAATTCGGCGTGGACCATTGCGCAGATATCATGCCGATTATCCACCTTTATCGGTCTGAAGTGGAAGAGCTTGCCAAACAAATCGATATTCCTGAATATATTCTCTCGAAACCGGCTGACGCGGATGTCCTACCAGGATTGGATGATAAAAGCATCCTTTTGGGTGATTTTATACAAGTGGATCAGATCCTCAAGATGCTGGAGACTGGAGATGGGGAAGAACTGAAAACATTGGTAGATGACCAGTCTTTGATTGAAAAGATCATTAAGTTGAAGGAATTATCGAAACAAATGAGGGAGAGCCCTTACTGCCTGGAAAGGGAATGAATAGCGTCCCTGGGGAGACTCGAACTCCCGCTTTCGGCTCCGGAGGCCGACGCTCTATCCACTGAGCTACAGGGACGTGATTTTTTGATTTTACCACGCAGGGTTTCTCCTAAAGCAGTTACAATAATGGGCGGTTTTGCGAGTAACTTATGCGATTATTTTTTATCCGGCACGGTCAATCATACAATAACGCGCTGTGGGCGCGTATGGGATCTGAAGTTGACAGAGTACCTGATCCGGAGATCACTGATATCGGCCGGCGCCAGTTGGAGTCGACCGCAAAATTCCTGGATTTCTGCCTGACCTCTGATATCAGCATGGGTAGTGACCCATCTTGCGGAACGGAAACTGGAAATGTATTGATCTTCTGCAGCCTGATGAGGCGCGCCATTCAAAGCGCTTCGATCATCGCTGAACGTCTGCGGCTGCCCGTGTATGCCCAGTTGGATATTCATGAGAGCGGGGGGATCTATCGGGATGATTTCGACAGCGGAACTCGGATCGGAGAAAAGGGATTATCAAAAGCTGAAGTCAACGATTTATTTCCCCACGTCCTCTTACCTGTAGGAATGAATCCGGAGGGGTGGTGGAGCCGCCCTTTCGAGGAGCGTGAATTGCGGCGTGCGCGCGTCACAAAAGTGCTGCATTGGCTGACTGATACGTACGGGTCAACCACGGATACCATTATTCTGGTCAGCCACGCTGGTTTTTATAACTACTTTATGCGCCAGGTTCTGGGATTGGACCATGATGATTACATGGTATGGTTCGAGTTCTTTAATGGCGCGGCAACACTTTTCAACTTCGACAATGGGAATGTCAACATCTTCTACAGCAACCGGTTTGATTTCATGCCGATGGATATCGTCACCTGAGATCAACCCTCAAATATTTTAAGTAACTTTCCAACCGGATCGTTTTCAGTCAATAATTGCCCGATGTCCAGCCCAAAAAATTGTGGGCAGGAAAGATACGCTTTGAGGTGCTTGTTGAAGGGCACCCGCGATGCATCATCACCCTGGAATCTATTGAACCGCTGCCAATGTTCTTTTATTACATCCAGAATCTCTTTACGAGACAGCGCCGCTTTTTCCACTCTTGTAAAAATCCAAGGGTTGCCGATGGCAGCACGGCCAATCATCACTCCAGCACAACCGGTCTGTTCAATCATGCGATCGATATCAACGATTTCCTTGATATCGCCATTCCCTATCACCGGGACCTTTACTGCCTGAACGACCTCGGCGATCGGCTCCCAGTAAGCCGGCTCACGCCAACGCTGGTCGCGCGTGCGCCCGTGGACAGCGATCAGGCTGATGCCGCAATCCTGTAGCAACCTGGAGATCTCCAGGTAATTTAAATCAGTCTTTCCGGGTCCCAGGCGGATCTTGGCAGTTACCGGAAGACCACTTTGAGCGACCAATTGCCTTGTGATCTTTTCGATCTCCTCCGGATGATCTAACAAACCAGCGCCGGCGCCGCGGGAGGCAACACGCCGCTCTGAGCAGCCAATGTTGATATCCAAAAAATCCGGTCTGTATTTCATCAATTTCAGCGCGGCAGGGAGAATTTCATCAGCCGCACTACCGTACAACTGAAAACCCACTGGTCGCTCCGCTTCAGCAAAGGCTAATCGTTTTAATATATAGGGATGAGGTTTGATCAAATCAAGTACATTGATAAATTCTGTGTAGCTGACCGAAGAGCCCATCTCGCGACAGATCGTGCGGAATGGTTGATCGGAAAATCCATCCATGGGTGCGAGTGCCAGGCGTCCATTGACAGGGATATTACCGATATGAAAATCGGGGTCTACCGGGGAATGAGTGATGATCGACTCCTGGTTTATTGAATATCCTCGGCTAAGAGAGCCGTATGGAGGGCGCTCACATGCTCGGGAGAAGTACCGCAGCATCCGCCTATAATGCGCGCGCTGTTCGTAATCCAATCGCTGACATAACTGGCCATCTCAGCAGGATTCACATTATATGCGGCATTTCCTTCAGTATCAATCACCGGCAAGCCGGCGTTGGGTTTAAACCAGATCGGTAATTGGGTTGCGTTGGCTAATTCCTTGAGTACGGTGAGGTTGTCCTCCAGGCTCTTTCCGCAGTTGATTCCCAGCGCTGCCACACCCAAAATCTCGATTGCTTCGGCAAATTTTGTTGGGCTGACGCCCATCATGGTCTTTGTTCCGCGATCAAATGAGAAGGAGCAGATGACAGGCAGCTGACTGACAGTGCGAGCGGCTTTGACCGCGATGATTGCTTCGGCGATATCAAACTGAGTTTCGATCAGAAGCAAGTCGGCTCCGGCTTCGGACAATGTCTTCGCCTGCTGCCTGTAATTACGTTCCGCTGTCCCCTCATCCAAAGACCCAAGGGGTTTCATCATTTCGCCCAACGGACCGATGGACCCGGCAATGAGCGCCTGGCTGTGTTCTGCTGCCTGCCGTGCAAGTTCAACTGCCTTCCGGTTGATCTCCTGATGTTTATCCTTCAAACCTGATCTGGATAAACGAATTTCGGATCCTCCAAAAGTGGAGGTCAGGATGATATCCGATCCTGCGTTAATAAAATCGCGGTGAAGCGCGAGGATCGCCTCCGGGTTTTCCAGCACCCACTCTTCGGCTGTCTTTCCGCGCGGCAATCCGCGGGCGATCAGGTTAGTGCCTGTAGCACCGTCACTGGTTAAATATCTTTTTTCCTCAAGCAAATGAGCCAATGAATTTGTCATAATTTATCGTCCCGGTATTTTATTTCTTTAAACCAGCCAGGATACGTTCCTGGGTTAAGGGCAACTCGTGATACCAGACATTTGTGGCGTTATGCACAGCGCTGACTGTTGCCGGCGCAACGCCATCCGTGGCAATTTCCGCAACCGATTTGGCGCCGTAGGGACCGGTAGGTTCATCCGTCTGGATGAAGATGACATCCAGAGGGGGCATTTCATCCATCGAAGGCATTTTGTACTCTTTCAGGCGATCATTGGTGATGCGTCCTTTGCTATCATAGTAAGTGTCCTCACTAATCGTGAAACCGAGCGCCTGCGCGTTGCCGCCCTCCACCTGCCCGGCAGCGGTGAGTGGATTGATCACACGGCCGCAGTCAACGATCTGAAGCAGCCTTTCGACTTTTAGCTCACCCGTTTCTACATTGACCTCCACTTCGCAGAACTGGGCTGCTGTGGGCGGCGGGCTGACATAGCTGATATGCGATTCCGTCGCCATGATCTGGTGCTGGTCCAGTTGGTGCAGCGAACTCAGCGCCACCTCCCTCATGGTGACCGAATTCTCGTCCGGCGCGATGATATTGCCATCAATAATGGTTAGATCTTCGGGATTATCGACCTTCAACATTTTGGCTGCCTGTTCGAGGACCTGCCTTCGGGTATTTTGGGCTGCCTTTAGCACTGCACCGCCGCTGATATAAGTGGTCGAACTGGCATACGCGCCCTTGTCGAATGGGGTAAAGTCGGTGTCAGAAGAATACACAATGATGTCATCCACGGAGATACCCAACTGCTCGGCGGCGATTTGCGCGAGTATGGTATCTGAACCGGTGCCAATGTCGGTAGCGCCGATCATCAAGTTGAAAGAACCATCGTCATTCATTTTGAGTGTCGCCCCCGCCATATCCAAGCCTGCGATGCCAGATCCGTGCATCATGATCGAAAAACCGATGCCCTTGCGTACCTTGCCGGTTTGGTTTTTGTATTTCTCGCGCTTGGCATAAAAATCTGTGGCCTTGATACCCACTCGAACACATTCATCGATCGCGGTGGTGGCCATGGCTTGTTCGTACCCTTCCTTGCCTTCGCCCAGTTTCTTGGCCAGATGCATGGGCTCGCCCAGCTTGATCCAATTCTTGCGTTTGAATTCCACAGGATCCAATCCCAGCTTTTCGGCAAGCTGTTCCATCATCACTTCTACCGCAAACTGTTCCTGCATCGCTCCGTATCCGCGGTAAGCGCCGGCTGGCGGAGTGTTGGTGTAGACAACATCGCAGATGAAACGCGAATTTGGGGCGTTGTACAAAGTGAGTCCCTTAAACCCACCGACCATATTGACGGTCAAGCCGTGTGTCGCATATGCCCCTGTATCTCCAATCAAGCGCAGTTCCGCAGCGATCAGTTTTTCGTCCTTTACTCCCAGCTTGTAGCGGATTACCTGTCGGTGGCGAGATCTGCCGCTGGTGAACTCTTGGCTGCGAGTGTATTCCAAACGAACCGGTTTACCAGTTTTGAGTGTCAACAGCGAACAGAGATCCTCCAGCATGATCTCCTGCTTGCCGCCGAAGCCGCCGCCAATTCGCGGTTTAATCACGCGGATCTTCTTTTCCGGCAATCCGATGAGCGGCGCAATGATCCGGCGCACGTGAAAGGGTACCTGCGTGCTGGTCCGCACAACCAGGCGATAATCCTCATCCAGGTAGGTGATGCAGATATGAGGTTCCATCTGCCCATGCTGCTGTTTGGGTGTGCGGAACTCGCCTTCATGAATGGTGTCGCACTCTGCGAAGGCGGCGTCCGGCTGGCCGACTTCGGCTTCGATGTGATACACGGTATTGTGCTGCGGATCATGGATCGCTTCCGTATCGCTCTCATCATGGATCACCGGCGCATCTTCTTTCATGGCTTCCTGTGCATCCAGAACATGGGGAAGGACTTCATAATCCACATCGATCAGCTGTAGAGCTTTCTCGGCAATCTCTCGGTTATCCGCTGCAAGCACGGCCACACGGTCTCCGACATGCCGCACTTTATTATCCAGGACAACTTGATCGTAGGGCAGGGGCTGTGGATAGCTCTGCCCGCCGGTTGCGTACTTGATCCTGGGTATGTCTTTATAGGTCAGCACCGCGCGGACGCCCGGCATGGCCAGGGCTTTGCTCACGTCAATGTCGCGGATGCGCGCGTGGGCGTGCGGGCTGGTTAATAGCGCGCCAAAAAGCAGCCCATCCGGATGGACATCGTCTGTAAAGGCAGGATTTCCCGTGACCAATTTCACACCATCCACTTTCATCGGCGCTTTACCCACCATATTAAGTTCGGACATTCCTTCCGGTGTTAAGACCAATGGCGGAAGAGGGGCGGTATTTCCATCGCGGCGATAAAAAGCTCGGGGCAAATCAATGGAATCCACATTCGCCGGCATTTTGATATCCGGGACTGAATATTCGGCAGGGGTTTCACCCCTCATCCTGGCAGCGCCACGCATGACAGCATCCACAATCCGAACGTAGCCAGTGCAGCGGCACATCACTCCCGCCAATCCTTCTCGCACTTCAGTCTCTGTCGGGCGGGGATTCTTATCCAAAAGGGCTTTGGCAGTAAGGATCTGGGCAGGAGTGCAGAAACCGCATTGGATCGCACCGGTTTCCAGGAAAGATTGCTGGAGCGGATGGAGATTTGCGGGAGTGCCCATGGATTCGAGTGTTTCTACCTTTTTCCCTTCGACGGTTCCGATCTTGATCAGGCAGGAATTGATAGGCACGCCGTTGATCAATACGGTGCACATCCCGCAGTCGCCTTCGCGGCAGCCGGATTTCACGCTTTTCAACCCGCTTTCCCGCAAATAATCCAAAAGAAGGCGATTAGGATTGACATCCGCTTCAACTTTTTCTCCATTAAGATCAAAATTGATTATTTTCGATTTCTCAGGTGAAGATTTTTCGGTCATTTCACTCGCTCCTGTATTCAAGATTGGGAAAAACGAAGGTATAAAAAACCATATTAATTATATAGAAGATTTATTAGATACGGCTGATTAAAAGAAAAATCCGGTAGAACCGGATTTCAGGCGGGAGCGACGGGATTCGAACCCGCGGTCTCGGCCTTGACAGGGCCGCATGTTAAGCCACTACACCACGCCCCCGCGGGAGTCAACAGTTTAACATACTCTATTCAAAGCGTCAAGAATAAGTTATCGCGTGTAGGAGCAAAGTAGTAAGGTCCTATTCCAGCAAAATTAAAATGTCCTAATCAGAGGACAACACAGATGAAATGGACCATAGCAATGACACAAGCGGAACTGGAACGGAAAACGATCATAGAACAAGCGCTAGACAAAAGGATTAC
>Ga0209164_1001820_pt1 | contig 25196 bp, 23 predicted proteins | sample MTBNYHSulfiMetaG_FD_187458 | JGI IMG/M metagenome (GOLD analysis project Ga0209164, IMG submission 187458) | Enrichment culture microbial communities from rom New York Harbor, USA that are MTBE-degrading - MTBE-NYH (New York Harbor Sulfidogenic)... | ecosystem: Environmental > Aquatic > Marine >... | reverse complement strand
ATCGGCGATCACCGGGCGCGCTGTCAAAGTAGGATAATCCTCATGCAGCTCCAGCAAGACCTCAAAGATGCTGTTCTCGCCGTGACCGAGCAAGATCAGCTCGGCCGGCCCCCAATTGGCCACCTGACGGCAAAGTTCACCGGCGATCGAGCCGCCCGCGCCGGTCACCAAGACGCACTTATCCCGCAGGCTCATGCCCACTCGCTGGCGGTCGACGTCAACCGGCTTGCGCCGCAGCAGGTCGGTGATTTCGACCTCCCGCAGGCGGTTGACGCTCACCTCTCCGCCGATCAACTCATACAGACCGGGCATGGTGCGGAAAGGCACGCCCAACTGACGGCAGGTTTCGGCCACCTGACGCAACACACTGCCGGGCGCGCTGGGGATGGCCACGACGACCTCGTCGACCGGTCGATTCTCGATCTCGCGCCTCAGGTCAGAAAGCTGGCCCACTACAGGAACGCCGTAAATCTGGTGATCTTGCTTGTCGGGATCGTCGTCCAGGTAGGCCAGGGGCTTGAGGTGTAACTGAGGGTTGCGCTGAAGCTCGCGCACCACCAGTGCCCCAGCATCACCAGCACCAATAATCAGCGCACTGCGGTCACGCCCAGGCGCCAGCCGAGCCGTCCGGCGGCGTTCGGCATCCATGCGCAAGATCAAACGCACCGCGCCGACCGATAAGACCGACAGCAGCCAATCGATGATGAAGACTGATTTGGAGAAGTAGCGAAACTCAAAGGTGAAATACAGGGCGAACATAACCGCCGTCACCAAGGCGGAGGCCACGGTGACCGCCAACACGATCAAGCGCACCTCGCGCATGCTGGCGTAGGCCCACACACGGCGGTAAAGCCCGAACTGGCGGTAGACCAGTGGCTTCACCACCCAGGCAACGCCGAGCATAATCAGTGCCGTGGGCAGGTAATCGATGAAGAATTGTGCCAGCTCGAGGCGCAGCACGAAGCTGGCCACCACGCAAACGGCGATCAGGATCAGGTCAGCGAAGAGCAGGCCGCGGGCGCGCAAGCGTAGTCGCGAGATCATGGCTGCATCCATTCCACCGTGCGAGCCAGACCATCTTCCAAAGTGGTCTCGGCGCGGAAGCCGAGCAGCTCGGCAGCCAGGGTCGGATCGCCCAGAGAACGATATATGTCACCGGCGCGCGGGTCATCGAACTTGGGTTCAAGCACCTCCGGCAACAGGGAACGCAGAGCAGCCAGCAAATCAAGCAATGAGACCTCTCGGCCACTGCACACATTGAAAGCCATCCCAGGCGCTTTCGGAGCCTGAGCAGCGATCAGATTGGCCTGCACCACGTCATCGATGTAAATGAAATCGCGTGATTGACTGCCGTCGCCGTAAATGACCGCCACTTTGCCCTCCAGGGCGCGTCGAATGAAAATCGGGATAGCAGCGGCGTAGTCTGAATGGGGAGATTGGCGCGGCCCGTAGACGTTGAAGTAGCGCAGCGCCACTACCGGCAGGCCGAGCGAATGGGTGTAAAGCTGGGCGAAGACCTCGTTGACCTGCTTGCTGGCAGCATAGGGGGAAAGCGGCTGCGGGGAGAGCGATTCCTTCAGGGGCAGCGAGGGGTTCTCGCCATAAACGGCGGCACTAGAGGCCAGCACCACCCGCTGCACGCCAACCCGACGGGCGGCTTCCAACAAGTTAGAGGTGCCCTGGATGTTGACCTGGTAGCAAGTTTGCGGGTCTTCTACCGAAAGTGGGGGGGAAACGAAGGCCGCCTGATGGTAAATCAGCTCGACGCCCTCAACGGCAGCGTTCACTTGGTCGAGGTCGCGCAGATCGCCTACCACCATCTCTACCTGTTCTTCCACAGAGGCCAGGTTAGCCTCGACGCCGGTGGACAGATCGTCGAGGACACGCACGCTATCACCGCGCGCCACCAAGGCCTCGACGAGATGAGACCCGATGAAGCCCGCCCCACCGGTCACCAGCACGGAGGCCATCTCAGCGCCCTCGGAAACCGAACACCGTGCCGACCGTGCGCAGCAGGATGATGAAATCAAGCCAAATGGTGCGGTGTTTGATATAGTACAGGTCGTATTCCAGTTTGACGACCATCTCCTCGATGGTCCCGGCGTAGCCGAAATTGATTTGCGCCCAGCCGGTGATCCCCGGTTTGGCCAACAAACGAGCGCGGTAGAAAGGGATCTGCTTCTGGAAGTGCTCCATCAGTTCAGGCCGCTCGGGCCTGGGCCCGACCAGGCTCATATCCCCGCTGAGCACGTTGAGGAATTGAGGCCACTCATCGAGGCGCGTCTTGCGCAGGAAACGCCCCAAAGCCGTGGCGCGGCGGTCGGCTTCTTTGGCAAGCTGGGGCTGGCCATCCTGCTCGGCATCCGTTCGCATGGTGCGGAACTTCCTGATTCGGTAAGGGCGTCCGCCCTTCCCGGCTCGCGTTTGCGAGAAGACCACCGGCCAGCCTGACTCGAGCAAGATCGCCAAAGCGATGAATGGGGTGATCATCGTCAGGATCAACACCCCCACCAGCCCGCCGACGACATCCACCAGCCGCTTGCCCATCTCGTAAAAGGCGCTCACCCGAGCCTCATCGACCAGCGAGCGCAGCACCCAATCGGCCTCCAGATAATGCACGGGCACACGCCCCAGCAACTCTTCATAAGCCACCGGCATGCGAGTGATCTCGACACCGCGTTCTTGGGCTGTGAGCAAAGCGTTGAAGGTCTCGTCGCGCATCTTGCCAGAGATGGCCACGATGGTATCGGTGATCTCTTGCTCAGCTACCAAATCCAGCAAGTAATCGCCGCCCGCCAAAACCTGGTGCCCGTTCACCTGCGTGCCGATCTTCTGGGGGTCGTCGTCAAGCACGCCCACCACGTGGAAAGGTGGGGAATCCAGCCCGTTGATTACCTTGAGAAGCGCTTGGCCGGTCACGCCAGCGCCCAGCAAGACCACCCGGCGCAAGAACTGGGGGGCAGTGAAAATACGAATGTAAAAAGCACGCCACAACAGCGTGAGCAGCGAGGCTGCCCCTACAAATCCAGCCACCCCGCGGCGAGGCAGCGAGCGCGGCTCGGATGTGAAGTAGATCACCATATACAGGCCGATGCCGATCAGAGCGGCGGTGGCCACCCCTCGCAAGGTCTTGCGCCAGTCGGCAGCGCGATGGGTGTCGTAGGTCTCCACCAGCAAGATCAGCCAGATAAAAGGCATCAGGAAGAACCAGAACGGCGGGCGCACTCGCAGAAATTCAACAAACCTGACCGGTTCCTCGCCCAACTGCCAATAGAACAGGGCAATACCTAGGGCGATAAAGCTCATCAGCAAATCCCCAGCGATCAGCAGGTAGCGCCTCTCCCCCAGACGCAAACGCCAGCGGCTGGTTTTGTGATTCTCGTGGGGATCGGTCATGGCCGTTTCTTCATCAGGATTTGCGAGCCTGGGAGTGGGGAAAGCTGCCCTTACTCATCATCACTTGCTTCCGGCAAGCCCCAGCAATTGCCGCAGGGCGCTCCACAGAAAAGCTGCACCCCAGCTCAAGTGCATGGTCGCCATTGCCAGTGGCACACCCAGCAGCAAAGTCGCATCGCGGCCTGCCAGGGCGCTCTGTAATCCGGCTGCAAGAAGAATCAGGGCATATGATACCACCTCAGCCAGCAAAACCAAGCCAAAAAGTGGTGATGCCCAAGAGAGCAGCCCCAAAAGGATCAGGCTCAACACAAAAGCCGGAGGGATGGCTTGCCGCCAGCGCAGGGTATCGAGATAGCGGCGCAGCATGTGGGCCTTCCAGAAGCCGTAGCGCCAGTATTGCCGAGCGAGCGCCGACAGATTGGCGCGGGCGTAATAGGTGCTGCGAATGGCCGGGTCGAGCCAGATACGCCCGCCAAAGCGGCGAATGCGCACGTTGAATTCGTAATCCTCATTTGTGAGCAAGGTCTCGTCAAAGCCGCCCAGCTCGTCCACCAGGGCACGGCGGAAACCGCCGAAGGGCACGGTGTCGGCCTCCCGAGCGCTGGCGGTATAGCGATAGTGGGCGTCGCCTACCCCCAGCGGATGGGCCGCGGCGACCGCGATGGCGCGGGCGATCCAACTCTCGCCTCCCGGTTGGATATCCCACACGCCGCCCACGTTGTCGCCCTTGCCCGCCTTCAGGGCCGCCACCACGCGCTCGACGTAGTCCCGGCGCGGCTGGCTGTGGGCGTCCAGCCGCACAATGAATTCCCCACGTGCCGCCTGCAGGGCGCGATTCAGCCCGGCGGGGATCACCCGGGTCGGGTTATCGACGACCTGGATAGGAAGGTCGGGGTGCTCCTGGGCAAAGTCGGCGATCTGCTCACGGGTGCCGTCGGTGGACAGGCCATCGGCGATGACCACTTCCATTTGCTGGCGCGGGTAGCTCTGCTCGTAGACGGCTTGCAACAAGCCCTTGATGGTGCGATATTCGTTCAAGCACGGGATAATAATCGAAACTTCAGGCATGGGCAGAGGGGGAATAGGGCAAACGCACCTCAAACAGGCTGCCCTGGCCGGGTTGGCTGTGCACGGAGATCTCCCCACCGTGGGAGTGGATGATCTCCTGCGCGATCGCCAGGCCCAGCCCAGCGCCGCGCCGCTCGCCGCCCTGGCGGGATTTATCCACCTGGTAGAAGCGCTCAAAGATGCGCGGAAGCTCCTCAGTTGGGATGCCGGAACCGCTATCGGCCACCGAAACGGTGACGACGCCTTCGGCAGCGGCGGCGTGCAGCTTGACCACCCCTCCGGCGGGCGTGTGCTTGAGGGCGTTATCCAGCAAGTTGGTAAACACCAGAGCCAAGCGGTCGCGGTCGCCGATGAACTGCGGCAATCCATTCACGTCTAACTCCAGCTTTACCTTAGCATCTTGGAATAAAGGCTGGAAGTTGTTGGCGACCTCACCCAGCAGGGCGATCAAATCCAGGGGGGCGCGCTCGAGATCGGCGGTCCCGGCGTCCAGGCGCGCCAGATCGAGCAGATCGGCCACCAGGCGGTGCATGTGCCCGGCTTGGTCGTAGATCACCTGAGCGGCCTGCCGCTGAGCTTCCGGGCTATCGGCGGTGCCGTCTAGGATGGCCTGGGCGAAGCCCTGGATGGAGGTGAGCGGCGTCTTGAGCTCGTGGGATACGTTAGCGACGAAATCGCGCTGTGAACGCTGGCTGGCATCCACCTGGCCGAGCATCTCATTGAAAGCGCTCCCCAGGGAACGTACCTCACGCGGGCCTTCGATCTCGATCGTAGAGCGGTCACCGGCCGCCACGGCACGCGCCGCCTGTGACATGCGCTGGAGCGGCGCCGCCACCCAACGGCTGACCAGGTAAGCCAGCAGCAAAGAGAGCAACAAAGCGATCAACCCGGCCAGGAACATAGCTCGGAACAGCTCACCGCTGATCGGCGAGGCCAGCACCTCTATTAGCGGCTGGCGAGGCGTGGCAATCACCAGGTAATGATTGCCGAGAATCTGCCTGCCCGAATACAGCCACTGCTTGCCGGAATCGTCGCGGATGAGGTAAGCCTCACGTAAGGGGTTCTGCGGCAGGCTCCGGAGAGTCGGGAAAGCGACTTCTTCGTTAGCGCGCGAATCACCCACCGCGTTGCCATCAGAATCTATCAGCAGCACCCGCATCCCCAGCGTCTCGTCCAGGCGTTGCAAGGCGCTCTCGATCTCCTCCGGCTCGCGCAATGAAATCTCTTGCACCCTGAGCAACTGAGCGGCATTCGACAACAGTTGCACGCGCGCCACCCAGTTCCGGCCGACCAGGTAAGCCAACAGCGTGGTGGAAACGACCACCAGCACGACGCTGACCACCAACACATAGGTCAGCCACAGCCGCGAGCGCAGAGAGGAGAACATCACAGCACCAGCTTGTAGCCCACTCCAGTGACCGTCTCGATGCGAGTTTGGCTGCCGGCCAGTTTCTTGCGCAGGTGGGCGACGTGAACGTCAACCGTGCGGGTCTGGCCGACAAAATCGTAGCCCCAGGCCAGCTTGAGAAGCTGCTCGCGGCTGAGCACCAGGCCTTTGTGCTCGACGAATGTCAGCAGCAGATCGAATTCCTGCGTGCGCATCTCGACCGGCTTTCCCGCCACTTGCACCTCCCGACGGGCAGCATCCACGACCAGGTCGCCGAAATGCAGGGGGGCCTCAGTAACCACCGGGCGCTCGGTGCGTCGCAGGATGGCTTTCACCCGCGCCACCAGCTCGCGGGGGTTAAAAGGCTTGGTCATGTAATCATCGGCGCCCAGTTCCAGGCCGACGATCTTGTCAAAATCCTCGTCGCGCGCCGTGAGAATCAAGATCGGCGTGGCGTCATCAGCGGCGCGCAACTGCTTGCAAACCTCAAAGCCGTCTACCTCAGGGAGCATCAGGTCAAGCACCACCAGGGCAGGCTGCAAGCGCGTGATAGCTTCCAGGGCGGCGGTGCCATCGGCAGCCGACTCAACGCGAAAACCATCGCGCGCTAAATACATCTGCGCCAACTGCACGATGTTGGGCTCGTCGTCCACCACGAGGATCAATTCGCCGCTCACAACAACTCCCAATGCGACCTTATCAAGCCTTCAAGTAGGCCACCGCTTCGATCTCAACGGCCGCACCGGCCGGCAAGGCAACCACCTGTATCGCCGAGCGCGCCGGGGGATTCTCGCCGAAGAACTCACCATAGACCTGGTTGACAGCGGCATAGTCGCCGATATCGGTCATGAAAATGGTGACCTTGAGCACCTGGGCAAGCGAACTGCCGCCAGCTTCCAGCACGGCGCTCAGGTTGTGCAGGGCCTGGCGCGTCTCCGGGATGACGCCCCCAGGAACCAGCTTACCGGTCTCAGGATCGAGGCCGATCTGCCCCGAAGTGAACAGCAACTCTCCCCAGCGCACGCCGGGAGAATAGGGGGCCAGTGGTTTGGCGGCCCCCGGGGGGAGGATGGCCTGTTTGTCGGTATGTCCCATGGTCTACCTCACACGGTCAGAGTGGCAAAGCGTACTCATTGTATACGAACTCGCAGGCTGGGTCAAAGATAGCCTATCGAGGAACTGGGGATTACTTTCGCCAGACCCAATCGCCGCCCACCATGGTCGCCGTGGGCTGAAGTCGGCGCAATTCCTCCGGCACGCAGGTGAACGGGTCAAGGTCGAGCACGATCAGATCGGCCAGGTAGCCAGGAGTCAGCCTGCCCAGACGGTCTTCCATCCCGGCGGCGTAGGCTGGGCCGGAGGTATAGGCCATCAAGGCCTGCGTCAGGTCGAGGCGCTGCTCCGGATACCAGCCCTCCGAAGCCGGGCTGCCGTCGGCGCGGCGGCGTGTGAGGGCGGCGTGCAGGCCCCAGAAGGGGTTGGGAGAATCGACGGGGGCGTCCGAGCCAAAGACCAAGCGTGTGCCCCGTTCTAGCAGGGATCGCCAGGCGTAGGCATAGCGGGCACGTTGACCCCAATAAGCATCCGCCGCCTGCATGTCGGCGGTGGCGTGTATCGGCTGCATGGAGGCGGTCACGTCCAACTGCGCCAGTCGCCCCAGGTCATCGGGATGCAGCAACTGAACGTGCTCGATGCGGTGGCGGAGATGGGGCAGGCCCTGCTCCCGCTCATAGCGACGCAATTCAGCGAAGGCGTCCAGAACCTCATGGTTGGCACGGTCGCCGATGGCATGTACGCTCATGCTCAAACCGCCACGCGCCGCCCGGGAGGCATACTCGAAAAGCGCTTCACGGTCCACAATCAGGATGCCGCGGTTGTCTGGGTCGTCCTCATAAGGCTCGAACATGGCGGCGGTGTGCGGGCCCAGGGCCCCGTCAGCGAAGACCTTGAGCGCTCCGATACGCAGCGTATCATCGCCATCACCGGTGCGCAGGCCAGCCTCAAGGGCGCCCTCAAAATTATCGATCACGATCTGTTTAAGCACCCGCAAGCCCAGCTCCTGGCGTTCCTTGAGAATTCGCAGCTCCTGGAGGCCGTGGCGGCTGAAATCATGCGCCCCGGTCAGCCCCATGGCCCACAGATCGGCCTGCGCGGCTTTGAGCGCCGAAATAGTCTCTTCTTGGGTGGGCTGGGGGATAATATCCGAGACCAGCTCCATGGCGGCCTGCTCGAACAAGATACCAGTGGGCTGGCCATCAGCAGAACGCTGGATCTTCCCTCCCGGCGGATCGGGGGTACTGGCATCGATCCCGGCTATCCGCAAAGCGGAAGAGTTGGTCCAGGCGGCGTGCAGCGAGATGGCCGTCAGGTAAACGGGGTGCTGGGGGGCGGCTCGATCCAGTTCAGCGGCCGTGCCGAAGCCTCCCGGCCATTCGTTTTGGTTCCAGCCGTGCCCCTGGATCCATTCGCCGGGCGGCGTGGCTTGGGCACGTTCGGCTACGCGCACTAAGCACTCTTCCTTCGTCGCCGTGGCGCAATCGAGTTTTTGAAGCCCGAGGGCATAATAACGCAGGTGTATGTGGGCGTCGGTCAGGCCGGGGAGGATGACGCGCCCAGCCATATCTTCGTACTGGGCACCCTTTTCAGCCCCGGCGCGTATCGTATCGTCGTCTCCCAATGCCAGGATACGCCCCGCTTTGGGGGCGCGGTCGTCGATCGCTAAAGCAGTGGCTTGAGGCCGCTCGGGGTCGAGCGAACGAATTCGAGCGTTATAAAGGACGCGCATCGCCGCCATAGGCTGGGAACGCTAGTCGATCTCCCCCGCCAGGCGCTCCACCAGCGCGTTCAGCTCTTCATCGGAATAATAGTGGATGATGATCTGTCCCCCCTTGGCGCCGTGGCTCACGCTGACCTTGGTGGACAGGGCGCTGCGCAGTTGCTCTTCAATGCGTTTGATCTCCGGGGAAGGGGCGGGTTTGGCCTTCTTGGCCGGCTTGACCCCTTTGAGTTTACGCGCCAATTCTTCTGTCTGGCGGACACTGAGACCCTTGTCGATCACCGATTTGAGCGCCGCGCTCTGCGCCTGTGCGCTGGGTAGGGCCCGCAGCGCCCGGGCATGCCCCTCGGAAATCCCCCCATCCAACAAGGCTTGCTGAACCGCCTTGGAAAGATCGAGCAATCCCAGCGTGTTGGTGATCGCCACGCGGCTTTTGCCGACCCGCTCGGCGATCTGCTCGTGGGAAAGCCCGAAAGTCTCGTTCAATTGGTGATAGGCCTCGGCGGCCTCCAGGGGGTTGAGGTCGGTGCGCTGTAAGTTCTCCACCAGGGCCAGTTCGAGCAGTTGATGGTCGCTGGCTTCGCGCAGAACGACGGGCACTTCCGCCAGGCCAGCTTGCCGGGCAGCCTGCCAGCGACGCTCCCCGGCTACCAGGGTGTACTGTCCCTCGGCCTCCCCGCGGGTGACGATCAAGGGCTGAATGACGCCGTGCTCGCGGATCGAGGCGGCCAGTTCGGCCAACTGCTCCTCATCGAATTTGCCGCGCGGCTGGTGTGGGTTGGGTTTGATGCGATCGATACCGATTTGAGTCAAACCACCCTCGGCCTCTACCTCCTCGTCCAGGGGGATGAGAGCATCAAGTCCCTTGCCCAGCCCAGATTTCCTGGCCATCAAATCGCCTCCTCCACAGGTACAGATACCCCATCTTCGGCAAGCACCTGGCGCGCCAGAGCATGGTAGGCCTGGGCACCGGGAGAGTTGGGGAAATAGGCCAAGATCGGCAAGCCGTAAGAGGGGGCCTCCGCCAGCCGCACGCTGCGCGGGATCACCACGTCCATCACCAAGTTCGGGAAGTGGCGGCGCACTTCGGCGACCACATCCTTGGCCAAATTGGTGCGCCCGTCGTACATCGTGAGCACCACCCCACGCACCTTGAGGCTGGGAAAAATCGCCCGGCGCACACGCTCGATGGTCTGTGTGAGCATGCTCAAGCCTTCCAACGCCAGGTACTCACACTGAACTGGGATGAGCAAGCCATCCTTGGCGGCCACCATGCCGTTAAGGGTGAGCAATCCTAGAGAGGGAGGGCAGTCGATCAGGATGTAGTCGTAGCGCGCCTCGATGGGCTCCAAAGCATGCTTGAGCTTGGATTCACGCGCCAACATGCTGACCAACTCCACTTCAGCACCTGCCAAGGAAGGCGAGGCTGGCAACAGCGAAAGCTTGAGGCGCGGGTTGTGCAGGATGCTCTCGGCGGCAGGCACCTCATCCAGCAAGGCTTCATAGGAGCCGCTCTCGACGTTGTGCTTGTCGATCCCCAGACAAGAGGTCGTGTTCGATTGGGGGTCAATGTCCACCAGCAAGACGCGCTGGCCGTAATGAGCCAGGTAAGCGCCCAGGTTGATGGCGGTAGTGGTCTTGCCAACGCCGCCCTTTTGGTTGACCAGTGTGTAAATCAGTGCCACTTCTCAGCCCATTTCGGCGGTCAGATCGTAGATCTCGTGAGGCTCGGGGACGCCCCGCAAGCCCTGGCGGGTGACCGAGTGTGCCGCAACCTGATTGGCGAAACGCGCCGCTTCAATCGGATCGTCGCCAATGCGCAAGCGGCTGAAAAAAGCCGCCGCGAAGATATCGCCAGCGCCAACCGAATCGGCCATCTCGACGGTAGGCGCCGGGAGGTGGTAGTGCTCGCCGCCCAAATGCAGGTAAGCCCCGTTAGCGGCGTCGGTGACAGCCAGGATGGGGCACACAGCAGCCAGTTCGTCAATGCGCCCTAGGTCGCCGTCCACGTCTTCCATGCTCAGCACGGCAGCGTCCACCTGCTGGAGGACGAAGCGTGCCTCCGGCCACTCGCCGACGCGCACGCGCCCATCGGCATCCCATTCCCGCAACCAGCCCTGCAAGGTGGCGCAAAGCAGGGCACCCTCGAAATGGCGCACTAAAGTGGGGAGCACCTCTTGGGCTACCGGCGCCAGGTGAACGAGTGGCGCGCCCCGCCAAACCTCAGGGACCAGATGATAGTCCAGTTCATCGGCCACGTGATGGATGATCTGTGTGCGGCCTTCCGGCCTTGTTATGTTCTCAAACGTAGTGCTGTGCTCGCAGGGAGCATTGGCAACCACCACCCCTTTCAGCGCCGCAAGCGGGAGCTCCTCGCCCCAGGAGGTCACCACGCCCACCCGCTGGCCAAGGGCGCGGGCGGTGAGGGCAGCATAAGCAACCGTGCCACCCAGGCTGGGACCGTGTGGTGTGATGTCCTGGGTGAGATGCCCGATCAAGAGGTAATCTACGGGGCTGAAATCGGGGTAGTTGAGCATGCCGGAATTATACCGTACTTGATTCTGAGCGCCGAAGTGCGGGCGATATGCAAAAGGGGTGCACGAACGCCCCGATGGTTCAAAAAAGGCAGGCTGATAGCCTGCCTTAATTCGAATACGAGTGCTAACGTAAACCTACTTAGGGATGATCGTCACCTTGCGGCGCGGCTCCTGGCCCTCACTCTCGGTGGTCACGTGGGGATGATCGCGCAATTCCAGGTGCACGATGCGGCGCTCGTTGGGCGGCATCGGCTCAAGCTTCTGGCTGCGACCGCTCTTTATGGCCTGACGGGCCATGCGGCGAGCCAACTGACGCAAACTCATTTCGCGACGGCCTCGATAACCAGCCACGTCCACCACAATGTGTGCCCCGCGGCCCAATTCCTTGCCTACGATCAAGCGAGTGATGAACTGCAAGGCATTCAAGGTTTCAGCGCGGCGGCCGATCAAGAAGCTCAAATCCCGGCCCTGCACGTCGACGATGATGGGCGGATCGTAGCGATCATCGTCGCTTTCACCCACGTAAGCGGTGACCTCGGCAGTAACTCCCATACGCTCGAGCAGCTCGAGCACCGTGGCGCGCGCGACCTCAAGCGCCTCTTGGGTGTCCGGATCGGATGGCGCCTGTCGCGAGACTGAGACTGGCGCGGGGGCAGCTGTTTCCAGTGCATCATCGATGATCGTCAGTCGAACACGCGCTTGGCGGCTGCCCAGCCCCAGCAGGCCGCGCCCCCCCTCATCGAGCACCTTCACCTCGACTTGATCCCTGGAGAGGCCCAACTCAGCCAGGCCTTTATCAATCGCTTCTTTTACCGTAGGGGCAATCGCCTCCAAGTTTGCACGCCGTTCGTTCATCATCGTTCCGCACACTCCCAAAACGCTAGGTTTTCTCTTCTGCCTTCTTGGGCAACAGATTGCGCCACTCCAAGCGCCCCATCAGCGCATACTGGGCAATGGTGGCAATGTTCCCAGTCACGAAATAGAGCGCCAGGCCGGCAGCGTAAATATAGGAGATATAGCCCATCAAGAGGGGCATGTAGATGTTCATCGCTGCGGCCATCCCGCCGCCCTGCTGATCCGTGGCTGGCGGAGCCATCAGCTTGGTTTGCAAGTAAGAAGTGATCACCACGACGATCGCCAGCACGGGAATGCCAAAAGACAGAAAATCCACATGCAAGCGTTCAGGCTGCCCGAGGTCCATCCACAGGAAGCTGCTGTTGAGCGGGATCAGGCTGGCGACGTCAGGAAGCGCAAGCTGGCGCGAAAGCTCCAGCAACTGGATGGGCGTGGAGGCCAGCGAGCGGGTTACCGCCCAATAAAGCGCAAAGATGATCGGAAGCTGCAATAGAGTGGGCAGACAGGAACTAAGCGGGCTGACGCCCATTTCCTGATAGATCTTCATTTGCTCCTGGGCCAGCTTTTCGCGGTCATTCTTGTATTTCTTCTGGATATCCTGCCACTTCTTGGACTTCATCAGTTCCTGCTGGGCCTGAGCCGCCTTCACCTGCTTCGCCGTGAGCGGGTAGAGCGCCAGCCTCACCAAGATCGTGAAGATGATGATCGCTAGGCCAAAATTCCCCCCGATCAGATTATAGATAAAGACCAGTGCGTTGATAAATGGGACTACGAGAAAATCCAACATAGATGGTTTCCTTCAGATCGCAGTTCAGTTCTGTGGGACGAAGGTCCAGTGCTGGTTGCCCTCGACATCCAGCGCCACGACGATGCTTTCGCCGCCCACCACGCCGACCAGGATCAAGTCGCCTGCTACCACCGGCGAGCTGTACAACTGACCGCCAAGGCTGCGCGTCCAACGAGTATCGCCGCTCGAGTCAATGGACAGCACATTGCCGCCCTCATTGGTAATGTAAACATCCTCCCCAACCACCAGCGGCGTGGCCGTGATCGTCGACCCAGTCTCCAAACGCCACAATTCTGCGCCGGTCTGGGGGTCGAAGGCATACAAGACCCCGCTCAGGTCGGCGGCATAGACCTGCTCGTGACCCAGGCTGGGGCTGGCCCACACCCAATCTTCGGTGGCCGCACGCCACAAGATATTGCCATTGCGGCTATCCAGGGCAAGGACCTCGCTGTTAAAGGTGCCCACAAAAAGCGTGCCGTCGGAACTCAGAGCCGGAGCGCTCACCACGGCGGCATCGAGCTCCTGTTGCCAGAGGAGCTCCCCGCTGGCATCGAGGGCATAGAGATTGTGGTCCATGGCTGGCAAATACAGCGTGCCATCCTCGCTGGTAGGCGTAGCCCACAGCGGGCGCTCGGCCTCGAAGGTCCATTGCAGTTGCCCACCGATATCGAGCGCATAAAGCATCCTATCGGCACTGGGGGCATAGATGGCATCGCCAACGGCCAACGGACTAGCAATGAAACGGTTGTATGTGTCAGCGTAAGACCAATTCAATCGCCCACTGTTGTGCGGGTCGAGGCTGTATAAGACGTTATCGTAGCCGCTGGCCAGCAATTGCCCATCTTCGGTGAGGACAGGTGGGGCATAGAAGGACTGGGTGCGTGAAGTCTCTTGCGGGTAACGCCAGCTCTCGTTCCCGGTCACCAGATCCAGGGCATAGATGTGCTGACCGTAGGCAACGTAGGCGCTGTCCTCGTTCACGGTGATACCCGGCCAGCTCGAGGCAGTGAAACCACTGCCACAGCCTGCCAGCACCAAAACCAGCAACAGGAGGATTACAGGGGTTAGAATTCGATTTGATTTCATAGCGGTTTGTCGTTATTGGCTCGTTTCATCTCTCCGCTGGTGGGAAGGTGCGCCGGGCTCCCGGCCACAGCGCGGCCCTGTTCAGCGGTCGATTAGGGCACCGGATCGTAGCCGCCCGGATTGAAGGGGTTGCAACGCATAAGCCGGTGGATTGTCATCCAGCCGCCTTTGAGAAGCCCGTATTTGTAGATTGCTTGATAACTGTAATGCGAGCATGAAGGATAAAAACGGCAGGTGTCACCCAGCGCGTGTGAGATCGTTTGCTGGTAGAAATGGATGAGCAAGAGCGGCAGGAAACGCGGCAGAGTTCCCAACGTGAGAGGCAACTCGCGCAAAGATGGCGAGCGGTGCAAGTGTATTTGAGGGGAAAGCTCTGTGTTTTCGGTGATCATCAATCTTTACTGAGTAATTGCGCCCGTTTGAGCAGGCCACCTAGCGCCTCGGTCACTGCGGGGCTCTTCTGCTCCAAGATCGGGCGGCGAGCCAGAAGAATGACATCGTGAGGGGACATAATCCGCGAGAGCAACGGGGCTGCTGCTGCACGCAGGACACGCTTGGCCCGATTTCGCGCTACGGCACCGCCGAGAGACCTGCCAGCGGCCACACCGACGCGCGAGTGGCCGCATTCGTTTGGTAAAGCGATCAAAACGACAAACGGGTGGGCATAGGACTTCCCAAGACGCCTCACCCGCCTAAAGTCGGTCGATTTGGTCAGGCGAAAGCTGCGCTTCACCTCTGGACCTTACCAGCGCGAGCACAGCCCGCCAGGCACACATGGGTCTCCGCCCGGCGAGGCTCAGCTCTTCCAATTGACCTTCTTGACGTGGTTATTCATGCTTGGCGTCAAGCGGTGGCGTCCCTTGAGGCGGCGGCTCTTAAGCACCAGGCGCCCTTTGGCTGTAGACATACGTGAACGAAACCCATGGACGCGCACACGGCGGCGACGCTTGGGCTGATAAGTTCTTTTCGGCATGTATCTTCCTTACTCTCCTACCAGTTTAACTGCCGAGCGATTATACCCTACTGACCTGGTTTGGTCAAACTATACTCACAATGTCGGGGAATCGCCCTTAACGCTTCATTTTCAGCGTCATCAACCGCCATCGTCAGGGTCAGTCATCCCCGGCTGGCGCACCTCCAAAACCTCCCCGTGCAGGTTTATGCGCACCTGAAAGCCTACCATGCCCAGATAAGTGCGCCCCTCCTCCGGGATGCCGGCATCGAGCACTTTATCGAACTGGTCTTCAATATTCTTGAATTGGTTTTCGAGAATGGCGCGGCTGAAGATATCTTCCTGACCAAGCATCTTGGCAGCCTGCTCGCTGAGCAGGTCTTCGTGCCCTTCGACCATATCAGCCATCATCTGCAAGATCTGGCGGTCGACCTGCTCTGAGGGGATGTGTCGCCGGAAGCCGGAATCGTCGACCACGTAGCACGGCTCTTCGCCCACGTAGGCGGTCTCGACAGGGCGGTCGAATTCGTCCACCACAAGGTTGGCAAACAAAGGTTGTCGGGGCATGGCGGTGCAATGATACCGTATTCTCAGAGGCAAAGAGTTAACATTTCATATGAACGAATGCACCATTGGCTGTAAATTAAAAGCGAAAGGCCACCCAGAAAATCTGGATGGCCTTTTGCTTAAAAAAGCATTGGGTTAGCGTTACTCCGTGACCCACTTGTAGAAATGCTTCAGGACTACAGCGATCACCACCACACTGAGGAAGTACAGCGAGTTGCTGAAGAAGTCTGTGATGTAGCTCCCAATGGTGGGAATGGCGCCGAGCGCGTCGTAGGAAAGAGCCAAAGCGATGAACAAGACAAAGAAGCCGGTCTGGTTCTCCTTCGACACCCGCAGGAAGCCAGCGACGAGACCAAAGATCATGAGCAGATAAAGACCAATGTCCCCGACGTCCACAAACGCGCCGATCAGTGCTATCAGCAGGCCAAGGATAAAGGCTAACTTCCCAATCAACTTCGTATCCATAACACTCTCCTTATTAGAACTGGTTTTTTTGTTGGGTAATGTTTACCCGCTTTGTAAAACCCCCTTTGCACTGTTGGGTTACGCAGCCATAAGGCTCAAAACCACGTTGCCAGTCCATATATTCTATAAAATGCAATAGTAGGAGTGCTAAATCAGAAACCCACCCAGAAGTAGGCTTGAACGAACTGTGAACTGTATTTTACTGAAAACCAGGTGAGCGCGACAGGACTAGACCCCGCTACCATTCAAGAACCCATGTCTTTCAATCGCCGTCTCCCTTAAGAGGGAGACGCATACCACGCTCAGCCTTGCTGGCTCTCACTTCGCCGTTGGGGAGTTGAACCCTGACATCATCCCCCTCATCAGTCGCGGTCCGAACAACGTAAGAAGCGCCCGATTGAGCGACCAGCAAATCACAAGGTCTATAAGCCGATATGGTATGCCCATCAACCATGCAGTATGGCGCCTCAGACTCCTGAAGATAGTCGTTTATTCCCTTCATAAGAGCAGCAGACTCCCCCTATTGCCTCACAGGGAGAAGAGCAACTTCAATCCACGCTCTCGCGAGGGGAACGATCCAACACAGTCGAGGTGATGGAGAATCTGGTTAGCTGCGAAAACTGCCCCCAAACTGCACCCGATTTTAAGCTGGGAAGCCGATTTTCTCGACATTACAAAAGTGGCCACCCAAAGTGCTAAAACAAAAACACCACATTTCCTCTACTTCTACCAGAGTGCGGAGTGTCTAGCCCCGAAATACCTATACTTGACAAATGAGTTAAAATCCTGTATTGTTGATATATCAACAATATTCACATTAACTCTATCAAAGCATAGATTTAGTATGTCCATCGAGGACGAACTTTACGCCATTCTCAAAGACATCTATTTCCATATAGATGATGGGGATCGGCGTTTTTTTGGCCAATACGACCTGAGCGTCCCCAGATTCTTTGCGCTGAAACACATTGGCAATAACCCAGGCATCTCGATCACACACCTGAGTGAATTGATGCTAAGCCATCGTAGCAATATGACTCGAATGGTTCGCGGACTAGAAGCAGAGGGGCTAGTGACTCGCAGCCCACACAAGAACGACGGGCGTACACTGCAAATCCATCTAACCGAGGCGGGTGAAAAACTTTTACAACGGGCCGAGCAGGCCCATTGTACGTTTAACAGAGACCGGTTTTCCAACGTAGATAGTGCTACTCGAAAGATACTGCCCCAGTTGGCGAGCTTAAAACGCATGCTCGCAAAGCAACTCAAGCAGTAAACAGGATCCGATGAATTTGCTGGGATAACGACCTATGCTCGCTTCAAGCAAATCCCAAAAAGAAGAGGAGGTGGTAAAGAATCCGAAAAATTCGCCCCTATTCTTTCCAAACGAGGTGTGGAATTCCTAGCCAAAGGGAATAGCCACACTAAAACAACCCTTGTGAGAGGAGAAAGAAAATGTTGAAGAGACTTTGGTTCATCGCCAGCGCGCTGGTTCTGCTTGCTCTGGTGGTAACCGCGTGCACAACTGCTACGGCAACTCCAGAAGCCGAGGTAGCCACTGAAGTAGCCACTACCGAGCCGGAAGTTGAGGAGCCCGTCGCCACTGAAGAGCAGCCCGCGGTTGCCCAGCTCACGATCTGGGCTGACGAACTGCGCGCACCCCTTATCGCTGAACTGGGCGATGCTTTCAAAGCAGCATATGGCGTCGATATCGTTGTCGAGCAACTGGGCTTTGGCGACATCCGTGATAACCTGAAGGTTGCCGGACCAGCCGGCGAGGGCCCCGACATCATCATCGGCGCGCACGACTGGCTGGGTGAGCTGGTCATCAACGGCCTGTTAGCGCCAATCGATCTGGGAGATATGGAAGATCAGTTCCTTGATGCCGCCGTCGAAGCCATGACCTATAACGGCGTACTCTATGGCATGCCCTATGCCATTGAGAACGTCGCCTTCTTCCGCAACCCAGACCTGGTGCCCGATGCACCCGCGACCTGGGATGAAGTTGTTCAAATCGCCGCCGACCTCGAAGCTGCTGGCACGGTTACCCAAGGTTACGTGCTGCAGCAGGGAGACCCCTATCACTTCTTCCCCATCATGACCGCCTTCGGAGGCTATGTGTTTGGCCTCACTGATACGGGTTACAATGCAGATGACGTTGGCATCGATAGCCCAGGCTCACTCGCAGCTGCACAATGGCTGGACACCATGGTCAAAGACGGACACCTTCAACCTGACGTGGACTATGACACAATGCACGTCATGTTTGAAAGCGGTGACGCCGCCATGCTCATCACCGGCCCTTGGGCGCTCTCGCGCATAAGAGATTCGGGTGTCTCCTACGCTATCAGCGATATACCCTCTGGCCCCGGCGGGCTGGGACGCCCGTTCCTTGGCGTGCAGGGCTTCATGGTTAGCGCCTTCAGTGATGATCCGATCCTGGCGCAAACCTTCCTGCTGGAGTTTGTGGCAACCGAGGAGACCATGCAGGCCCTCTACGTAGCGGGCACGCGAGCTTCTGCCTACATACCAGTGTTTGAGCAGACAGATGACCCAGACCTGGCCGCCTTTGGTGAGGCAGGGGTGAACGGTCTACCCATGCCTGCAATCCCTGAAATGTCCGCAGTTTGGACGGCCTGGGGAGATGCAGAGACGATCATCTTCCAACAGCAACAGGATCCCGTTGAGGCTTTCACAAACGCTGCCGAGCAGATCCGCACCGCCATTGCTGAAGGTCAATGAGCACCATAAAATCAAAGGCCAGGGGGGTGATCACCCCCCTGGCCCAAATCTCAGGAGATTTGCCGAGCATCGCCCTGCGACTTGTGGGGCTTGCAATTGTTGACGCGTTCGCGGTCTGGTTCCTCTACCTGCTGATCCGCGACGAGGTTTGGCCACTCACCGTCGCAGTAGCTGCGGTCACATTGGGGCTTAACATTGTCAACTTGCGCGAGGACTTATATCCATTTCGTTGGCTATCACCAGGATTAGCCCTGCTCATCCTGATGGCCCTTTATCCAATCCTTTTCACGGTCTACACAGCCTTCACCAACTACAGCGATGGGCACCTGCTCACGAAACAGCAGGTCATCAACCTGTTAGGGCGCCAGCAATACCTTCCCGAAGGTGCCACCACGTATAGCTGGGTGGCCTTCCGTGGACCAGAAGGGGAGTATGCGCTTTGGCTCACTGCTGAGGACGGCCTGTCGCTACTCGCCCAGCCAGACGAAGCTTTCATCGAGGTCGCCCCAGGAGACGACCGCTTTGGCCCGCTCGATGAGGAGGGCATTCCCCTATCACTAGAAGGTCTGGATCGCCTCTCGCGGCAGGATACTGTTAAATATGTCTCCGAACTGGGCGACCTCAAATTCGGAGAGCCGCCAAACACAATCAAAATCAGCTCACTAGACGCAGCTGCGCAGTACCAGCAGCGCTACGTCTATGATGACGAACTCAATGCGATAGTTGATAACTCCACAGGCGGAACGTATTTCGCGGATGAAGAGACCGGGGTCTTCATCTCCCAAGAAAATGAGGCATTAGTCCCCGGCTACCAGGTTCCAACGGGGTTCAAGAATTTCCAACGCTTGTTCTCTAGCCCAGCTTTACGAGGGCCATTTGTCATGGTGTTCCTATGGACAGTGGCCTTCGCCTTCCTATCCGTAATAACCACGTTCGCTCTGGGCCTTTTCCTTGCCCTGGTGTACAACGACCCCAAGATCAAGGGCAAGAAATTTGTACGCTCACTCTTGATCATTCCATACGCCATCCCGGGCGTGATCGGCATTGTGATCTGGCGCGGGATGCTGAACCCACATCTTGGGGTGATCAGCACAACGATGGAGCAGATCATCGGGTGGGCACCGGCATGGTTTTCAAACCCTTGGTGGGCAAAAGTCGGCATCTTGCTGGTCAACCTTTGGCTGGGCTACCCCTACATGATGTTAATCTCCAGCGGCGCGTTACAGGCCATTCCGGAAGACCTTTATGAAGCAGCCAAGGTAGATGGCGCCAGTGCGTTTCAGCGTTTCCGCAGTATCACCCTCCCTATGCTTCTGGTCTCGGTCGGGCCACTGCTAATCGCCTCGTTCACCTTCAACTTCAACAACTTCAACGTGATCTACCTGTTCAATGAAGGTGGCCCACCGATCCCAGGCACACCCACCCCTGCTGGACACACGGACATATTGATTAGCTACACATTCCGGCTGGCCTTTGCGGGGCATCGAGGGTCCGATTACGGATATGCGGCTGCCATTACAATCGTGATCTTCATTTTGCTCACAATAATTACTGCTTTCAACTTCAGATACACTCGCATTTGGGAGGAGATTTCCGAAAATGTCTAGCTTGAGCGACAAAACGAAATCGCAAGCCACCCTGAGTGGGCAACGAAGATTGACTAGAACTGGACGAGTGATCGTCACGGTCATCGCTGTTGCTTTCGCCCTCTTTCCGGCGCTGTGGGTTGTGTCGGCCTCATTAGATCCGTCTGGTTCACTTGCCACAACCAAGCTCATTCCCACAAATGCATCCCTGCGAAACTTCAGAGAACTTATCAACGACCCAGTGAACCCCTTCCTGCTCTGGCTGTGGAATTCCATCAAGATTTCAACGATTGTCGCCATCCTATCGATATTCATCCTGTCACTCAGCGCATACGCCTTCTCCCGATTTCGTTTTCGCCTCCGCAGGAATTTGTTGCTCGGGGTGTTTCTGGTACAGGTTTTCCCCAGCTCTCTCACCATTGTGGGTCTCTTTTTGCTCGTCCAGCAAATTGGAAGGTACATACCCAGCCTCGGCTTGAACAGCCACGGCGGCTTGATCCTCGTGTACCTTGGCTGGGTAATGGGGATCAATGTGTGGTTAATGAAGGGCTTCTTCGATTCGGTGCCACGTGATATTGATGAATCGGCTATGGTCGATGGGGCAACACATTGGCAGATTTTCTGGCAACTGATCTTCCCACTCGTTCGCCCTATAATCGCAGTGGTCGCCGTCCTGAGCTTCATCGGCACATTCAACGACTTCATCCTCTCTCGAACGATCTTGCAAAGCACAGAAGAATTCACCCTAATGGTTGGCCTATATCTTTTTGTCGATCAACAGTTTGCACAAAACTGGGGAGTGTTTGCAGCTGGGGCGGTCATTGCCAGCGTACCCATCGTGATTGTCTATTTACTACTGCAAGATCAGATCGTTTCGGGACTCACTACTGGCGCAGTCAAAGGTTAACCGCCATCATCGAACCCATCCGAGGGAGGAAACAAATCATCGCAAACTTATGAGGTTGCCATGACCAAGGAAGACCGCATATTTGGGGATATGACATATCTCGATCTGCGAATTGACCGATTCCGAGTAGATACGTCGGGGGTAAGGCATAACATGCGCACATCTCCTTCCAGAATAGTGCCAAACAAAGAGTTTGAGGTCTTCGCTACTACCTCAAAGCAGGGCCCATTTGAGAGACTGACGTGCTGGTATACAACAAACGGGCAAGAGCCAGACCTGAAGCATGCCTCAGCGATCAGAATGGAACCAACCGAAGTAGAGTGGGATGCTATTGAATGGGATTATGTCCAGCACTGGAAGGCAACCGTCCCCTCACAAAAGATGGGAACCGTGGTTCGATATAAGATTGGGGCAAAGGTAGTTGGTCAAGATCGTTGGGTATTTGCAGATAATCAAGCGGAAACCCCCACAGAAGCAACGCCGTTTGCAGTAGCTGTTTGCGATGAAATGGTCCCCAATTGGGCACAAGAAGCGCTCATTTACCACGTATTCATTGATCGTTTTTACCCAGGAGACGGAAAGCAGTGGAATAAACCCAAAACTCTCTCCGGATTTTTCGGCGGGACTCTGAATGGGGTAATCCAGAAACTAGATTACATACAATCATTGGGCTTCAATGCCATTTGGCTTTCCCCTTTCCTCTCAAGTCCCTCCCATCACGGATACAATGCCACGGATTATCACACAGTTGAGCCGCGGCTAGGGAACAACGAGCAGCTGGAAAGGCTGTTTGACGAGGTACACCGGCGGGGAATGCGGATAATAATGGATTTCGTGGCTAACCACTGGTCACATCTCCACCCAACGTTTCAGGCAGCCAAAACCGATCCTGATAGCCCATATCACGATTGGTACATTTGGGAAAAATGGCCAAAAGAATACAGAACGTATTTCGGCGTAAAAGAGCTTCCCACACTTAATCTCGACAACCAATCCGCCCGTGAGTACCTCATCGAATGCGCCCAGTATTGGCTAAAAAAGGGAATAGACGGTTTGCGTCTTGATTATGCCCTGGGGCCATCGTACGATTTCTGGGCTTTGTTCTATAAGGCTTGCAAGGAGATCCAGCCCGAGTGCTGGTTGCTGGGAGAAGTTGTCGATTCCGCCCTCGTCCAGCTTTCCTATTTCTCAAGCATGGATGGCACCCTGGATTTCTTGCTCAACAAAGCCTTACGCGAAACATTTGCCTTCGGTAACTGGTCGCTGATCGATTTCGAAGCCTTTCTAGCTGCCCACGAGCGATATTTCCCCAAATCCTTTTCGCGCCCATCTTTCCTCGACAACCACGACATGAACAGGTTCAAGTTCATTTCCGGCGGGAATATAGGCCGGCTTAAAATCGCCGCATTGGTTTTGTACACGCTTGCGGGTCCACCGATCGTCTATTATGGAACCGAAGTGGGCGTGAGCCAGGAGAGACCGATTCATCAAAACCATTTCGGCGTCTTTGAAGAGGCACGCCTGCCGATGAAGTGGAACGGAGAGCAAGATCTCGCCCTGCTGGATTACTTCCGCCGCTTGGGCGAGCTGCGGCAGGAATACCCAGTGCTGAATCGAGGCTCCCGCACACTGCTACACCTGGATGTCAAAAAGGGCACCTACGCTTATTTGCGCTCCTCGGGAGAGAAGCAAATACTGGTGGCCATCAATCTGAACAAAAAGCCCAATAAGATTTCCTTCCCGGATCTCAATCACTCTTTTGACCTGAAAGATCGGTTGAACGAAAGCCCGGTTCACGAATCTGATGGCGTAGTGACGGTGGAATTGGCCGGGTACAGCGGTGCGTTTGTCGTTTAGTTCTTTCTCGACAGGCGCTCTTTGGCAAAACCAATGGAGGTGCACGTAATGAAAGCCCTCAAGTCGCTCTTTATCATGTTTATCGCCGCGGGATTGGTGCTCAGTTCTTGTGTTCCCCAAAGCGCAGCAACCCCTACAGATGAGCAAGCCGCTCCTGCCAGCCTCCAATCTGATGCGACGGCAGAAGAAGCACCGATCTACCTATCAATCATCTGGCACCAACACCAACCCATCTACTACAAGGACCCGGAAACGGGTGTTTACGCCCGTCCTTGGGTGCGCGTTCACGCCGCCAAAGATTACGTCGACATGGCCGCGATCCTGAAACAATATCCAGATATCCACGTCACGTTCAACCTCACGCCCAGTCTGATCCAGCAGCTAGACGATTTTGCCGCGGGTGCCAAGGACCTGTATTGGGTTCTGGCTGAAGTCCCCGCCGATGAACTGACCGAGGAGCAAAAACAGACAATCCTGGATCGTTTCTTCGACACAAATCGGGAGATTATCGCCCGCTTCCCACGCTACCAGGAGCTACTCACAAAGCGAGATAGCAGCGATGATCCCCTCACTGTCTACTCCGCTCAAGACTTCCTAGATCTACAGGTGCTCTTCAACCTGGCCTGGACCGACCCGGATTGGCTAGCAGAAGAGCCTCTAGCCAGTTTGGTCGCGAAAGGCGAAAACTTCAACGAGGAAGATAAACAGATCGTTTTCGATGAGCATTTGCGTTTGGTCCAAGAGGTCATTCCCATACATCGCGAGCTTCAGGATGCTGGCCAGATCGAAGTCACGATGACTCCCTTTGCACACCCCATCCTGCCCCTGCTGGTCACAACAGACCTAGCGCATGTAGCTTTACCCGATCTAGAGCTCCCTGCCGAGAAATTCGTCTACGGCCAAGACGCCACCGCCCAGGTCGAGTTGGGCGCTCAATTATACGAAGAGCACTTTGGGCGCCAGCCGCGCGGCATGTGGCCAGCTGAGGGCTCTGTGGCTCAAGATATCGTCAGTATGGTGGCCCAAAATGGCATCCAATGGATGGCCTCCGATGAGGGCGTGCTGGCAAACAGCCTAGGCCTCGACAGCTTCACCAGGGATGCGAACGATGTCGTGGTGGAAGCAGATACACTCTATCGACCTTACTACGTCGAAGGGGCGCGGGGAGGCCCGGTCGCCATTGTTTTCCGCGACGTCGTGATTTCAGATAAGGTTGGGTTCACCTACTCTGGGCTGGAGGGAAGTGTAGCTGCGGCCGACTTCGTACAGCGCATTCACGCTATTCGAGATGAGTTGATCGCCAGCGGAGCAGAGGGGCCGCACCTGGTTTCGGTGATACTGGACGGAGAAAACGCCTGGGAATACTATGAGAACGACGGCAAAGAGTTCTTGCATAGCCTCTATCAGCGGCTGAGTGACGACCCCCTCATCAAAACGGTCACGCCCAGTGAATTCCTGACGCTGGCCCCAGATCAACCCGTCATTGAGGACCTGTGGGCAGGTTCGTGGATCAATCACGACTTTGCCACCTGGATCGGCGAGCAGGAAGAGAACACTGCCTGGGAGTACCTGGCAACCGTGCGGGCTTTCCTCCAGAAGTACATCACCGGCCCACGGAAAGGGAACGTGAGCGACGAAATCCTATCGGAAGCGACGACACTGATGTATATCGCTGAAGGTTCCGATTGGTTCTGGTGGTACGGGGCAGACCAAAACTCCGGCAACGACGAATCCTTCGACGAGCAATTCCTCAATACGTTAAAGCAAGTATATGTCACCTTAGGTGAGACGCCGCCAGAATTTCTGGACGTGCCTATCATTCCTCAGCAAGCAGTCTCGGCAGACCGTGCCTCTGTTGGCTTGCTCACGCCCACAGTTGATGGCGTGCCCGCCGCAGGTGAGTGGGATGCAGGGGGCCTCTTTGCCGCTTCGGGTGGGGTAATGGCCGGTGGAGAGACGATCTTCAACCAGTTGCTTTACGGCTTTGATTCTCAGAACCTTTATCTCGCCGCCGACCTTGTCACGTTGCCTGATCAAGGAAATCTCGAGATCTACCTGCAAGTACCTGGAAGCGGAGATTCCAATGCCTTTACCCGCGCCGGGACGTTGCTCGGATTCCCCGCCAACCGACTAGCCGAGCTCGAGATTGAGAACGGTGCAGTGGTTGGGGCCAACCTCTACCATGCCGGTCAGGACAGCAGTTGGGAACAGGCTGTTCCCATCGAGGA
>Ga0209164_1001819_pt1 | contig 25234 bp, 26 predicted proteins | sample MTBNYHSulfiMetaG_FD_187458 | JGI IMG/M metagenome (GOLD analysis project Ga0209164, IMG submission 187458) | Enrichment culture microbial communities from rom New York Harbor, USA that are MTBE-degrading - MTBE-NYH (New York Harbor Sulfidogenic)... | ecosystem: Environmental > Aquatic > Marine >... | reverse complement strand
GTCCGGTGCGTCACGGATCGAGCTGACTTTCGCGCCGGGAACCGATCCCGATCTGGCCTGGGCCAAGGTGCAGAACAAGCTGCAGCTTGCCATGGCCAGCCTCCCCGATGTGGTGCAGCGCTCCGGCGTCAAAGTCAGCAAATCGACCAGAAACTACCTGATCATCGTGGGACTGATTTCGGAAGACGGCAGCATGGACGGCGAAGATCTGCGGGACTATGCCCAGTCCAATCTGGAGAAGATTCTGTCCCGAGTGCCGGGCGTGGGTGAAGTCGAGATTTTTGGCACCCAGTATGCCATGCGAGTCTGGGTCAACCCCGACAAGCTGACCAATTACCACCTGACCATGGAAGATGTTATCATGGCACTGCGGGCCTACAACGTGGAGGTGTCCGCCGGTCAGTTCGGCGGGGCGCCGGCCGTAGAGGGCCAGCGCCTGAATGCTGTCATCGTCATTCAGCATCTGCTTCAGACCCCGGAAGAGTTTGCCGCCATCCCCATCCGCACCAATCCGGACGGCTCTGTGGTTCGGCTCAAGGACATCAGCCGGACAGAACTGGGGACCGATCGTTACGACATCGTGGCCAATTACAACGGCAAACCCACCGCCGGTATGGCCATCCGGCAGGCCGCCGGCGCCAACGCGCTTGATACAGCCAATGCCGTCAAACAGAAACTGGAAGAGATGAGCCGGTATTTTCCTCCCGGCATGAAGGTGATTTACCCCTACGACACCACCCCTTTTACCGTGGTGGCCATCGAAGAAGTGGTCAAGACCCTGTTCGAGGCGATCCTGCTGGTCTTTCTGATCATGTATCTTTTCATGGGCAACATGCGGGCCACCCTGATTCCGACCATCGCGGTGCCGGTGGTGCTCCTGGGAACTTTTGCGGTTCTGGGATTTTTCGGATTTTCCATCAACATGCTCACCATGTTCGCCATGGTGCTGGCCATCGGTCTTTTGGTAGACGACGCCATCGTGGTGGTGGAAAACGTTGAGCGGATCATGAGCGAAGAAGGACTCCCACCCAAGGAAGCCACGGCCAAATCCATGGGCGAAATCACCAGCGCCCTGATCGGCATCGGGCTGGTGCTCTCGGCGGTCTTCGGCCCCATGGCTTTTTTTCAAGGATCCACCGGGGTTCTCTACCGCCAGTTTTCCGTCACCGTCATTGCTTCCATGCTGCTTTCGGTTTTAGTGGCCCTGATCCTGACCCCGGTACTCTGTGCATCGTTTCTTAAACCGATACCAGCCGGACAACACCCTTCAGACCGGGCGGTCTTTTTCCTGCGCCCTTTTTTCAGATGGTTTGAACGGAGCTTTGTGCGGGTCAGGGGTCTCTATGTAAGAGTTGTCAATCACTCCTTTTCAAGGACATTGCGATACCTGATGATCTATCTTTTGATCGTGACGGCAGTCGGATTCCTGTTCCAGCGCATGCCCACCTCCTATCTTCCGGATGAAGACCAGGGGATCCTGCTGGTTCAGGCCATGCTTCCATCGGGTTCGACCTTAGAGCAGACCGAGAAGGTCATGAATAATATCGAGAACTATTTCCGGTCTCATGAAAAGGACGGGGTGGACTCCTTTATGTCGGTCGTCGGTGTGAGTTTTGGCGGCCAGGCGCAGAACATGGGCCTGGGATTTGCCAAGCTCAAGGACTGGAATCTTCGCCAGCGGCCGGACCTGAAGGTCAAGGCCATCGCCGGCCGGGCCATGGGGGCTTTTTCGCAGATAAAGGAGGCCATGGTTTTTGCCTTTCCGCCGCCGTCGGTTATCGAACTGGGCAACGCCACCGGGTTTGATTTTCAGTTGCAGGATCGTGGCGGCCTGGGGCACGCAAAACTGATGGCAGCCCGCAACCAGCTCCTCGGCATGGCGGCTCAGGATCCTCGATTGGTCAGGGTCCGGCCCAACGGCATGGAAGACGTGCCCGAATACCGGATTGACGTGGATTGGGATAAGGCCGGGGCACTGGGGCTTCCCATTACCGCCATCCATAACACCATTGCGGCGGCCTTCGGCAGCGCCTACGTCAACGATTTTATCCAGGCCGGGCGGGTCAAACGGGTCTATGTCCAGGCAGAAACTTCCTACCGCATGCTGCCGAACGATTTAAAAAAACTCTACGTTCGCAGCAGCGTGGGCAAGATGGTCCCTTACACTTCCTTTGCCTCCGGACGCTGGGCTATAGGCTCGCCCAAGCTGGAGCGCTATAACGCCTTTCCATCCATGAACATCTGGGGCGAGCCGGCGCCGGGAAGAAGCTCCGGCGAGGCCATGGCCGCCATGGAAGAGATCGTCGCCAAGCTGCCCCAAGGAATCGGCTTTGACTGGACCGGGCTTTCCTATCAGGAGCGAATGGCAACGGCTCAGGGGCCTATCCTCTATGCCTTTTCCATTTTCGTGATCTTCCTTTGTGTGGCAGCCCTTTACGAAAGCTGGATCATCCCTATTGTCAATCTGTTGATGCTGCCGCTGGGTGTGTTCGGTGCGATCCTGGCCACTTCACTGCGGGGACTGCCCAACGATGTCTACTTCCAGATCGGATTCCTTACCACCCTTGGTCTTTCGACCAAGAATGCCATCCTGATCATTCAGTTTATCAAGGAGCGGATGGGGCATGGGGAAAGCCTCATCGATGCAACGCTTGGCGGCGTCAAAACGCGATTCCGACCTGTTATTATGACTTCGCTGGCATTCTTCTTCGGGGTCCTGCCGCTGGCTATCGCCACCGGCGCCGGCGCCGGAGCAATGAACGCCATCGGCACCGCCGTTTGCGGCGGCATGCTTTCCGCCACATTTATCGATCTCCTTTTTATCCCGCTGTTCTTTGTCCTTGTCTCCCGCATAACCAAAGGGAAAAAAAGAGCGCCGGCCTCTGAACAGTATACTGATTCCGCTGGCCCCCAGGAGGCGCGCTAACATGAGAAGGCAAACATTAATTGCATTGGGGGTATTCGTTTTCCTGGGCGGCTGCTCACTGGCCCCGAAATACACACAGCCCCAGGCGCCGATACCGGCGCAGTGGCCACAGGGCGAAGCCTACATAGACACACGGGCCATGGCCGGAGCACCGAGAGTTCCGGAGCTAAAGTGGGAGAATTTTTTTGCCGACCAACAGCTCCTAAAGATTATTGAGATGGCCTTGAACAATAACCGGGACCTGCGGCTGGCCGCCTTGAATGTGGAACGGGCGCGTGCGCTGTACGGCATCCAGCGGGCTGAGCTTTTCCCGGCTTTTCATGCGGTGGGAGCGGGGGGCAAACAACGCCGTTCCGCCGATCTTATCGGCCCCGGGGACCCGAGGACAATTGAACAATACAGTGTTGATCTGGGTATCGCTGCCTGGGAAATCGATTTTTTCGGCCGCATCCGCAGCCTGAAAGATCAGGCCCTGGAAGAATACCTGGCCACGGAGCAGGCCCGCCGCAGCGCACAGATCGCGCTGATGGCCGAGGTCGCCAGGGCCTATCTGACCCTCGCCGCGGACAGGGAAAACCTCAAGCTGGCCCAGGCCACCCTTGAAGCCCAGCAGGCTTCCTATGATCTCATTCAGAAGAGTTATAACATTGGGCTATCCACCGAAATTGATTTGCGTCGTTCGCAATCCCAGATGGATACGGCCCGAAGAGATATCCCCCTCTATATGCAACTGATAGCGCAGGACCAAAACGCCCTGAACCTTCTGGCCGGCGCTCCGGTGCCTGAAAATCTCCTACCGGTGGACTTGAGCCAGGTTACCCCGCTTAGAGAGATTTCTCCGGGGCTGCCCTCCGATACGCTTTTGAACCGACCTGACATCATAGCGGCGGAACATCGTCTCAAGGGAGCCAATGCCTTTATCGGCGCGGCCCGGGCCGCGCTTTTCCCCCGCATTTCTCTGACGACTTCGGTGGGAACCGCAAGCGATGAGCTATCCGGGCTGTTCAGCTCCGGATCAGGCACCTGGAACTTTGCCCCTCTGATCGTTATGCCGATTTTTGACGCCCGCACCTGGGCCGCGCTGCGGGTCAGCAAAGCCGATCGGGAAATCATCCTGACTCAATATGAAAAAGCCATCCAGACAGCCTTTCGGGAAGTGGCCGATGCCCTTGCCGTGCAGGGCGCCGTAGATCAGCAGGTCTCTGCGCAACAATCTCTCGTGGGTGCGGTCGCTGAAACCTATCACCTCGCAAATAAGCGCTATACGATGGGACTTGACAGTTATCTTGGGGTCTTAGATGCACAGCGATCCCTCTATATACAGCAGCAGGTGCTTATCGCTCTCCGCCTGGCCGAACTTGCCAATCAGGTCAGGCTTTATGCGGTATTGGGTGGAGGTGGTCAATAGCTTCCAGCAGGATATTTTGGGTCATTGTTACAATAACGTTTGGTCCATTCTTGGCTTGGAGGATAGCGTATGACAATTCAAAAAAAATGGCTGGTATTGGTCGATGGCTCCGAACGATCCATACGAACGGTTAACTATGTAAAGGATTTTATGCCCGTTGATGAAAATACACGGATTGTTCTGTTTCATGTCTTCAGTGGCTTACCGGAGGAATATCGGAAATTAGAAAAGGATCCATCTTGCGTAAGCACCTTGGGTCAATTGAAAAATCGGGAAATGGAGCAGATGCGCGAAATCCTGGCGTATATTGAACAGGCGAAAAAAATTCTGACCACAGGCGAATTTCCGGAAACGTCAGTTGAAATCAAATTTCATTCTTTAGAAATGGGGGTGGCTCGGGACATAATAGAAGAAGCGAAAAAAGGTTACAGCGCAGTCTTCCTGAGAAGGCGAGGGATGGGTGGACTTAAAAGTGTCATACTTGGCAGTGTCGCTGTCAAGCTCTTGCAATCTTTAACTTTTGTCCCAATTGTCATCGTAGGGCAGGTCCCTCCCGTCAAGAAAATTTTATTGGCCGTGGATGCTTCGCCTTCTTCGATGAAAGCAGTTGATTTTGTTGCCGCGCTGTTGGGCGGCCATGGATATGAGATCTGTATTTTTCATGCAATTGTAGGCTTGAGTGCTATAAAATTTGAACTTCCTGAAGGTGATGAACCGGATTCTCCTGAAATTAAAATACCTGATAACTGCATTGGAGTCTTTAAATCAAAAACGGTACAACTGTTTCAGGTTATAAAAGAAAAGCTTCTGACATCCGGGTTTGAGCCTAAAAAGATCTCTGAAAAAATAATTACTGGCGCACATGACCGGGCCGATGCAGTTATCAGAGAAGCAGAAAGCGGCGGATACGGCACCATTGTTGTCGGGCGAAGAGGGCTTTCAAAAGTTGAAGCGTTTTTTATGGGCAGAATCGGCCATCAGGTTGTTTATGGAGGAAAAAAATTTACCGTCTGGGTTGTGTGAAGACAGACTTCCGGTAAACCATTCCGGCAAACGATCCAGGGCGAAAAAAAGCTGTTAACAGAGCTCGGACCTCAAGCGATATCGCTTCTGGATGAGAGGGTGATGATGTTGTGAGGTTTATGGAAACACTGCTTTTAATAGGCACAATTCTGATATGCCTATTGCTCGGGATCATTTTAATACATAAATGGATCTGCTATTTTTCCCAATATGCAAGTAGATCTGGAAATCTACAAATATTCGCCGATTACAGCTACTGGCTATAGTAGGGCAAAAATTATGGTAATCAGAAGGGAAAAGTAGTTTGGGTGTCGATTTCGAAAAACAGGAGATTAAACAAGAATCGAACCCCAAGTTAAAGAAGGAATCCCATGAAAAAAATAGTATTTTTCACCGAAGAGGAAGACAATGACGAAGTGATAGAGTTGATAAAGAGCCTCTATCCCGGTTGTCGTATCCGTGTAGCCTGCCAAGAGGACACTGCTGGCAAAAAATTCAAACAATATTTCATAAATGTATTCGGTCGTCTTTGGGAAAAGAATAGAAGACAATAAATCGGCCGATGCACGGGCAGTTGTGCTGGTTACGTCATCTGTATTTTAAAGTCCTGTAATTCAATGAGAATTCCAGCGGGTACCATACGAAATAGGACAAGAAATGTCAATGTTTTTGAATTCGATGGTCAATTTGTGAAGGATAATTGGTATTTTAGAGGTAATTTAATGGTGGGATGTATGGGAAGTCCTATTGGGCGCGGTGCCCGGACTTCCCTATACCGGGCACCTAACCGGGCGCGGATTTGGGCATTTTGGATAAATTCAATTAAAGATGCCCGGGCAGTATGCCGGGCACCCAATTACACACACTCGCACTTTTAGCGGAACCGAATCGATTTGGAATAAATTTTACGTCGGGACCAATTTAATTCTTTGACCGTAGAAATAGAACCCATCACACACACGAGGATCCGCATGTGTGTGAAGGATCACCTGAACTAAGCAGATTTAGAAATTGGTACATCCTCTATATGAGTTTTGAGGGGTTTCTCCCTTATATCTTTCCGGATAAGTGTGCTTCCTGTAAGCCATGAACAGCCTCTCGCGGCATACCCTTGGATTTCGCAATAATGTTTCTCAAAATATTTTCATCATATTGTAGGTTTTCTTTTTCGGATATTTCAGAGAGCAATTTCATAATCTCTTCGTCGGAAACCTCGCTAAAGGGAATTTTAAGCGCACACCGGTTGTAGAGCGTTTCGTGAATCTTCTTGAGCTCCGTGGTGCAGAAAATGAAATAATTCCACACAGGGACATCCTCGGTATATTTTAAGAAATATTGCGCCTGGACAGCCGTTAAGCCATGACTTTCATCAATAAGAAATATGCTTTTATCAAGACCTTCAAGCGCTCCATATCCACCAGAACTAAAACCCCTCAGTTGCTTTCGCAAATCAGTGATGGTGACATTAGCCGCATTGATTTCCAGCACAGCGGTAGAAGTATGACGATTGATTATCCGCTGACAGTAATCGCACTCACAGCACGGTTCACTGGTAGGACCTTTTTTACAGTTTAATCCCATTTCAATAATACGCGCCAGTGAGGTTTTTCCCGTGCCACTAAGACCATGAAACAATATGGTATGTGGTAGCCTGTTCTGCGCAAAAGCGTTGGTAATGATTGTTTTTGCCTCATCATTTCCAACCACCTCGCTTATCCTACATGGTCTATACGCCTGAGCGAAATCTCCATCGGTGCGTCTTTCTACCATTTGAGCGACTCCTTCATGGAATTCATCATACAACAGGAGAGAAAACCCCATATCCATCAGAGAACGTCCGAATATGGACACCTGGGGAGTTCTGAAGGGTATTTCTGAACGATAGACGAGACCATTATACGGAAATTCCGTGGGGTTAAATACAAATGCCGGAAATCATCGTCCACACCGCCCAGACCGTCCAATATTATTTCTTCTGTATCCCGTATAATTCTCCTATCTCGTCCTCCAATAGCGGGGCATATTCAGAGAAAGAGAAAAGTTCCTTTACGAGTTTGTTGAAGACCGACACCTTGAAATTATGGTAAAATGAGACCGTATAATCAGCCTGTCCGTCCGTATCCCCATCCTTGAGCTCGTTTTCATACTGCTTTTCAAGTTCAACCAGATTGCCTGTTAATTCCTTAACGAGGCTTCCAGAAAAAGCACCATGCTCGATGGTCTCAATACCTGAGCGCAACAGATCCCTTACCAACTGTTCCCTGTCCTCTGACATTTTCGTTTTCCCCCTCGGTTACTACGGTCCAGAATAAATACCCCTGTTAATCCCGCATTATTTGACAACGAATTGTATCTTTTTATACTGCCATCTCTCCCGCTGCGTTTGCTTTTGGGACGGAACCGGCAATTTTCGAGATGGAATCAAGCATTTTCTTTTCAGGATTTCTTGCCGCCTCCACCAAAATTGCCTCGATGGTGTCCGGATCCTCATTCACAAGACCCATTAATTCTGGATAGGTCTTAGCGACAAGATTATTGAAGCGTTCATCCATGCCATCCATCTTCTGATTAAGTTCTTCACGCAAGGTGATCGCAGATTGAAATTTGGCTATCATCGGAACCTTTTTTGATCCTTCTATGGTTTTTATTTGGTCTTTCAGGGTTCCGATTATTTCATTGACTCTCTCAACCGCACTGGGTAGGGCTTCCTGACTTTTGATGCTTGCGTGAACTTTGATTTTGTTTTTGGTATCGGCACCCATTCTTTTTTTGCCGTTACCGTTCTCCTGGCATTTGGCATAATACGCATTCAATGAGTGCTCGGAGACCCTCCAGAACCTACCCATCTTGAAACCTTTGAGAATTCCATCTCGAAGCAGGGAATTTACAAAGGATTCCTTCACTCCCAGAACCTCAGTGAGTTCCTTCGTACTGTAAATTGTGGTGCTACCGTTTCCGCCGTTGTTAATTGTCTTTTTCATAATAGATTCTCCTTTCTGATGTTTGTTTTGTGGTTGTTGCTGAATTCATTTCGGTTAATTTCAGTTAAATTGGGTTAAATTCAGTTAATTTCATTACAATTGTATGATGCCGGCATTAATCATCGTGATCGACCAAATATGGGGAAAACTTGATATCCGATTGTTATTTCAGAATCCGCAGTTCACAGGTTGAACCTTGAAAATATCGTATAACATACCAATATCATATAACAATATATCCATTCACAACATTGAATAGCTTAAAACACAGGCTTGTATTTCATAACCCTTTCGTACTCTCGCTCCATTATCTCTCGCAAAACCCCTTCATATTTCGTCTCGGCGATCACCGAATCATGTACCGGCAAGCCAAGGATCCCCTTGTCCATCAGGTTAACAAGTATGTTGTCCATTATCTCGCTGTCTGTGTTTTGGAGTCGAAGTCCAACACCTGAAAATAGATGTTTGGCGATGGGTTGATGGGATTTTTTGAAGGTATTTACAAGGCTTATGATTGGTTTTTCTCTCGCTGGGAAGGGGATGCCTCTTTTAATAAAGTCTTTTCTAATCGCTCCATAGGCGGATATATCATCTGCTGCGTTTATCGCAATCAACCCCACGGCTTTATATTCTTTACGCATCTCCGGACCTTCACAGATGACGTAGGGGTCTTCCCTGAAATCGATACCTTCCATGTGATACAGCATCCGTATGTGATAGGCGGAATAGTCCACTTCAACGGTCGGATTGCCATCAATCAGAATGAGTTTGCGCATATGCCGGCGAACCATATCTTGGTGAAGGGCACCATAGGCACGGCCGCCCAATTTCCAGGAATTCCGATTGAAAATCCGGTGAAGTTGCTCGTAGTCCAGAACGATTTCCAACATCTCGACACCGATGTCCCGGAGATGAAACTCCTGTGCCAGCACCTTCAACCGGTCTTTCCAGGGGATACTGCTGATTTCAAAACTGCGTTTTTCAAGGTATTTTTCAAACTGGTGCTCATCAGACCAGAAACGCCGTAAAAACACAGCCAGTAAGGGTCTATCCCGTTTCATCTGAGTAATGGATGATGGTTTTGTCCTAATGTCTTTTAGTTTGTTGATGATGGTCTTAGGATTAATACAGAATTCTATTGTGTGTTTAATGAATGATGGTACTGGTAGAGGTTTTCTTCTGATCCAATTATTGTTTACACTATATTTTATAGATTTTATCCAGACCTTCCCGTTGATGATGTTCTGGTAAATGTCTTCAACCAGAAACCTGTTATCAACCAGGGTGTTGCCTTCGAGACTGATTGAAATTTTATACTTTTTGACAAACCGATTATATCGTTCCAGGTCATCACGAATGCGCTTCACCCGTGGAGTTTCCCGGTATCCAACATCTTGCTTATTTTTATCTCGTAGGATGATGAGTTCTTCTTTATCAGCGGGTTTATAGAATCCGGTTAGGTTGATGTGATGGTCTTGGAAGGCTTTCCATAGTTTATCGGTCCCCCACATCCTGGTCTGTTTACCTTCTTCATCCTCGGGAAAAAAATAACCTGGTTTCTGTTCAATATATCCCAACTGTTCCAAGGCATCGATAATCGGTATGAGCCGGTCGTATTTGAAAAACAATTGTCCATATCGTCTGCCCCTTGTATAGTAGTTCTTGTCTCTGGAATACCGTGCTGGTCTATCGAGCTGGTGTACATGATACAGGTGGGTAAGGATATTTTTGAGTGCGTCTTTCTGCCTCGCCTTGCTGGAAACCTTAATATAAGGGGTGATTTCCTCGAACAGCCTGTTGACCATCCGTCTCAACCTGGGTGATGATGACCGGTAAATACCAAGGGGAATGGCATCTTTGAGCCAGTCATGGTTATGTTCGTCTATGTCTGTCATCATTTTTTCTGAACCTGTGAAACCATGGTTCCGTCCTCCCTGTTTCATAATCGGCATCACCGGCATTGTGTTTGAGTTCATCATCGAGACCGCCCAGGATGCAGGAACGATTATATTAAGACAGGAAAATTTTTGGTTTCGGGGGGAATTAAAAAACCTGTGCTTATAGGACATTGACAGTATTGGATTTGTCCTCTTATGCCATTATTGATCCGGTGGCTTCACTTCGACAATTTCAACCATCAGACCCACTGTGTCATGGTAGGGGGATTCATTGCGACTGACAAACATGGCGATAAACCTTTTGCCGGCATCCATCAGTGGCGCTACTTTATACGCTATATGTCTTGGGATATGGCCGAGATACTTCCCACCAAGTTCAACACGAATCGCATTCGAGTCATGCTTGTTATCGGGTTCTCTAACCATCGCAAAGGAGCCCACATCCTTACAGCCGAACAGTTTTATGTTTGCCTGTGCATCCCCTACTGTAACGCCTGCCAGCTTGGTCTTAATTGGCATCGTAAAATTCCTCCCAATGCAATTCACATACCATAATATTGTTTAATTCGGTAAATACGGGACAATGATTAAATGGTGATACAGGCATATTGGGTCGCTGGGCGCCTGCCAGGCAGTGCCTGGGACGTCATCACCCGTGAGCCTATACATTGGGGTATGGTATATTCAGATCAACTGCCAGAATTGAAATAGCAAGGTTATTTGAGGCGTGATAAACGGATTGGACAGGTACAAGTCGGTGGTTTTTCCGGCGGGGTCAATTATTGTGAGCATCAAAGCGAACAGCGATCCCCATCACGTAATGTTGGTTCTGGTTTTCTGCGTCGGCGTAAACAATTTTTCCACGATATTCAGGTTTGACCTCCATTTCGCCGTCCTCGCCAACCTGAAGAACGGCTTCCCAACAACTCGGACACGCAACCTCATGTTCGGTATCCCCGTCCCAGAATGATGGCAACCAGCCGGCATCGACGGCATCATCGATTGAATCTATTTCGGTCCCGCATATAGAACAGTACATAAGAGCACCTCCTCAGTGTTTAGGGGTTGATCGTATAGGGGAATTTATTCTGCGCCAAGTGCGACCTGGTAGTGCCAGGTTGTTAGTTTCCAGCTTGATATAATTTGAACGGTATCTCTGGTTGCAGGTGTCTCTGAAAAGAACGGCAATTTTTATTCCATTGGCAATTCCGACAGACATCAACGTGTTTCTTCGGATGATTTTTGTATTTCAGGCAAGTGATGTATTGGTTTTCCTTTTTAGATTTCAAAAAATCCTTACCTTATTATCCTTATTATCCTTATAGTCCTTATTAGGGGGACTGAGCCTTAGAGGGATGTGTGTTTGCGGCGATAGGTGTCCACCATTGTCAAAGGAAACGTCCACCATTGTCAAAGGAAACGTCCACCATTGTCAAAGGAAACGTCCACCATTGTCAAAGGAAACATTTTTTTGTAATAAATACAGTAGTTCACAGTGATTAAACGCACAAAGTGTCCACCATTGTCAAAGTCATTTGGTGTTTATCTGTTTTTTGGATTTCCATATAGACACGACGTCATTTTTCGATACCATTGCCTTGATCAGATATTTCCTGTTTTTTAATTCACGGTGAGCTCTGCGTATCCTGTCCCGTAACTTGCGAATAGGAAGGTCTATGTTGAGATTCACAGCTTTTGCCAGGGTCAGGATATGGCAACTGTATTTATCTCCTCTTTGACCTTCATAGAATCGATACAACGCCTTAGTGATGTCTCCCTTCAACTGGTTCCTGAACTTTAAGTCTATGTTGGTGATAAAGCTCTCTGTATACATTTGGAGAAAATAGGGATTGAGTGTAATCCGTAACTTTCCCGTTTCAGGGTTAACGGTGCCACCAGAAAGGATAGTGTTGACCATCATCATTTTGAGTTTGCGTTTCTTACCTTTCCCCTCTATCGCCTCGAGCTTTATCTTTGTGCCTGTTAGACGGTCTATACCCCCAACTATGGCGTGGTAAGTGTTTTTGCCTACAGCCACCCCTGATATTTGACAGAGTTCGGCCATCGAGGTCTCAAAGGTTTCCGAGCGGTATTTTTTAACAAGAACGAGAATGCTTAAAAGAAGACTTTCGTCATAAATAGACAAGCGTTTTCCCGATATGGTTATCTGACCCCAGGGCGTTTCCCACTCCAAATCGTCATAAGGTCTATTTTTCATTTCCTGCTTATTTATAGGAAAAAAGGGCGTTGTCCGGGTCATAGTCGTGGGCATAAAGGAAAATAACATCTGCTCGTGGGGTTGGGGTTGTTTGCCGATGTGTTCCTTTGCCTCGGTTACGGCATTGGTTATCATCTGATGTGCTTGTAGACGCTTCTCAAAGGCTTCCATCTCGGCATCTGACTTGAAATATCCAGAAGCCTCCATCTCGCCTTCCATCTTTTTCAGTCTAATTTGTAGCGGAGTAAGGTCGGTCTTGTTGTCCGACATTGCCTTTGTTCCCCCTCCCAGTTATTTTATTACATAATGATATTTTTCTTACAATCTTATTACCTATATTCCAAGTTTATCCTTTATCGCGTCATTTATGAAATCCTGAATTTTTATCCTGTTCTTCGCACAGAAAACTTTCATTTCTGTATGTAGTTCCGGGATTAACCGAGTGTTGAAGTTTTCAAGGTCGGTTCTACCATTTGTAACAGACAATTTTTGAGGTTTTTCCTCTACCTCTGCCTTCTCGTCCGCTATCTTGGTTAGTCTCTCCTTTAGGCTCTTCTCCTTTACCATGAATTCCCCCCTTTTATGTCTCAAAGTATTTCGTTACAAAGGCTCAATATCTCTTTTGTTGCTTCGCTGTTTGGGGCGTATACAAGGACCGGAACCCCGGCTATCATGGCCTTCACATAGGCGATGCGCTGGCTTATCTCAGTTTTAAGTACTCCCATTTTATAGGTCTGTAGGGCTTCTCTGGCCTCCCTTCCAGGTGTTGTTCCCACTATTTTTTTACAGATTAAGAGTTTTCCCGTTAGTTTCTTGTTGTGTTCCTTGGCTTCCTGTATCAGGGATACCGTTTCCTCTGTGGACCATATATCCAGGACGGAAGGGCCTACGGGGACAATGGCAAGGTTTGAAATCATAAGGATTGACAGGGAGATATCCCCGGTTCCTGGTGGCGCATCCACCACAATATGGCTGTAACCTTTGGTAAGGCTGTCCATGTCCTTGTGAAAGGTGGCCTGTGGGTGATGTTTTACATCAAGGTTGGTTTGTTCCCCAGCTATTGTTTTCCACCGGTTGACACTCCCCTGGGGGTCTCCATCAATAAGCAATACTTTATGTCCTCTGGTGGCCAGGCAATGGGACAAGTTTACGGCCATAGTGGTCTTTCCCACCCCACCCTTGATATTGATTAAGGATATTACCTTCACAAGCCATCCTTTCTTTCGAAATATTGTTTATTTTCCAGGAAATATGCTCCGTTCCCCCGGAGACCCTTAAAAATCGACTCTCTCATTTGCCGTATTTCGGGCTTTCTCCCCCTTGCCTATGGTTTGGTATGGGGTATTAAGGCTTTGGGACACCTATTGTGGTTGTAAGTTCAAGTATTCTGGCAAAATTATTTTCTTGCATTCTTTTTTAATTTTATTATATGTATCTGTCAAACAATTTTTTTTAAAGCATTCTGTATCTACTGAGGCTGCCGTTCACGGCCGTAGAGCGACGATCTCCAACCGGTTAATGGTATTGGTTGGGGTATTTTTCCAGAATATGATATAAATCAAGCACCATGGAAACCATCACAATCGATTTCGACATACCCGGCATGGAAATATCCGCCAGTCATCGTAAGGAACTGGTCCGGATTATTAATGATGCGTTACAAGATTCCGGTTGTGGTCAATGGAAAGGTTGTCTATATACAAAAGACACGATCACCATTCATGCGGTGGTGGAAGACGAGGAACAAGCTCGCAGGGTAATCCGTTCAGCGATAAAGGGACATCCAATATTTACGGATATGGGGTACCACGAAGATTCGTGCGCAAATATACGCTAAGGGTTCTGTTCTGACTTGTTTTTAGAGTATTGTTGATACAATATACAGCGACGTTAAGATTTCCGATTCAAATCTGCACCGTTACCGGAATTCATATTTCATGCAGCTGAATGGGGAAAGCCAGCCTCGGTTCTTCCCATAGATGCCTCTTTGGGAAACGCTCTACCTGAGCCAGACCGGTTTCCATACAAAATGTTACCACATTCTGTATAAAAATCATCGTATCGCAAGGTCTAACCGCTTGGTTTTTATTCGATTATATTGAAAATGTCCCTTGTACAGTTTGTTGTTGAGAATGTACTGAATGGTGGAAGCGTGCCATTGACCGCCTCGTTTGGTGGGGACCCCCTCTCTATTCAATCGGTCGGCAATCGCCTTCATGGACAAACCCCGTCTCCGGAGTTTCTTTACCATCAGAACGATATCCGCTTCGGCCTGGTCGATGACAAGGTCGGGTTTGTTATCGACTTTTATGTGTTTATATCCCAAGGGTCTCTGTCCGCCGGCAAACCCTCCCTGTCTCGCCTTGTTCATCTTTCCGCGTTTCAACTTCAATGCGATTTCCAATCGTTGGTACTGGTCCAGGAGCTCCATCATGCCGTTGATGAGAAACTGCGAGGGGTCTTCCTGGGAATATATCGAGTAGGTGGGTTGGTCGATGGATTTTATATCGACATGATATTTTTTCAGTTCCCTTTGGATGAGCACCTTGACCAGATCCGAGCGCCACAACCTCGAAGTGTTCAACACCACGATCCGTTCAACCGCCAGGATGGGAATGTCGGCAAGCATGTCCTGGAGACCTTCACGATCGATGGTCAGGTTCTCCTCGTCCGCTTTGGCACCGGAGAGTCCCTTGTCTTCGTATATGCGTACCAAGTCCATCTTGTGATCCGTACAATATTTCTTTATCAGGTCTCTCTGAACCCGTAGTCCCTGGCCTTCTCTGACCTGGGTTTCGGTTGAGACCCTGACATATCCGGCTGTTTTCATGGTCTGTCTCCTGTATCGTTGATTTTTGACCTTCTGAGGGACCCTACAAACGGCGATCTCAAGGGAAGGCATACCACGGCATAGGGGTTTTTTGCCAAGAAGTATTATACGAGCTGGCCAATCATTCCGTTTCATCAAGTTTTCTACGCCTCCGTCTTTCCCTTTCCCCTTCTTCATAGGCGAATCCGAGACCGACACCTACCCAATAAGCCTTACTCCAGGTGAATTCATCAGATAGGTCATCCCCATGATTCAGATCATCGTTAATATCCGGATCCGCAGCATCTTCCATCCCGATATCATCCATACCATCATCGGAATAATCCTCGCAGAAATCATCCTCCATGGAATCGCCATCAAACCCATCATCAAAATCGTCAAAGAAATCTTCCATTTAATACCCCCTCATTGTGTTTTTTAAGCCGCTTACGCACTGCGCAAACGGCTTTATCGTTATGGTTTGTGAAAATCCCTGCGTGGATCTAAGCCAGTGTCTGTGAAAAGAAATTCATCCAGCCGGCTGAAAAATCTTTTTCCGTATTACCAAAGGGAAGGGATTTCTGTCGGCAAATCCGTTCGGTGATCGAATTTTCCCAGTGCAAATACACATCCTTTCCGATCTGTTTGGCATACTCGACCTCGTACTTTGTCCCTCCGGTCAATCCCCCTTCCTGGCTGATAAAGGCATGAACGACATCGCAGGCGGATATCAATTGCCGGTTCCGTTCATAATACCGTTCAACGATTTCGTACTTGGTTTGTGCGTTGGTGAGATCCGGTGAAAATATCCTGACTTCAAGACCCCGAGCCTTTGCGGCAGATCCGGCCCAGGTGCAAACCCCTCTGCATGATCCCGTGACTACGACAACATCAGCAGGCAATCCGTTTACCAAATCGATGACCGACTGTCTGTCCTGGTATTTTCGAGCACCCACGATACCGATAAAGGTCATGGCTGCCTCCTTTCAAAACACAAAGGCTCCCCCGGAATGTCCGAGAGAGCCTCTGATTGTTGGTTATGGATTGTTGTAGGTTGTGGTTATTTCACCAGCGCCAAGATGGATCCGCCGGCCTTCTCCAAGCGGTAAGAATCACTGACAGAGAGAGTTGAATCCCTCCCAGCTCTCGTAAACGCCTGAATGATGTGAAACATCGTTGCGCCCTCCTCCTGATAGAAGGCTTGTTTGACGATTTCTGCTTCCTCTTGCGTCAGCTGGAACTGCCGGGCGAATGTGGCGATGGTTCTCTCAGGATTATCAATACGGGTTTCCATCGAGATCCGGAACCTGTCATGTCCATGCCTGGACTGGCTGATTACACCTTCGAGCACCATGGGGAACTCATCCATGACTTTGCGGGAGACGTGCCGATAACGGGCATCCACCGATGTCTTGGCGATCATTCCGTTGGAGCAGACCAATCGGTAATAGAACGCCTCTATGCTCAGGCTGAGAATTCCGACTTCCGAGTTGGCAATGGAGATCCCCGGAACGATTTTGTCGTTCTCGGCCAACCGAAACAGCCGGTCATATTCAGGAACCTTGAGAACCATCACTTCGTCATCCAGGGACAGATGAACTTCTGTGGCCGGGTTAAACCCGTATTCGAGCATCTTGGTTAAAATCTCACCGTGATTAATTACGGTATAGCGCTCGGTAAACACCGCACGCAGATGGTTTCCAGCAAACCGGCAAAACAGGGTCTCACGATTCCGTCGCTCTTGCTCGAGCCAGTATTGAAGATTGTCCCGTTGAAGATCTGCCGGGCACCTATTCAGATACGAATACGGAATCCTCAGCCGGTTGGCGATCAATCTCTGAGCACTCGGGAGCACTCCGAACGATCGACCGGTGATTTCCATCCGGTCCAGGTTTTCAAACTGCATGTCCCGAATAGGGATGATCTCGTCGAAATTCCGAGCGGACATTTCATGCACTCTGCCGATAACGTTTTCCAGTGTGTCTGTGTTTCTCATGGTTAAATTCTCCTTTCATTCTGGTTGGTTCTGAGGGTGTTGGTATTAAGGATTTCCTCTGTTTCCGCCCGAACTTTTCGTTCACATTCCGGACAGATGCTGTGGGATACGGGATAGGGGGAATCGCCTTCCTTCTCTCCCATATCCCGATGGCACCACGCACAAATGACCTGAATTGGCATTTTCTGACCTCCTTAAATGCGAAAACCCCGCCCACTGACCGGCGATGATCAGCAAGCGGGGTTTCCTGTTATGGGTTTATTTTTATGGGACGGTTTTACGGACTACCATGCGTTGCAGGCGTCGATGTATCCGCAGTCAGAACACATCCAAGATTTGGATGGGATGAACACCCGGTTTTCAATTCCTTGCAAAACGGCATTGGCAATCTTGGCGAATCGTTTCCGATGGTCGGCGGTTCTCACGGTATGGTAATGCTCAAGGACGGTCGTTTTAGTCTTTTTCAACACATCCATCCGGCATTTAATTGGGGAGGTGGGAAAAGTCAGGCGATTGGATGCGCACAGGTATGCGTAGGCGGAAAATTGCAGGTCATCGTCAACATCCTGCTGATTCTTGGATTTGGCGGCGGTCTTATTATCCACTACGGTCAGTTCACCGGCCTCGTCCATCAACAACAGATCGATAATCCCGATGAGTTTGATGTCCGTGGATTTCCCCGCGTCGGTATAAAGCGTTGCAGACAGCGGTAGTTCAACATCAACCACCTGGTACCCTGTCAGATCCACGTTCTCATAGAAGGTTTTGAGCAGGGATTTCCCCATATCGATGACCCCTTGTCTGTCCGGCGCTTCCTTCTTGTAGATGATGGGGATGTCCGCATGGTCGATTTCAAGGGATATGCAGTCTTCCATGAGTTCCTCCAGCACCTTCAGGGGATCGACGACACCTTTGGCCTTAATTGACTTGTAATACCTCTCGATGCAGGTATGGAGCGCGCTTCCGAGAAACAGGTTGGAACTGATCCTCTCAAATCGACGGTTTTCAAAATACTGGAACCGGTATTTGAGCGAACAGTTAAGGTAGGTGAAGATCTGCGAAAAACTGATGTGAAGATCCGCAGTGAGTTCCTGTAACGCGGGATTTCTTGGCATTTTGACACCTCCATGAATGCGAAAAGGGAGACCCCAGTAAATGGAGCCCCCCTTTTTCTGTTGGAATTGATTGGACTTACTGGCGCAAAGACTCGATCAGGCTGGATGCGTCCTTGCGGCTAAGATAATCGAGTACGGAACCAAAGGTCTGAACGCACTGTTGATTGAGCTGGGATTTGTTGATTCCGGCATCTTTGGCCAGGTTCATGATGTACTTGTACTGTTTCCCGGATATCCGACCGTTCCCGTTACCTCCATTCTTGCCGTCGGATCCGTTTCCGCCGTTTCCGTTATTTGAAGACCGATCATGATTGGTATTGGGATTGTTGGGATTGGCATTTGCCGGTTTTGCGCCGGCATAAAGATGCAGACCGACACCGAGCAGGGTTGCGGCCTTTTTAAGGGCATCGGTAGCAGCGGCCTTCAGGTCGTCGGCAAGGGAGATCATCTCTTTGGAGTCCCGTGCTCGGGTGATCTTGCTGCCCCCGAATGCGGATTTTACGACACCGCCGGCGGAAAGTTCACCGATGACAACCACCTCGTCGGTCTCCTTGAGAATTTCGTGTTTCAGGATCCGGAAATTCCAGTCGGCCTCAAAGGCATCGTTCAGTCGTTGGATGACGGCATGCGCTTCTATGTAATCCAGGGTCTTGCCGAAGTTTCCGTCTCGTTGTTTGATCTGTTCCGGATTGAATGGTTTTTCCAATAATTGACGATTCATGATGGTACCTCCTATGGGTTTATTGTATGGGTCCATAAATGACAAAGGCCCGGCCAGTAAGATACTGAGCGAGCCTTTATCGGGTTAAAGTGAATGGGATTACCGGTTACGATTGATCTGGTTCAATCACCTCCTCAGATGGGATTTCCATGCGAAACATCAGGCCGCAGCGGTCGCAGTGGGGTTCGTTTACAAGCGGGGGATAAATGCGGGACAGATATTGCGGTGTGGTAATTTCCTTGCGAAGAATCTCCTTGCCCTCAAACTTCATCACCCAGTTCTTCAGACACTCCGGGCAATAAAACTCGTCATAGACGAACCCGGAATTGTCATGGTCTTTGATGACCACGTGCAATAGGTTCATAGGGTTTCACCTCCTTTCCGTTTTTATGTTTGACATTGAATGCGCATACCGCACATTTCGACCGGTCACGGCATCCCTGACAGACCAGATCCCTGTCCAGGATCCTCGGTAAATAATCGACCACGAACTCAATTCCTTTGGTCATCGGTACTCCCAGAGCCCAGGATATGCGGCGAAGCGTGCGGGATGATTTCATGGATAATTCCGGCGTGTAGGCCATGGATTGGATTCACCTCCCTTCAAAACAGAAAAACCACTTACCGGCATGGCAAATGGTCTCCGTTGAAATTCTCTATGGTTTCGGGTTCAGACTATTTCGGCATTGAACTGCTTGATGATTCCGGCATCGGCGAAGCTGTAATAGGCGTCATCGAACATCGACACGATCAAATGTTCATGGACGATAATCCCCATGATTTTGCATGCCTGAACGATTCTGCGGGTCACGGCATGGTCTTCAGGGGAGGGGGATACATCACCGGAGGGGTGATTGTGCGCCAGGATGAGCGCAGAGGAACTTGTCAGGATGGCGGGCTTGAGCAGTTCTCTTGGTGTGACAGTGGCAGATGACACATCACCGGTGGACACAATGTTCAACCCGATGATTTCGTTTTTGGCGTTCAACATGAGCACGCAGAACTGTTCTCTGTCGGGTTGTCCATGGGTCTGGATGAGGGACTTTATCAATGGCTGGGCCTGTTTGGAATTTTGCAGTCGGCAAGTATCAAACGATAATTGGCGGTCTTTTACCAGTGTCACCCGGTAGGTCGATATGATCTTTGAGCGGTGGGGATTGTCGGAGGGAGTGGTGAAAAGGTTCTTCTGAATGGGTTTAGGGATCTTCTCTTTCAAATGAGACACCTCCTTTCAAACGCAGAAGGGCCAGCCGGCATGAAAGCCAACTGACCCCTCTTGTGGTTAAAGCATATGTGAATCGTCTTAAATACTTCGTTATCTGTGGTATCACCTCCCCTCTTTTGCGTTAAAATGGTTTGGTCAGCGCTGTCCAAAAAGTTCACAGTTCATAGGTTAGAACTACGGAAACCGGTATAACCTATTGGATTCAAATAGAATTTAACTGAAATTATCGTATGGGATCCCCTTTAAGAGATACTGGCTCGCCCAATGGTGGGTATAATGTCCGGGTATGTGATGATGGTATGGGGATGGTTGGTCATGGAGAGATTTAAGAACCCACCCCCTATAATCTTTAGAAATATGCGTTTATTTCCCCCCACAGTAGAAGGTCCCGAATAAACTCACGGGGGGTCTGAAACAATTGAACCTTGGTGAAGGTAGAGATGTAGAGCCCGCCACACGCATAGGGATCCGGAAACAATTCGACATCGAGGGGGTGGAAACGAGCAGAAAAAAATCTCGGCGGGTAATGAAGGTGAGACGACTATGATAATGCGGTACTCGGAGAGATTTATGCGGTCGATGTGAAGGGTGTTTTGGGCACTGCCAGGCACGATTGGGCACGAGATCTTTTATTCACCTATAGGTTGATATGGGCGGATCTGAGATCGACTGCCGGAAATGAGGGGGGCGAGAGGGTTATAACCTTCAGCTTCCGCGTCGCGGCGAACTGAATCGTCGTTGAAAGCGTGCATCGCGGCGGACAGAAATGACCCGACATTTCACCGAATTTAAATGTTTTTGAAGGGTGGAGAAGCGCGTCCTCAGCCATTTGACTCTGTTGGTCTGTCTCTTCAATTTTATACCTCTACATTTTTATCCAATAATTTTCTTTGGATAAAAAGAAGATCTTTAAACATTATCAATTGAACCGATACCGGCTTGTCCTTCATCATTGATCAAGGCCTTCGGATTGTTTGACCTCAATTCTGTATTATGCAATAATTAGCAGAAAGGGCTGAACATAAAAACTTAGGGCAACAACTGGAATATTCTTATCTCTGTGTGCTCCTACCATAGGGAATCCCCAGCTTTTTCATTCGCCCCCGTAGCGTGCTGGGATGCAGCCCGAGCAATTGGGCTGCCCCCTTATCACCTTCGATCTTTCCCCCTGTATGTTCCAGCGCCATTCGTATATGGTGTGCAACCATCTCATCTAAAGGCCGAATGAACGTGTCCGGTTTTCCTATAATCTTATTTTTTTGTAATTCAAACGCCGTTAAAAGTGGCTCAAATCTCATCGGACCTTTGCTGTTCGTGAGTTGACTTAAAATCAATGCGCGTTCAACCATGTTTTCGAGTTCGCGTATATTTCCTGGCCAATAATATTCCTGGAGCCGTTCCAAGTCTCCAGGTACCAGAGATGGCCGTTCGGTTATTTTCAGTTCTATGGATTTTTTTTCAATAAAATGATTCACCAGAGCCGGGATATCTTCAGTGCGTTGGCGCAGTGGCGGAATCATGATCGGGAAAACATTAAGACGGAACCACAGGTCTTCACGAAATGTTCCCTTGTTCACTAATTCTGGAAGGTTCTGGTGCGTCGCGCTGATGATGCGCACATCGACCGGGATGGATTCGGTTCCTCCGACGCGTTCGATTTCATGCTGCTGCAGCACCCGCAACAGCCGGACCTGGGCGGCCGTCCGCAACTCGCCGATTTCATCCAGAAAGATTGTCCCGCTATGCGCACGTTCAAAGCGTCCCCGTTTTCTGGATACGGCTCCGGTAAACGCGCCTTTTTCATGACCGAAAAGTTCGCTGTCGACCAGATTTTCAGGAATAGCACCGCAGTTGACGGTGATATACGGGTTGTTTTTGCGTTGCGAAGCAAAGTGGATCGCATTGGCAATAACTTCTTTTCCTGTCCCGGTTTCGCCCATAAGCAATATTGGGCTATTCAGCGGGGCCACCTGCCGGACCATTTCCATAACCCCCCTAAGCCCGAAATCGGCTCCGATAATCTTGTCTCCTGTCAATTGATATAACTGATGATGCAGGTAACGATTATCGTCGGTCAACATGTCTTTGAGTCTTAAGATCTCCTGGTGCTGCAGGATGTTGGATATGGCAATTGCAAACGGTTCATGCAGAAGCGACATCAGGTGGGCGTGTAAACGGGTATAGCGGTTCTTATTTTCCGTGAATATACCCAGACCGCCGAGTCGCCTTTCTTCAAGATTCAGGCTCATATGGATATGGGATGTATCAGGCGGGAAAACAATGGACAGGGCTTGCCGCAAATGTGGTGATTCCAATTCCACGTCGTTTATTATTTTAATGCTTGAATCTTTGGCCCACTCTTCCTTAAAGCGATGCCAGTATTGTTTCGGCAATGAAATGGCTTTTCCCGGTTTTTTCAAGTAGGGCGGCCAGATTGCAGCGAGAATTCTGCCGATATTCAATTCCGGATCATACAGAATGAAAAACATACCGGAAACAGGCATGTGTTCATTCAAATAGTCTATGCAGCGCTGCATGGCGATTTCGATGTCCAGGCTGCTGGAAATCCGCCGGGTTGCCTGACGAAAAAATTCATTTTCATTAATGTTCATTATTTCATTATTTTTCCTATTTGTCAGAATTGATTAATTTACATCCGCTTGCTGTATTATCAAATCAAATATTTGAGCTTTTATATTTGAAAGATATAACAGATTTCTACCAAATATAAAAGCAAAAACTATTTAATATACCAGACCTCATACACCTGTTTTCTTAATATTTTGATATTATTAGCTATACATAATTGGCATGATTCTCGCGTTAGAATTAGAGACAACCTTTTTAAACATCAGTCACAAGAGGTTACGATGGACTGGATTGAAATTATACAATTACGCTCGTATTCCCGCACAGGTTGCGATGCGGCGGCGGCGGCATTTTACGAACTCACTTCACCCGATCGGGAAGGAGGTCTTGAGGATGTTACCCTTTTGCGAAATGCCGGCATAGATACGGATATAGGAATTTTCATCAACTGGCGGGGAGAGGTTTCGCAAAGGGGCAAAAGCCGTTTGGGATCGCAACTGGCTGCGGCTTTTTCCGAATACGGCCAAATCTATCATTCTGTCTGGAAATGTGAGGCCAGGCTCGCAATCAAATGAAAAACAAAGCCGAACAAGAATTCTGGAGGGTTTTTATGAAAATCGGTTATAAAATTAAACTCATTGCCATCGCCGCTATTCTTATCGGCTTCATGATGCCGGCCGGATGCAAATCCCAGAATGCCGCCAGCGGGCAGGCTCAGGGAGGACCTCCTGAGGTCGCAGTCGTAGCGGTCCAGCCACAGCCGGTCGTACTGACCACTGAACTGCCGGGCCGCACATCCCCTTATATGGTCGCTGAAATCCGGCCCCAGGTCAGCGGCCTGATACTCAAACGCCTGTTTAAGGAGGGTTCCGATGTCAAGGCCGGCCAGGAACTCTATCAGATCGATCCCGCTCCGTTTCAGGCGGCGCTCGACAATGCAACTGCGAACCTCGCTGTCATGCGGAAGTCAGCCGACCGGGCGCGGGCTGCACTGGAAGCAGGCATCGCCCGCGTCACGCAGCAGCGGGCCATCCTGAAGTTTGCCCGGACAAACCGCCAACGATTCGATGATGCGTTTAAGGGTAAAGTTGTCTCCACCAGTCAGCGAGACCAGGCCGTAACCGATGCCAATGTAGCAGAGGCTACGCTGCGGACCACCAAGGCCCAGCTGAAAAGCGATCGGGAGGCGGTAGCTGTAGCCGAGGCGGCCATCCAGCAGGCGGAAGCAGCGCTAAAAACGGTCCGTATCAACCTGGAATACACCAACGTCACCGCACCCATCTCTGGCCGCATCGGCAGATCCAACGTGACAGAGGGCGCTATCGTGACAGCCTATCAACCACTCGCCCTGGCAACCATTCAACAACTGGACCCCATTTATGTGGATGTGCCCCAATCCACCACCGAACTGCTGCGTTTGAAAAACGGCGTCCTCAATCACGCGGGAACAGACCAGAACAAGGTCAAGCTCATCCATGAAGACGGCACAGCCTATCCACTGGAAGGAACGCTGCAGTTTAGCGATGTCACGGTGGACCCGAGCACCGGATCCGTGATCCTGCGGGTTGTCGTTCCCAATCCAAAAGGTGTTCTTCTGCCGGGCATGTTTATCCAGGCGGTGATTAAAGAAGGCGTCAATGAAAAGGCCATTCTTGTTCCTCAGCAGGCGGTCGCCCGCGACCATAGAGGGAATCCCATCGCGTTGATCGTGGATGCCGAGGGAAAGGTAGGGCAGCGGATGCTCACGCTTGACCGAGCCATCGACGACAAATGGCTCGTCTCGGAAGGTCTTTCCCCCGGCGATCGGGTGATCGTCGAAGGCGTACAACGGGTGCGGCCCGGTGCGGCCGTGAAAGTCATCCCTTTTAATGAGTCTAGGGATAGGCCCAGGTCTGAGGTCGGTTCCAGTAAACAGCCGCAAAAGCGGAAGGACGGAGGTGCCTGATGTTATCGAGATTCTTTCTGGACCGTCCGGTTTTTGCATGGGTCATCGCCATCATCATAATGACGGCCGGGGGGCTGGCGATTTACAACATGTCCGTCTCGCAGTATCCGCCGATCGCCCCGCCGTCCATCGCCATCGATTCCTTTTTCCCGGGGGCCTCGGCCGAGACCGTTGAAAACACTGTAACCCAAGTCATCGAGCAAAAGATGACCGGTTTAGACGCTATGCTCTACCTTTCCGGCACCAGCTCTTCGTCCGGTGCGTCACGGATCGAGCTGACTTTCGCGCCGGGAACCGATCCCGATCTGGCCTGGGCCAAGGTGCAGAACAAGCTGCAGCTTGCCATGGCCAGCCTCCCCGATGTGGTGCAGCGCTCCGGC
>Ga0209164_1001818_pt1 | contig 25237 bp, 17 predicted proteins | sample MTBNYHSulfiMetaG_FD_187458 | JGI IMG/M metagenome (GOLD analysis project Ga0209164, IMG submission 187458) | Enrichment culture microbial communities from rom New York Harbor, USA that are MTBE-degrading - MTBE-NYH (New York Harbor Sulfidogenic)... | ecosystem: Environmental > Aquatic > Marine >... | reverse complement strand
TTCGGACGCCAAGTATATTCGCATGGTCTTCTGCGGGGGTGCCCTTCTTTTCGTTTATGGCCTCCCATGAGTTGGTGAGAAGGTTGAAAAAGACCTGCTTTAGTCGATTCTTGTGTGCCTTCACAAGGGGTAGCGGCTCCTCGAGATCGACTCTCAGTTCGGTGTTCTGAAGAGCGAACTGGTGTTCCATCAGCGCCAGCACCTCCCTGACCGCCTGATTGACATCCACCTTTTCCGGGCTCACGTCCGCCTTCCGGCCTAACTCCGTGAGTCTGTTTATGATCAGGGACGCTCGGTCCACCTGCTCGCTGATTTCCCGGGCGACCTCCGAGAGGGAGCGGTCCGGTATCTTCTCACCCTTTTCTATCATCAGCTTGATGAACTCGCTTCCCATCTTGATGGCGTTGAGAGGCTGGTTAAGCTGGTGGGCAACGGAGTCGGATAACCTGTCAAAGGTCGTGACCGACTTGAGAAGATCCCACACAGTAACGAGGTTCACTCTCAACATCAGCGAGGGCAGGATGACTATGTCTCCCAGAAGCGCCGTTATCAGGGTCACGATCATCAGAACGCCGAACTCCGAGGTGGGCCTGAATGAGGAAAAGACCAGCACGGAGAACCCTGCACAGAGGGTTAGGGTGGTTAAGATGACGGGTCTTCCAACCCCCCTAAGAGTGTTTCGCAGGGCGCTGTTCCGATCAGGATCCCGTTTGAATTCCCGGTTGTACCGGAAGAGGTAGTGGATTGTGTCGTCAACCGCGAGTCCGACGGCGATGCTGGCGATCAGGGATGTCGTTACGGAAAGGCTCAGCCCGGCCCATCCCATGATTCCGAACAGCAAAAGGATGGGAAAGGCATTCGGGAGGAGAGCTATCAGGCCAACCTTTGCGGACATGAACAGGATGAGCATGACGGCGAGAAGGAGGATCAGCGTAACGGAAAGACTCTTGACTTGGCCCGCGGTCAGCAGGTGAGTGCTTTGAGCAATGACGAGACCGAAGCCGGTGACCTGAACGTCCATATCCTTGAAGGACGGCTTCACTGCGTGGCCGAGGATTCGGTCCCGGGCTTCCAGAAAGGCGACGGAACTCGACAGGTGGGTGCGGAGCAGGATGTTTGTCTTGGAAAGCTCTTTGTTCATGAACCTTTCGAAAAGATCCTGGCCCAGGATGCTCTTGTATGAATTCATGAGCATGCGAAGCTTGTAAGGCTCCTCGGGCAGCGAGTAGAATTCGGGTTGAAAGCGGTTGGTCGCATAGTTGACGAGTTTGAGGTAGTCCGCAAAAGAAATGCTTTTGTCCACCCCCTCCAGAGTATCGAGGAAGCCCTGAAACTCGGTGATTCTTCGGAGACGGGAGGGATCTTCGAAATAGTCGGGCGATCCGCCGTCAAGAACGACGTTCATGGGAAAGCTCCCGGCCATATCCTGGTAGATGTCGTGAAAACGGCGATGGATGGGGGTGTGGTCCTTGAAATACTCCACAGGGTTCGTCTCCACCTTCAAGCGAAAAACACCCAGGACTGCAGCCAAGGCGAGCAGCACTATCAGGAAGAGGGTGAGTTTGGAGTGCCCCAAGTGGATGTCGATGAGCTTTTCTAGAATTCGGCCCACACGGCCTTTCCCTGTTTCTTTCGGCGTCCAATTCAGGGGGAGGAGACCCAAGACGGCGGGCATGAAAACGAGAAGGACCACGAGAATGCCGACCATGCCGAAGCCGGAGAAGAGGGCGAATTCACGAATCGCCGGCATCCTGTTCGCGAGCAGGGATCCCAGGCCGATCAGGGTAGTGAGCACGGCGAGGATGGTGGGAAAAGCGGTTTTCAAGTAAGTCTCGTAGACCGCTTCCTCCGTGCTCCGGCTCCGGGGGGCGGCGCGCCTGTATTCGGAGAGAATGTGAATACAGTAAGCGGTGCCGACGGCTATGAGGAAGACGGGGACTATCATGGTGACCATTGACAGCGGGGTGAGGGTCCACGCCATGAGACCGAATGTCCATGTCAGCGCGATCATGAGACACCCCAGGGGGAGAAGGACGCCGTGCAGGCTCCTGAAAGCGAGAGCCAGAACTACTCCGATCACGATAAGCGCTGCCGGAGGGAGGCTGAAGAAGTCTCTTGCCGTGTATTCCCCCAAAGCCTCGGAGACATTGGGCAGCCCTATCTGGTAAAGCGCTAACCGTTGTTTTTGGGTCTCCAGGACCTTTTCAACTCCGCGGATGAGGTCGCTCCTGCTTTCTCTTTCGGCGAGGACGAGGGTGATGATCGTGGTCCTCTTGTCCCGGGAAATCAAGTTCTTCTTGAACAGATCGACGGGATCGATGATCCTTTCGAATTCAGAAATGCTCATTTTTCCGGCCGGATCGATGTCTTTCATGATGAAAGGCAGGCTGATCACTCTCCTGATTCCAGGAATGGCGGAAAGCCCCTGGGAGAGGGATTCGACGCTTCCGAAGACGGAAGGCTCGAAGAGGCCGGGGGTCTTCACCTTGACGAGGATGATTTCATCTGTCCCGAAATCCTTCCTGAATGCGTCGTAGGTTTTCGTTTCCGGGAGGTCCTCCACGGCGAGATCGTAAACGGTGCTTTGAATTCGGAGCCCGGGGATCTGAGAGGCAAACCATCCCGTGACGAGCGAGAAGAGGAGGAAGACCAGCAAGGGGTGAGAGGTGAAGGCCCTTATCCACCACCTTGAATCAAGGGCTTTTTGCAGCACGCTCATTTTTTTGCCCCGGCGGAGGGAAAAACAAGTTTGAATACCGAGCCCCGGTTCTCTTCGCTTTCCACGAAAATTTCGCCGTTGCAGTCTCTCACGATTCCGTATGTTATCGACAGGCCCAGTCCCATGCCTTTACCCACTTCCTTCGTGGTGAAGAAAGGTTCGAAGATCCTGTCCCTGATGGCCTCGGGAATTCCGACACCCGTGTCCTCGATGGTCAGGACTGCGGAACCCTCTTGGGAAAAGGAGCGGATGGAAATGACCCGCGACCCCCCCGCGTCTTTCTTCTGGTTGATGGCGTCCCGGGCATTTGTGAGGAGATTGAAGAGGACCTGCTCGATCCGGTTCTTGTATCCGTCAACTGCCGGGAGACCTTCCTGCAGGTCGACTGTCACGTCGATGCCCTGGAGTTTCAACTGCCTCTCCATGATGGCGAGGATGTCTTCGACCGCCTGGTTGATATCCACCTTTTCCTTGTGGAGGTCCGATTTTCTCCCGAATTGCCGGAGGCGGCGGATGATCTCGGAAGACCGGTCCACCTGGGCGCTGATTTCTCCAACCACGAGGAAGGCGTCCTCCTTGGTGATTGCCTTGTTCTGCTCCATCATCATGCTGAGAAAGTCGCTACCCATCTTGATAACGTTGAGAGGCTGGTTGAGTTCGTGGGCGATGCCGGCCGACATCTCCCCCAATGTCGTCATCTTGCCGGCCTGAATGAGTTGGGCGTCCTTCTCCACCATGTCTGTGATATCGGTAACAGCCACAATGATCGCGTCCTCGGGGCCGTATTTTATCGAGCAGGTGTGGAGGTTGACGTAAAGAGGCCTCCCTCCCTTTCTGTAGTGGCGAACTCGGGAATCCATGGAGCAGGAGCCCTCGAAAGATGTCTCCGAGAAGAGCGAAAGCCGCGATCCCTCGGATTCCGAGATTCCCAAATCTCCAAAAGACTTGCCGAGGATTTCATCTCTTGAGTAACCGTAAAGGCTTTCGGCTGCAGGGTTCACATCGAGAATTGCAAGCGTCCTCGGGCGCACGATGAAAACGGGGTTCGGTCCGCCTTCGAAGAGGGAGCGGTATTTTTCTTCGGACTCCCTCAATTCGGCCTGCGACGCCTTCAAGCGGTGGGTCATGTGAAGGAAAGAATCAGCCAATTGCCGGACTTCATCCTTTGCCCGTTTTCTATACAGGGGGCAATCCAGACAGCGCTCCAGCTTTTCCGGAAAACTGCACGGATGGGTAGCCGAGCACAGCGTGTCGTCCATATACCAGCAGGGGAAGTTCGTAAAAAGATAGGCGGGACAATTTTTTTTCTCGCAGCCCATCTCTTCCCAGCACCGGACGTTGCTGCCGATTCGGGAGGCGACATCCAGGTTCCCGCGGCTGATTTCGTCCGCTATTTTGGTCAGAGCGGAAATGGGCTTCGTGATGTATGCCGAGAGCCAATGACTGATGAGAAAGAAAATCACCACAATGGCCGCTATTATGCCGAAGTAGGTGAATCGCAATTTGCCTATGAGTTGATCGATGTGCTTCTTGTTCAAACCAACGTGAACGGACCCTATTTGATAAATACCCTCCCAGATCGGTACGGCGATGTCGAAGGCCTCCTGCTCGCTGAAATGCAGCAGCCTGATCTGGTAAGTATGCCCCGGGATAAGAACGTTGGCCGTTCGAAGCTCGTCCGGAAAGGGGCGCAGGAAAGTGTGTGAGAGCACCCTGTTCTCCGTGTCGAGTATGAAGATGTAGGCGATGAGCTTTCGTCTCTCTTCGAGCAGGGCGGAATCGAAGACCAGACTCACGAGATTGGCCTGGTCCCTGGTGACGACGTAGTTTCTGCTTTGATCCGCCGTGCTTTGCGCTATGGCAACGCCTCTTTGCTTGAGTTCTTCCGTCAATCCCGAGACCAGCACGAAATGTGTATCAAGAGCCATGCCCGCGGCCAAGAGGAGGATGACCCCGAAGGTGGAGAAGAAGATTTTGTTCTTGAGACTGATGTTCCTGAGCCGGTCCACGCCCTAGTCTCCCTTCTCCGCCTCTCCCCGCACAGGCATTAGCACGAGCCTGCCGTCCCTGATCTGGGTGAAGTATACCCGATCGAGACCCTGGTGATCTTCAGGGCCGAAGGAGAGTGTGTTTGCAATGCCGAGATCGTAATCCCGGATGGATTCGACGGCTTCGATAAATTTTTCCCGATCCAGGTCTCCCCCGGCCCTCTTCAATCCTTCGACCAGTACCTTGGCGTTGATGAATCCCTCGAGACCGACGAAATTGGGTTCATCAAGGGGATAGTATTCCTTGAGGAGTTCGGCGTATTCGACCGTGCCCCGGAGGACGCCGCCGTTTTCCTGTAACTCGGGGGGGGGCACGACCTGGCTGACGATCACGCCGTCCCCGTCCTCACCCAGTTTTCTCGCAAGCTCATCAGCTCCCACGAAGGAAACATTGTGAAAGATCGGATTGAACCCGGAGGTCCTTGACAGACGTATGAACTTGGCGCATGGATCGTATGTCCCTATCATCACAACGGCCTCCGCAAAAGAGTTCATAATCTTTTCGAGCCCTTCCTCCACGTCCAATGTGCCGCGGATGAAGGTCCCCCTTGCGACAGGCGCGAGGCCGTAATCCCTTAGAGCGATCTCCGTGCCCCTGAGGCCGTCGAAGCCGTAAGCATCGTACTGGTAGAAGACCGCCACTTTTCTTATGCCCAGATCCTCGACCATGTACCTCACCGCGGCGCGCGTTTCCTGATAGTAAGAGGCCCGGACGTTGATTATGTAGCGTTGGAGGGGCTCCCTCAGCGCGTTGGCGCCGGTGAACATTCCCACGAGAGGAATGCGGGCTTCCTGCACAAGGGGAAGGATCTTCACGGTCGTGGGGGTTCCGACGTAACAGAAGAGGGAGAAGACATTGTCGCCCACAATGAGCTTCTGCGTGTTGGCCACGCACCGGGGAGGATCGTAACCGTCGTCGTAGGCGATCAGCCTTATGGTCCGCCCGTGAACGCCTCCCTCCCGGTTGACGTGATTGATGTAGGAAAGGGCGCCGTGGAGGGTCTGCCTTCCCAAATAGCCGGCGTGCCCTTCAAGAGCCAAAGAAGAGCCGATGAGGATCTCCTTTTCCGTAACTCCGGGAACGAGAGCCGGAGACGGCGATCGAGACCCTCCTCCGTCGCAGGATGCCATGGCGCCGACCACGAACAAGCAGACAAGAAGGAAGGGCGATCTCAACCCCATTTCCTTTTCCACCCTCATGCAATCGCTTGTCGGATTGCAGGACTATTCTTCTTTGACCGACGTTTCGAACTTGAGTCCGTACTTTTCGATTTTTGAATGCAGAGTGGGCCTGGACAGGCCGAGAAGCTTCGCGGACTGGGAACGGTTTCCGCCCGTGAGGCTCAATGCCTCGCCTACGAGTATCCGGGCGAAACGATCCACGCATTTGTCAAAAAGGCCCTCAGCCGGTTCGGCGAGGATCCTTTCGCGAACCCACTGGCGTATGACGTCATCCGAATTCCCACCCCCAACCCCGGAGCCGGGGACTTGACCGCTGATCGCCTGGGACAGTATGTCGGGATTGACCGGCATGCCCCGGTTGAAAATCAGGCACTTTTGAAGGGTGTTGCCGAGTTCTCTCACGTTACCCGGCCAGGGGTAATTGCCCAGGACGGAAAGCGCCTCCTTTGTGATTCCGGGATTCGCCGTGCCCATTTCGGCGGCAAAGCGTGACAGAAAATAATCGACCAGAAGAGGGATATCGCCTGGCCGGTCCCTCAGCGGAGGAAGCCAGATGGTCACCACCTTGAGCCGGTAGTAGAGGTCTTCTCTGAAACGTGCGTCGGCAATGGCGGTTTCAAGGTCCCTGTTGGTGGCCGCTATGATCCTCACGTCCACGGGAATCGTCTCCCTGCCGCCGAGGCGTTCAATGCTTTTCTCCTGAAGAAGCCTGAGAATCTTGGACTGTATGCTGAAGGGCATGTCACCGATCTCATCGAGGAACAGGGTGCCGTGGTTGGCCTGCTCCACCTTGCCGACCCTGCGGTAGGAAGCTCCGGTGAATGCTCCTTTCTCGTATCCGAAAAGCTCACTTTCGAGAAGAGTTTCCGGTATCGCCACGCAGTTGATGACCAGGAAGGGCTTGCTCGCCCTCAGGCTGTGGTGGTAAACGGCTCTGGCTACCAACTCCTTGCCCGTGCCCGATTCTCCCCTGATAAGGATAGTGGCGTCAGTGGAAGAGACCCGTCCGATGGCTTTGTATACATCCTGCATGGGTTTGCTTCTGCCGATGAGGGCTTCTCTCGAACTTTTCTCCGGCGGAGAATTAAGGTCTACCGGAGAGCGCATGAATCTGCTTGCTTCAAGAGCCTGCCGAATCTGGGAAAGCATGTCGGGAATGTCAAAGGGCTTGAGGATGTAATCGAAGGCCCCCATCTTGGTTGCCTCTATGGCGATCTCGGTTGTTCCATAGGCGGTCATGATAATGACCGGAAGCTTAGGCTCGATCTCGTGTATGAGTTTGAACGTCTCGAAACCGTTCATACCCGGAAGCCGCATGTCAAGGATCACGAGATCCGGAATTTTTTTGCGGACCTGGGCCAGTCCCGATTCCCCGGAGGGGGCGCTTTCCACCGCATAACCTTCTTCGGTCAGAAGCTTCTCGAAGCTTTTTCTCAGTTGATCGTCATCATCGATGATCAGAATCGTGTTCAACCCTCGACTCCCGACAAACAGTACGCAGTAAGCACTAAGCAGTATGCAGTAAAAAGTGGGCGAGGAAAACAGCATAGGATATGGATTCCACAATGCCTCCTGTTACTGCATGCTGCTTGCTCCCTACTGCTTACCGCTTACTGCTTACTATCGACGGGCAGGATCACGGAAAAGACTGATCCTTGTCCTTCCGCTGATTTCAGTCCAAGCCTGCCTCCGTGCTCTTCCATGATTCGGACCGCAATGCTCAACCCCAGTCCGGAGCCCTCCTCTTTTGTCGTAAAAAAGGGTTCGAAGACCTTGTGCCGGATGGACTCCGGAATACCGGGACCCGTGTCGGCGAGATGGATGAAAGCCGCGGGGCCGAGGGCTCCCTCCGCTCCCTGTTCTTCACGGATTGTTATGGTACCACCCCCCTTCATGGCTTCGCAAGCGTTCTCAATGATGTTGACAAGAACCTCCTTGAGACGCTCCGGGTCCAGCTTGCAGTTCGGCAGAGAGTTGTTCCTTTCCACTCGAACGGCCACGTTGTAGGATTGAAGGCGATGGGCCAGCAGGCGGAGGACAAGATCCACCACTTCGGAGGGGCTCATCTCCTGCATCCTGAGCTTGGGGGGTCTGGAGAATTCGAGGAAGCTCTGAACAATATTGTCGACATGGAGAATCTCCTCTGAGATGACCTGGAAATCCTCCTTCTGGTGAGCGGAGAGGTCCAGGGTGCGGTTAAGGGAAAAAAGACGCATCTTAACCGACGTGAGGGGATTGCGTATGCTGTGGGCCATACCTGCGGCAAGTTTGCCCACGAGAACCAACTTTTCCGCCTGCAGGAGATGTTCCCGGCTTTTTTCGAGTTCGGTATGGGTCTGGTCGATGTCCTCGATGAGTCCTTTTATACTCCGCCCCAAAGCTTTCACCTCGTCGCTCCCGTCCGTACCGAGTCCGGGATATGCCTCCCAGGCAAGCCTCCGGAGGGGCTCGAGAACGTCCTTGACCAGGACAAAGGCAAGACCTACCCCGAGAAGGAGGACAAAGAGAACGGCCGTTCCGGCAACAACCCTCAGCTTTCTTGCCTGGCCGTAGCTGCGGGCTTTTATGTGTTGAATCTCTTGGGTGTTGAGGTTCTTGTACTCCTCGCAATACTGCAGGACAGTGAAGAAATGCGTCCGAACCTCCGCATGCAGCCTTTCTCCCCATTCGCGGTCGCCCGAAACATAGTGTTCGATTACCCTGTCTTTCAGGGTGACGTATTGAATGTACTCCGCCTCGATCCGGTTGATGATTTCCCTTTGGCGATCTGATTCCACGAGGGACCGGGTTTCGTTGAGAAGCTTCAGGAAGCTCTCCCGATACCGGTTCAGGTGCAAGAGCCACTCAGGATTGCGGTCCTGAAAGAAATAGGAAACATAGCCTTTCTGGTGAACCAGTGCGGATTCGAGTGACTCCGCGCGCTGGTAGGCCGCCAGGTTCTTGTCGATCAGATCCGTCAGGAGGCCTTCCATGCGGTAGGTGTACCAGACCATTACGAGGCCCCCCAGGATGGTGATTGCCACCAGCGAGGCGAGAACCGAGTATATCCTGACGCGCAGGCTGATTCTCTTCCAGATTTTCGTGGATGTGAGATGCGCTATTTTTCTACTCCGTATTTTCTGAGTTTCGCAAGAAGCGTTTTCCTCGTGATCCCCAATTTTCTGGCAGTCTCGCTTTTATTGCCGCTGCTGGCGTCGAGGGCCTTCAAAATCGTGGCTTTTTCCACCTCTTCAAGGGGCAGTTCCGCTAAGGAACCTTCTTTTGATGGATAGTTCCTATCTGCTGAAGACCCCTCAGGAATGAGCGTTAAATCTTCCGTGTCCAAATATTGTGACTGCCCCATAACCACGCCCCGTTCCACCGCGTTCATGAGTTCCCTCACATTCCCGGGCCACTCATGCCTCAGTAAGCGATCCATGGCCTGAGGGGTCAATCCTTTGATGTTCTTGCGGTTTTTTTCGGCGAAAACCTTGAGGAAGTGCTGGGCCAGAAGAGGGATGTCCTCTTTCCGCTGTCTCAGGGGAGGAAGGGTCAGGGTGACCACGTTCAAACGGTAGAAAAGATCCTCCCGGAACCTGCCGGCCCCGATTTCAGCCAGGAGGTCTTTGTTGGTCGCTGCGATGACGCGAACGTTCACCCTGACCACCTCGTCGCCGCCCACTCTGGTGAATTCCCTTTCCTGGAGGACCCTCAGAAGCTTAACCTGCATGGCCGGAGACATCTCGCTTATTTCATCCAGGAAGATGCTTCCCTTGTGAGCCAAGAAGAATTTTCCTTCCTTTCTTCGATAGGCGCCGGTGAAGGCTCCTTTCTCGTGACCGAAAAGCTCGGACTCCAGGAGGCTTTCGGTGATTGCGGCGCAGTTGATCTTCACGAAGGGGGAATCCCTGCGGGGGCCGTTGTAGTGGACGGCTCCGGCAATCATTTCCTTTCCCGTGCCCGATTCGCCTGTCAGCAGGACGGTGGCCTCCGTAGGGGCAACTTGCGCCACTGTTTCCAGGAGCTTTTCCATGGCCTGACTTCTGCCGATAATGCTCCCGCGGTCGAACCGGCTTCCCAGGCTTTCCCTGAGAAGCCGGTTTTCCTCCCTGAGATGAACATGATCCATTGCCCGTTCCATGGTTATGCGGAGTTCGTCGAAGTCCAGGGGTTTTGTGAGGTAATCGTATGCCCCGGCCTTGAGGGCTTCCACGGCTGTTTCGACGGAGGAATAGGCGGTCATGATGATGACCGGGATGGCAGGATTGAAGCCCTTGATTTCAGGCAGGGCATCCAGCCCCGACATCCTGATCATTCGGATATCCATCAGTACCAGGTCAAAGGGCTGATCGCGAACCTTCCGAACCGCAGCAGAACCGTCATCCGCTTCGCTGACCGCATATCCCCAGCCGGAAAGCAGGGTCCTGAGCATGGTCCTGTGTGAAGGATCGTCATCGACTACGAGTATGTGACTTTTTCTCTTTTCCATTCTTATTTAGCTCTTCGGCAGGTAGAGGCTGACCGTGGTTCCCAGCCCCGCTTCGCTGTCCACCCTCACCTCACCCCCATGGGCCTCGATGATCTTATGGACTATGGCAAGGCCCAAGCCTGTTCCTGTTTGCTTGGTGGTGAAGTAGGGGTCGAAAACGTGCTCCAGATGCTGCTTTTCGATTCCCGAGCCGGTGTCCGTTACCGAGATCTTCAAACCCTGATTTCCCGTTCCTTCCGAACAGGATACCGTCAGTGTTCCCCCATTACCCATGGCCTCCAGGGCATTCAGGTAAAGGTTGAGCAGGATCTGGCTGATTTTGTCGAAGTCGACCGTGATTTGCCCGATGCAGGAACCCGTATCGGCCCGGATGACGACCCCCCCGGATGAGGCCTGCCTTTCGATCATCTTGAGAGAGTGCTGAATCAGAACCTGGACGGAAACAGGCTTTTTATGCAGGTCCATGGGCCGGGTGAAATCGAGAAGCTGTGAAATGACCCGGTTCAGCCTGTCCACTTCCCTGATCATGATTTCCGCAGTGCTCCGGTCCTCATGGTTTTCCTTGTATCTTTCCCTGAAATATGTGGCGAAGCCTTTGATGGAACTAAGGGGATTGCGAATTTCGTGGGCGATGCCCGCGGCGAGCCGCCCCAGGGAGGCGAGGCGCCTGCTGGTCTCGATTTCTCTTTTCAGGGCCTGCACCTCGGTCATGTCCCTGAAAAGGATGAGATGCCCCATGACCTTGCCCCCGTCGTCCTGGAGCAGAGAGATGCTGACATCGAGATAAAGCACCCGTCCGTCCCCATGGCGGCACGTCATCTCTTCCTGGATAACCTCTCTTTCGCCGGGCTTAAGCCTGGAAGCCATATCCGACATCTCGCGGGGAACGGCCTCGGGGGAGGCGAGGATCCGCTCTTCGGTCACGGCCAGGATTTCCTCCGCCGCCCGGTTCAGGGAAACGGCCTTATTGTTTTCATCGACCACGATCAGGCCTACGGGCATGTTTTCGACTACCCGATCGGAAAAAGCCTGAATGCGGGTGAGGGAAGATCGTGCGGCGCGGTAAGCCTGAGCCAGGAAAAGCAGCACCACGCCGGCGAAGCCGCTTAGGAGCAGGACCGAACTCATGAGAAGGGTGTGGCGCATGTCCTCCTTTCGAGCCGCGTCGAGGGGGCCCATGTCAAGGCCAAGAAAAATGATCTCTCCTCCGTCCTTTTGATCCCATTCAGACGAGTCGCGGTGCCATGATCCCCTCATCCGTCCGCCGTAAGGGCCTCTGCCGGGCGGCCTGGTGGGGGAGAAACGACGAAAGACCTCGAAAACGTCGGTCCCTTGAGAATCTGTAACTTGCCGCCATTCCACGCTTTCGAGTTTTGATATCCGCTCGAGATCCAATTCCGTTCCGTGCATTTCGCCGATCCTGGCCGGGTCGTTATGGGCCAGGATGGTCCCCCTGTCGTCCGTAACTATTATGTACACGATATCCTGCTGCTGAGCGGTTTCGGTCAGCAGCCTTTGCAGTTCGAAGCCGCCTCCCCTCGATCCCATCATGCCCGCCATGCCCGTTCTTGTCCCTGCCTCGAAGGAGCGGATAAGGGCGGCACCCTTCTCAGTCAGGAGCCGTATCATGTCTTCCTTTTGCTTGTTGAGGTTCTGGACGGTCCAAAAAAGGAAAATGGGCGTGAGGAGAGCCAGGGCGCCGAGAACAATCCATGGCGGGATGGCGAGCACGAATGGCTTCTTGGTCTTGTTCATGGATACTTTTTACTCAGTTGGATACCAGGCCTGAGTAAGAATTATCCAGTTTCCAGTTCTTTTTTGCAAGAAAAAGTGATCCCTGAACCGGCTATTATACTTTAATTATAGCAATTTCAATGAGATATCATCGAATCTCGGCTTTTGGCACACACTTTGCCTTATAAGAGAGCAAAACTTCAAGGAGGGCAAAAAAATGAAGAAGATACTTGCAGTGGTAGGAATTTTGGCACTGGCCGCGGTCGTAGCAGTGCCCGTTCTGGCTCAAGGTCCGGGGTACGGCAAGGGACGGTACGCCCAGGGGTTTCGGGGAAACGACCCGGGGGCCTGTCCCAGATATGGCTGGGGGTACGGAAACCTGACGGATGAGCAGCGTGCACAAATGGATGGGCTTCACCAGAAGTTCTTCGATGAAACAGCGCAGATTCGAAGCGAGCTGTGGGCCAAGAAAGGGGAGCTGAACGTGCTCATGAGCACATCGAATCCCGACCTGGAGAAGGCTAAGGCGCTCCAGAAAGAGGTAAGCGATCTCAAGGCCAAGATGGCACAGGAAAGAATCGACCTTTACGCGGAAAAGAAGAAGATCGACCCCGACGCCCGGTTCGGACAGGGCTGGGGCCGCGGGAAAGGGTTCGGGCCCAGGGGCGGAGACAGAGGTCCTGCAATGGGCCGGGGATGGCACCGGGGCGGTCCGGGCCAGGGCCCCTGCTGGAACTAGCAGCTGAGCAAGCAACAAAAAAAGCAACGAGTAGCGAGCGATAAGAAAGAATAGCTCGCTACTCGTTGCTTCCTTCATCTCCGCTCGCGCCTCTGCCGGGCTCCATCGAAGGGCGCATGAGGCATGAAATCCATCATTCGACACTCATTCCTCTCACAGTCCGCTCGGTTTCGTCCTTCTGCCTGCCTAATGTTGACATGCCTGAATTCGTCCCTAATAGTTTTGGGTGAAGAGAAAGGGAGGATAAGAAAATGGAAACAACAACATTGTCCATACCCAACATCAGTTGCGGCCATTGCGTGATGGCGATCAAGAGAGAACTCGGCGAAATGGAGGGGGTGTCCAAAATCGAAGGCGATCCCCAGAAGAAGGAAATCACCGTTTCCTGGGATGCGCCGGCAAGCCTGGACAAGATCAAATCGACCCTGAAGGAGATGAATTATCCGGCGGCAGGATAGGCATGAATGAAAAAAAAGTGACCATACCGGTAACCGGGATGAGCTGCGCGAACTGCGCCCTGAACATCGAGAGGGTCCTCAAGAAGGTCCCGGGTGTGAAACAGGCCGACGTCAATTTCGCTTCGGAGCGAGCTCAAGTCGGATACGTTCCATCTCTCGCCACGGTGGACGATCTCATAGCGGCCATAGAGTCGGCGGGGTACGGCGCGATCAGGCCGGAAGAGGCGATCGAGGGAGAGGACGCTGAAATGCTGGCCCGTCGGGCCGAGATCAGGGACCAGACCGTGAAGTTCGCGGTGGGTGTCATCTTCACTGCTCCTCTTTTCGTTCTTTCCATGGGAAGGGATTTCGGCCTCTTAGGTCCCTGGAGCCACGCTCCCTGGGTTAACTGGCTCTTTCTGGCGCTCGCGACGCCCGTTCAGTTCTACACCGGCTGGGACTATTACACCGGGGGATGGAAGAGTCTGCGGAACAGGAGCGCCAACATGGATGTGCTGGTCGCGATGGGGTCCTCGGTCGCCTATTTCTATTCCCTCGCGCTGCTTTTGTATCCCATATTGGGGCACCACGTCTATTTCGAAACCTCGGCGGTGATCATCACCCTGATCAAGCTGGGAAAGATGCTTGAGGCTCGCACCAAAGGCAGAACAGGAGGGGCCATCAGGAAGCTGATGGGGCTCAGGCCGAAGACTGCGACCATCCTGGCGGGTGGAAAGGAAAAAGAAATCCCCATGTCTCAGGTGGAGGTAGGCGATCATGTGGTCGTGCGTCCGGGCGAGGCGATTCCCGTGGACGGAGTGGTCCTGGAAGGGGAATCCAGCGTCGACGAGTCGATGCTCACGGGAGAACCTATTCCCGCGGACAAGGGCAAAGGAGACAGGGTTGCAGCAGGAACGATCAACGGGGAGGGACGCCTCATATTTGAAGCCACGAAAGTGGGGAAGGACACGGCCCTCGCCCGAATCATCCGGATGGTTCAGGAGGCCCAGGGGAGCAAGGCTCCCATCCAGGCCCTGGCTGACAGGGTGGCTGCCGTGTTCGTGCCCGGCGTGATCGTAATCGCGTTCATCACCTTTGTCCTGTGGTGGGCGGCGGGAGGGGAATTCGTCCCTGCCATGATCCGCATGGTAGCGGTGCTGGTGATCGCCTGCCCCTGCGCCCTCGGTTTGGCTACACCCACCGCCATCATGGCTGGGACGGGGAAGGGCGCGGAAAAAGGAATGCTCTTCAGAAACAGCGAAGCCCTCGAGAGGGCGACGAAGTTGAACACTATTGTGCTCGACAAGACCGGAACCATCACCAGAGGAAAACCGGCCGTGTCCGATATCATCCTGTTGGACGGTGATGTTGGAGACGAGCGGGAACTCCTGCGACTCGCCGCCTCGGCGGAGAGAGGTTCGGAACACCCGCTGGGGCGCGCCATAGTTCGGGAAGCGGAAAAAAAGGACCTCGATCTGTTCGAGCCCGAATCCTTCAAGGCCTTCAGGGGCGCCGGGGTGAGCGCCGGAGTCGACGGCCGCAAGGTGATGCTGGGGAAGCCGGCTTGGGTCGGAGAACAAAAGATCGGCCTCGAGGGCGAGGAGCAAAGAATCCGCGGCCTTCAGGAGCAGGGAAAGACGGTAATGGCGGTGGTTCTGGATGGAAAGCCCGCCGGCCTGATTGCCGTGGCGGATCAAGTGAAGCCCGATTCGAAAGAAAGCATCGAAAACCTTCACAGGCAGAACCTTCATGTGGTCATGCTCACCGGCGACAATGCCTGGAGCGCAAAGACCATCGCGTCGCAGGTCGGGGTCGACGAGGTGCTTTCAGAGGTTTTGCCCGAGGAGAAGTCCCTCAAGATCAAGGAGCTTCAGGAAAAGGGCAAAACCGTGGGCATGGTAGGAGACGGTATCAACGATGCACCGGCCCTGGCGCAGGCGGACGTGGGCATGGCCATCGGAACGGGGACCGATGTTGCCATCGAATCGGGGGACATCATCCTGGCAAGCGGAAGCCTGAGCGGAGTCCCCCGGGCCATCGAACTCAGCAGGGCCACCATGCGTACCATCAGGCAGAACCTGTTCTGGGCTTTCTTCTACAACGTGGTCCTCATCCCCGTGGCTGCCGGAGCTCTCTACGCGTTCGAGTTTCTTCCGTTCTTCATGCGGCAACTCCATCCCATACTTGCCGCGTTGGCGATGGCCATGAGCAGCATTACAGTGGTGAGCAACAGCCTGAGGCTCTACCGGGCAAAGATAAGCTAGTGCCGTGTCTCAGAAGCAGGGCAGGAGAGCCCTCCTCGAAGAAAATCTTCCGACCCTCGGACACGCAAATACAGGATATCCCCCATTGCCTCCGGAGTTTCATTCTCGGAAAATAATCCCACTTGAATTTTTCCAAAAAAATTCGAAGCCTTGACCTAAGTCAAGGCACGGGGCGCCGGCATTGTGTAACTTTGAATCAACACTTGAGGGAATAACAGAGGGTTTTTCGGATAAACCACTCGTAAAAAGGAGGAGACCATGTTTTGTTATCAATGCGAGCAAACGGCAAAGGGAGAGGCGTGCACCAAAGTGGGCGTGTGCGGAAAGCCGCACGATGTGGCGTCGCTGCAGGACCTGCTGGTTTACTTATTGAAGGGATTGGCACTTGTTGCCGTGGAAGGGAGGAAAGTGGGCGTTGTTGACCGCGACGTTAACGTCTTCACCGCCGAGGCGGCTTTTTCGACCCTGACCAACGTGAACTTCGACCCCGCAAGGTTCCAGCCCCTGATCAACCGCTGCGTGGAACTGAGGGAAAACATGAAGCAAAAAGTCAAGGCCGCGGGCGGCGGCGCCGATTTCCCGGAAGGGCCGGCAACCTTCAAACCGGCTTCCGCACTCGATGACCTGATCAGGCAGGGCGAGGCGGTGGGGCTCAAGTCAGACCCCGCCATCGACCCGGACATCCTTGCGCTCCAGCACACGGTTCTTTTTGGAATAAAGGGGATTTGCGCTTATGCGGATCATGCACAGATTCTGGGCCGGGAAGACGACCGGGTCTATGCCTTTGTCCACGAAGGGCTTGCTAAAATGCTCGACAGGAGCCTCACCCTCAACGACTGGGTCGGCCTTGCACTGAAGACCGGCGAAATAAATCTTAGGATCATGGAACTGCTCGATGAAGCCAACACCGGTGTTTACGGCCACCCCGTACCGACAAAGGTGCCCCTGGGAGCCAAGAAGGGCAAAGCCGTCCTCGTGTCAGGCCATGACCTCAAGGACCTGGAAGAACTCCTGAAGCAGACCGAAGGAAAGGGAATCTACGTCTACACCCATGGGGAGATGCTGCCAACTCACGGTTATCCGGCCCTCAAGAAATATCCCCATTTCTACGGCCACTTCGGCACAGCCTGGCAAAACCAGATCAAGGAGTTCGGGCAGTTCCCCGGCGCCATCCTGATGACCACCAACTGCATCCAAAAGCCCCAGGGGTCTTATCACGACAACATCTTCACCACGGGACTGGTGGGCTGGCCTGGAGTGAGGCACGTCTCGAGGGAGGATTTCGGCCCCGTGATTCAGAAAGCCCTCGAAATGCCCGGGTACGGAGAAGACGGGAACGGGAAATCCGTGATGTGCGGGTTCGGCCGCAATGCCGTCATGGGCGTTGCCGGCAAGGTGATCGACGCGGTCAAGAGCGGGGCTATCAAGCACTTCTTTCTGGTGGCGGGTTGCGACGGTGCCAAGCCTGGAAGAAACTACTACACCCGGTTCGTCGAAGAGGCTCCCAAGGACACGGTGATCCTGACCCTGGCCTGCGGCAAATTCCGTTTCTTTGACAAAGACCTGGGCGACATCGGCGGAATCCCCAGACTGCTCGACATCGGACAGTGCAACGACGCCTACTCGGCGATTCAAATTGCCGTGGCCCTTTCCAAGGCCTTCGGGGTGGGAGTGAACGAACTGCCCCTGTCCATGATCCTGTCCTGGTACGAGCAGAAGGCCGTCGCGATCCTGCTGACTCTTCTTCACCTCGGGATCAAGAACATCCGGCTGGGGCCGACGCTGCCCGCCTTCCTAACGCCCAACGTGCTCGATGTGCTGGTGAAAAATTTCAACATCATGCCCATCACCACACCCGAGGCGGACCTGAAGGCGATTTTGGGATAGCCTCTATCCCCTTTCCTACCCCTGGGCGGGCTGTTGCGCCCGCCCAGGGGAGTGACGACTCCCTCCCGGTCGACGGGGTAGCCGACCCTACGAAAAATCTGCGTCGAACGTCGTCGCAGGGCGGGGTTCAAAAGGGAAGAACGCAAAGGAGGAAAATGGCCATGAAATGCCCTGGACAGGACAGCCGGTACTGGAGGCCGGGCGCTATTTTTGAAACCAAGTGCCCCAAGTGCGGGGCCGAGGTGGAGTTCTTCAAAGACGACTCGACCCGCCGGTGCGGAAAGTGCGGCCACAAGTTCCTCAACCCGAGCATGGACTTCGGTTGCGCGTCCTATTGCCAGTATGCAGAGCAATGCATCGGAAATCTTCCTCCCGAGCTGATCGCCCAGAAGGAGGATCTCCTCAAAGACCGGGTTGCCATCGAGATGAAACGCTATTTCAAGAGCGACTTCAAAAGGATCGGCCACGCGAGCCGCGTGGCCAGGTATGCGGAGCGGATAGGGAGAGAAGAAAGGGGCAACCTCGCCGTTGTTCTCACCGCGGCCTATCTGCATGACATAGGGATCAGGGAGGCCGAGAGGAAACACAAGCGCTCAGAAGCGCGATGTCAGGAAGAAGAAGGGCCTGCCGTGGCGAGGGAAATCCTCGAAAGACTCGGAGCGAGGCGGGAGCTCGTAGATGAGGTGTGCGACATCATCGCTCATCATCACCATCCCCGGTCCGAAGAGACCGTCAATTTCAAGTGTGTCTACGACTCCGATCTGATCACCAACCTGGAGGAACGGCACAAGGAGAACCCTATGGACGCGAAGGAACTGGAGAGCGTCCTGGAGAAGTCGTTTCTCACAAAGACGGGGAAGAAAGTTGCGGAAGAGGTTCTGCCGAGGCCGGCGGGCACGGCAGATCGGAGAGAATGAGGTGAAAAGAATGAAAGTCAAAAGAAAAGTCATAAGGATCGATGAGGAGCTGTGCGACGGGTGCGGGGTATGCGTGCCTTCCTGTGCGGAGGGAGCGATAGAGGTCATTGACGGCAAGGCCAGGATGGTGTCGGAAAGGTACTGCGACGGCCTGGGCGCGTGCCTCGGCGAATGCCCGAAGGGAGCCCTAACGATCGAGGAACGTGTGGCCGAGGAGTTCGACGAAGAAGCGGTGGAGGAATACCTCTCGGCGAAAAAGGAGGAGGAGCCCGTTCAGGAACTCGTAATGGCCTGCGGCTGCCCTTCTTCTCAGATCAAGACGCTTGCACCCGAAGAGTCGGCGGAGGACGAGGGCGCGAACCAGAGATCCACGCTTTCTCACTGGCCGGTTCAGATCAAGCTGGTGCCTCCCACGGCTCCTTTCCTCAAGGGTGCGCACCTCCTCGTGGCCGCGGATTGCGCCGCGGTGGCTTATCCCAATTTCCACAGAGATTTTCTGAAGGGAAAAGCCGTCATGATCGGGTGCCCCAAATTCGACGACGTTCAGGGTTATGTGGATAAGTTCACGGAGGTGTTCAAGGCGGCCGACGTGAGAAGCGTCACAGTCGCGGACATGGAGGTTCCGTGCTGCTCGTCCCTGCCGAGGATTGTTAAGCGGGCAATGGACGCGGCGGGGAAAAGCGTGCCTGTGGAAGAAGTGGTAATAAGTTCTAGGGGAGAAATCCTCAAGCGGGAGAAGGCGGCATAATCTTTCCCCTCCCCCGGCGCCCCTCCGCCGAAGCAGAGCTGCTGCTGAGGATGGAGGATGGGAAAGGGGAGGGGGTGCACGCTAACCAACCAGGACAACCGAAACATCCTTCGCGCCGTGCAGGACCTTCTGTGAAACGCTCCCGATAATGAATTCGGCGATGCTCGAAAGACCTCTTCGTCCGAGGACGATGGTATCATAGCCCGATTGGGCTGCGGCGATGATGTCCCTGGCAACCCCTTTCTTCTTGGATTCCATTTTCGAAACAATTTTCTTTTCTTCAAAGCCGGCGGCGACAAGACGCTTCCTGGCTTCTTCCATTGCCTTGCGGACCAATCCCTTTTTCTGGTCCTCCAGGGAACAGAAGACCATCTGCTGGGACGTGAAGTAAGGAATCAGCTCCGGACTGTTCATGTCACATATCGCGGCTGTGTCCATGACCACATGATAGAGAGTGACCTCATGATCGGGAGTGAATGTCCTGGCGATATAATCCACTGCCCGCATCGCATTTTGGGATTCATCCACTGCCACCAGTATTCTCTTTGCCATTCCTTTCCCTCCTTGGTTTGAATGGGTGCTATCGATGCATGAGCGAGCATTCCCGTGTGATTTCGAGCGAAACGGGAAAGCATGAATCCAATGAAGGCTGAAACGTCGACCCTTGTCAAGATAAAACATGAGCCCTTGACTGGAAAGGCTTGTTCTCCTAATATCTATCAGTCTCGGCGGAGGAGAGGACGGAAACCGAAAGGGAGAAGGCAAGAAGGGCGGCCTGAAGGATGGCGAAAAATTTCTACGAAATGCTGGGCGTCAAGAAGGATGCCACCAAAGAAGAGGTAAAAAAAGCCTACCGTAGACTGGCTAGGAAATGGCATCCCGATGTGAATCCGGGGAACAAAGAGGCGGAGCAGAAGTTCAAAGAGATCTCCCAGGCCCACGACGTGCTCAGCGACGAAAAGAAGAGAAAACTGTACGACGAGTTCGGGGAAGAGGGGCTCCAGGCAGGGTTTGATGCGGACAAAGCGCGCCAATACAGGCAGTGGAGTTCATATCAGCAGGCCGGTGCAGGGACGGGCGGCCAGCCCTTCGGGAGATATCACAGCTACGAAGATATCTTCGGCGATCTGTTCGGTTTCGGCGGTGAAGCGTCGGGTTTCAGGGCCCGGAGGAGCCCGGCCGGGAGAGACATGGAACACGAGATTTGGATCGACCTCATCCAGGCTCTCAGGGGGTTCGAGACCGAACTGGCAATGCAGAAGATGACCGCCTGTGCCTCATGCAACGGCTCGGGGATGGACCCGCAAAGCAAGTTGAACACTTGTTCCTCATGCGGCGGCTCGGGCCGCATCAATGTGGCCCAGGGACCGATGCAGTTTACCAGAGCCTGTCCCGCGTGCAAGGGACACGGCCGGATCGGCAAGCCTTGCGGCGCATGCGGAGGAAGCGGCAGGGTGACGGGCACGGAGAGGATTCGCGTGACGATTCCAAAAGGTGTGAAGGAAGGATCCAGGGTCCGCGTGGCCGGGAAGGGGGAACCGGGCACGGACGGGGCTCCTGCGGGCGATCTCTATCTGATCGTCCACATAAATCCCCACCCTCTTCTTACGCGGGAAGGAGACGACCTGCACATGGAAGTTCCGGTGACGGTTCGGGAAGCCATGGCGGGAGCGACGGTGACCATTCCCACCGTGGACGGCGCGGTAAACCTCAAGATACCGCCCGGAAGCCAGAGCGGGAGGTTGCTGAAGTTGCGCGGAAGAGGGGCGGTCGACCCGAAAACGAAGCGGAAGGGAGATCTCCTGGTGAAACTGGTGGTCAAGGTGCCGAAAACCGATGATCCGGAGATCCTTGATGCTGCAAGGAAGATGGACGAGCATTACAAGGAGGACGTAAGGGCCTCGGTCAAGCTCTAGGGTCTTTCATCGAGCCGTTTCTGAATCTGCCGGGCAAGATCCTCCAGGATCTCGTCGAACTGCTTCCTCATGTCGAACATCATCTGCCTCATTCTGAGGATGATATCCACCCCGGGCAGATTGACGCCCATTTCATCCACGAGGATCTTCGCAAGGCGGAGCTTTTCTATCTCCTCGGCAGGGAAGATCTTGTCACGTGTTTCATTGCTGCACACCGGGCATATGAGCTCTTCTTCTTCCAGGTCTTCAAGGAACCGTTCGTCCACCTCGAAAAGCTCGATCACCTCCTTGACGGTCCACAATTTTCTTTTCATGGAACTCGGCTTCTCCTGTTTCACTCTTCCGCGCTCTTTACCGGGGCCGGCTCTTCCGTGATGCCCATCAGGGCTTTCAGATCCTTCCCGTCGATCTTTTCCTTCTCAAGGAGCACGGCCGCGGCTTTATCGAGATTATCCCTGTGGTTGCGGATAATTTCAAGCGCCCTGCTGTACTGCTCACCGAGGATCTTCGCGAGCTCCTTGTCGATCAACTGAGCCGTTGCCTCGCTGTACTCTCCTCCTGCCTGCATCCCCGCTTCCAGGAAGAGAGGCCTCTTGTCCCGGGAAAAATATACCTGCCCGACGGCACTGCTCATGCCGTACTCCTTGACCATGCTCCGGGCAATATCCGTGGCCTTAGACAGGTCGTTGTGGGCTCCTGTGGAGATGTCGCCGAAAACTATCTCTTCGGCCGCTCGACCTCCCAGAAGGGTGGCGATTTTGCTCAGAAGCTCCGTCTTCCTCATCAGGAAACGGTCCTCGGTCGGAACCTGCATGGTGTAACCGAGTGCCGCAATTCCCCTGGGTATTATGGATATCTTCTGAACAGGATCGGTTCCAGGCAGGCTCAGGGCCACGATGGCGTGCCCCAGTTCGTGGTAGGCGACGATTTTACGTTCTTCGGGATTGATGAGCCGGTTTTTCTTTTCTAAGCCTGCCATCACCCGTTCCACAGCCTCTTCGAACTCCGCCATACCCACCTTTTTCTTTTTCCGGCGCACCGCCAGGAGAGCGGCCTCGTTAACGAGGTTTGCCAGGTCCGCACCCACCATTCCGGGAGTCATGGCGGCGATCTTCTCTACGTCGAGATTCTTCACCGCAGCGACGTTCTTGAGGTGGACTTTGAGGATATCCTCTCTCCCCTTCTTGTCAGGCCGGTCGACCAGAACGTGGCGGTCGAACCGCCCGGGCCGCAGCAGGGCGGGATCCAGAATCTCGGGACGGTTGGTGGCCGCCATGAGGATCACTCCGACCTTGGGATCGAATCCGTCCATTTCCACCAGAAGCTGGTTGAGGGTCTGCTCCCGCTCGTCGTGCCCTCCCAGCGTCCCTATGCCTCTGGCCTTTCCTAGGGCGTCCAGCTCGTCGATGAAGATGATGCAAGGGGCCTTCTGCTTGGCCTGCACGAAAAGGTCCCTCACTCGCGCCGCTCCAAGACCCACGAACATCTCCACGAATTCGGAGCCGCTCAGGCTGAAGAAAGGCACGCGGCTTTCCCCGGCCACCGCCTTTGCGAGAAGGGTCTTGCCGGTCCCGGGGGGGCCGACGAGGAGAATCCCCTTTGGTATCCTGCCCCCAAGCTCAGTAAACTTCGCAGGCTCTTTGAGAAAATCGATCACCTCCACGAGTTCCTGCTTTGCTTCGTCCACTCCCGCCACATCATCGAAGGTGACGTTGAGTTCGTTTTCCACGTAGATTTTAGCCTTGTTCTTGCCGAGGGTCATGAAACCGGGCTGCTGGCCCGACATGCGCTTGATCAGAAAGTACCAGATGCCGACGAAAAGAAGGATGGGGAAGATCCAGGAGAAAATATCCCGCAGAAAGGTTGATTCCACCTGGCCTTTGAAAGTGATGCTGTATTGCTCCAGCAATTGGGAAATCTCCGGGTCCACCCGGACCGTTTTGAAGAGTTCCGTGCTGGAGGGGTTCTTCATATCGGTGATCATCTTCCCCTGGATCTGGTTGGCGGAAATGGCCACCTCCGATACCCGGTTCTCTTTGAGCAGCTCCAAAAACTCGCTGTAAGGGATCGTCCTTATTGCAAGGTATGAACTGAGAGCGTTCTGCAGCAGGAGCACGATCCAGATTCCAAGCAACACGTACCAGATGGAAAATTTTTGTCTTTTTTCCAATTCACTTTCCTTTCATCTTGAAATGAAGCCAGTCGAACATCTCCTGAAGGTTCTTCGACATGTACCATCGTCCGTCTGCGAAGACTCCGTAATCCGCTCCGATCATGGCTGAAGAATAGCGCGTGGAATTGGCATAGAAAAGCCACTGCTCGACCCACTTTTTTTCTATCGCTTCATTGAAGATGCTGTCCTTTTCCGAGAGCCCCTTTGCAGCGCCTTTCTCCCAGGCCGAAACCAGCAGACCCGTGGCGGTCAGGGTCATTTCGTTGGTCTTTCTGATTGTGTTTTCGTAACGGGCGAAGTGCCCCTGCACCCAGGCTGCGCTGTGACAGGAAAGGCAGACCTGCTCCATAGCGCTCCGCCTTGCCTTCCTTTCGTCTTCATCGATGAGGTACTCGGCCGAAGGCTCGCCGGTCAGCTCAGTCGGCAAGGGCAGGCCGGCTTTGTTCCTGATGATTGTGGTATCCGGCGATTTGGGATGAGGATGAGCGTAGATCAGTCCGAAGATCCTCCACGGGAGGCGGTCGTTCATCTGGTGAGTTCTGGCAGCTACGACTTCTTCCTCGGCGTTCACCAGAAGGCTCACGTGACATGTCGCACAGGTGGGGCCGGTGATATCCTCTCCAACCTTCCAGGGCACGGCTTCGAAATCCCAGCGGTCGGCCAGGGCTGAGTGAATATTGCCGTGCTTGCTGACCTCGTACACTTTGTAAGCCGGGACGTCCGGACCCTTGTGACACTGGGAGCAGGTGTAGGGCTTTCTGGCCATTTCGATAGCGAATTCGTGGCGGGTGTGACATGCGGAGCAGGAACCCTTGCTCCCGTCCGGATTGATGCGTCCCACTCCCTGATTGGGCCAGCCCGTGAGTACGGGAAATGTCATATCCCCGTAAGAGGTTTCTTTTTCTGCAAATCCCTTCACATCCACGAATGTTCCGTGGCACTGGCGGCAGGCATCGCTAAGAGTGTCCTCATCGGGGTCGGACAGGGTCATCGTCATGTTCCGGAGACTCTGGATGCCTGTCACGGTCTTTGCGAGATCCTGAAAAATCGGATTGTTCTCGAGATTGCCGTAAGCGTGAGACATGATGTTCTTCTCGAACTGTCCGGCCTCCACAGGATGGCATGTGGAGCAGTCCTGGGGCGTGACCACGACATGAACCCGGTAGCCGTTGTGTTCAAAAGAGTCCTTGTGCTTTTCAGGGTTCAAAGTGTGGCATTCCGCACAGCCCACAACCACTTCCGCAAGCTCTTGGGGAATTTGCTCGTAGGAAACTCGCCTGTTGTTCTCAGGCAACTCCTTTGCGGTCTTGGGTGTTGTCTTCGACATGCGGCTTTGGTGCCACCCCGACGCGATGCCCGGATGCAACGAAAGGTGGCATTCCAGGCAAGATGCGGAATCGTCGCTCACGGGAGCATCCGCCGCGAAAGCGGGGAAAAAGATAGCGAGGGTCAGAAGAAATGGGAAAAGAATGTGCCTCATCGTTTTCTCCTCATCGACTGGAAACAAGGAGAGGATCGAATCTTCCCTGTTCGGCGCTCTCCCTGTCCCGCCCCCGGTCAGGGGCAGGGAATTGTTTTCAAGGCTTCTTCGGCCAAACCCTTGACATCATGCTTCCCGATTTCGTCCCGGAAATCAATAGATATTTCGGAACGATCCCGAGACAGCTCACCAAGGAGCGAGCAGGCCTCGGGGATCCGCAAAAGGCCCATGACCCGGCTTGCGAGCCCTCTCACGGTGGCATCGGGGGAGCCGAGGTAGCTCATAAGGTGCTCAGCGCCGCTCCTGAAAAGTTCAGGCCGACTTTCAGCGGCCCGGGCTATTCCCCACAGCAGGCCTCTCTGAAGGCGATCGAGCTCCAGGTAATTTCCATCCTGTCTCGCGTAGGACAGGAGGATCGGAGCATATTCGATCGCGAGCACGTGGTGGCGGGCCAAAACCTCTCCCATGGCCTCGGGGGCTCCCCATCCGATGCCTCCCGATTCGTCGTTGAGACTCCACATAAGC
>Ga0209164_1001817_pt1 | contig 25239 bp, 21 predicted proteins | sample MTBNYHSulfiMetaG_FD_187458 | JGI IMG/M metagenome (GOLD analysis project Ga0209164, IMG submission 187458) | Enrichment culture microbial communities from rom New York Harbor, USA that are MTBE-degrading - MTBE-NYH (New York Harbor Sulfidogenic)... | ecosystem: Environmental > Aquatic > Marine >... | reverse complement strand
CCAGCCAGCGCGATACCCAATGAAGGTATTGAGATGTCCGTCTTTGTTGTCCTTGCCGGCCTCGAATCCTACGAAGGTGTTTTGATCACCGGAACCAAAAACGCCGGTTGTCACAGGCCCAAATCCGGCTTTATAACCGATAAAGGTGTTGTCATCTCCATTGGCTTTTTCTCCTGAACAGCTTCCAACAAAGGTGTTGCGTTGTCCGGTGCTGAGGAGCCATCCGGAGTATAATCCAACGAATGTATTGTCGTCCCCGCTTACGACTGCGCTTCCGGCATAACCACCCACAAAAGTGTTGCACCATGCTTCGCCAGCCATAGTTTCTCCAGCGCTAACGCCGATGAGTGTGTTACCACCCACGCTATCAAAAAGAAGGCTCTTTCCCGCATCTCGTCCATAGGTGGTATTAAGAAACCCTTCAGTTCCCTGGTCAATGATCTCTTCCTCGTAGCCTTCGGAAGGTTCAACCATCGCTGCTACTTCCACCTCCAACGGGTCGGCAATAGCCCCTCCTCCTGCCGACCCACCATCTCTGTCCGTAATGATCTCCGTTTTATTGCCGGGAAAGCCGATTTCTGAAAAACCAACCAGGGCCACAAGTGCAACCAAAACCACGAGACTCTTTTTCATATAGAAGACCTCCCTTTGTTAATAGCTATGGTTTAAGTGGAAAAGAAACTCCTGGTCCTAACTTCGGCAATCAAATTTCCAGCAGAGCCCAAGGGGTTCACAGGGAAAAACAAAAACCGCCTTCTGACAAGAAAAAGGTGGGCGTTCATGGATCTCATTGTTTTGGCAAATTTCGGCGTTGAGAAATGAAACAACATTGCCAGGCTTTCTTTCCTATCTGAAAGTACCCCAACTGAAACTTGCTTGCATCAGCCTTTCATAGCAGATCAGCCGAAATTCGGGCCGACCTCAACAACAATTCAAAACCTATACTTGAAAAGACGCGACTCAAATATAAGCCGATTCTCTGGCCAATTTACCACAAAGTGCGGGTGCCCGCAAACCGTATTGATTGAGGCCAAACTGGTTGCCTTTTCTTAATCTATATCAGCGACCGGCAGATTCCTGATAAAGTCGTTCAAGCTTCGTGCGCCGTGGAAATACCATCTGGATAACTCACACATTCAGCCCTACCGAAAATGACATAACTGCCATAGCCTTTTGTGTCAACTTGGTTTGGCAGTCTTTCCATGCCTGCAGGGTGTCCGGTCCTTGATCGCCAATCCCGCATACTTTCATTCCTGTTGCGGTTAATGGATGCAATTGTTCTCAATCCATGCCTTCAGGGCGCGGCACTGCTCGGGGACGGGCGGTTCCGAATCGCCTGGATCCGATCCAGGACAGGGGGATGGCTGTAGCTCAGAAACACCTTGAGGGGATGGGGCGTCAGGTTGGAGAGGGCGTCGACGCTCAGTTTTTTGAGGGCCGAGATCATGGACTCGGGTTTTTGGTAGGTATCCACGGCAAAGGCATCGGCCTCGTATTCGTGCCTGCGGGAGAGGATGTTCCCGAACACAGAGAGGAGCATCTCTATGGGGGCGTACAGGAACCCGAAAAAAAAGAGGCTCGCATAGACGGAGACATGATCCATCCCAAATGCCGCAAACAGCTCCCTGTTGTTGATGAAAAGGGAGAGGATGAAAAACATGAGCCCGCTGGTGAGGATGGATAGGAACATGGATTTGAGGATGTGTTTCTTCCTGTAATGGCCCATTTCGTGGGCCAGGACCGACACCAGTTCATCGATGGTGTGCTTTTCAATCAGGGTGTCAAACAGGACGATCCGCTTGAACCTGCCGAAACCGGTGAAGAACGCGTTTGATTTGGTGGACCGCTTCGAACCGTCCATGGTGAATATGCCCTTCAGCTTCAAATTCTGCGTTATCGCATAGTCTTCGATGGCCGCCCTTAACTCACCTTCGGGGAGTGGGATGAATTTGTTGAAGATCGGCAGGATGACGACCGGAGCGACAAACATCAGACATATCTGAAAGAGTGTCAACGCCGTCCAGCACCATAGCCACGCCCACGGCCCGGCCTTTTCAAAAAACCAGAGCACACCGGAAAAAAGGACGCCCCCGATCACGGCTGCCAGGATCCAGGTCTTGAGGATATCCAGGACAAAGGTCTTCGGGGTTGTCTTGTTAAACCCGTATTTTTCTTCAATGACAAAGGTGCTGTAGATGGAGAATGGGATGGACATGATTTGAGAGATCAGCATGAGGACGCCGGCAAAGATGAGGCCGGTCGGGATGGTGCCCAGATGAAAGCCCCGGGCGAAATGATCGACCTGGTTGAAGCCCCCCATGAGGATGAAGGCGATGGTCAGCGGGGTGGCGATGGAATCTGCAACAAACCCGAATCGGGTGGTTTCTTTCAGGTATTCCTGCGATTTTCCATATTTTTCCCTGTCATAATACCCCGCGAACTCCTCGGGGAGATCCGTACGTAAATAGCGCAAATTCAGAGTATCGACCGCCAGGTCCAACAGGTAGTCGCCCACCAGAATTACGAGAATAATGATGAGAAAAGGATTCATTCAGCCCTGCAATGTGTGCGTGATCCAGGGGATGCGGCCCCCCTGGGGATAGGCTTCCCGCCCGATCCTATTACTGCGGAGTTCTGCCAGTACTTTTGTCCGGGACCCTCTCTAATGGATTGTCCTGCCAAAGTCAACACCCCCTGATCCGCGCCAGGCCGGATTATCTTATGATATGTCATTCATTGCCTCCCGTCCATATCCCTCCTGAAATGGAACCTCCAACCCCGTTGCCGCTGGAAATTCGTGAACCCTTACCTTTTCGCAGGAACGTCATGATTGAAGGGTTGCGATTTCTGAGAAATCCGCGTAAGCTCCGGCTCGAACGGAGGCGAGGATGTTGCGATGATCAGGGTGGAGAATCTCTTTTACAGATACGAGACAAAAAGTGACCATATTCTCAACGGCATCTCAATAGCGATTGAACAAGGGAAACATGTCGGCGTCATCGGACCGAACGGGTCCGGGAAAACCACATTTGTCCGCCATCTCAACGGCCTCCTGATCCCGACAACCGGAGAGGTATCGGTCGCTGGGATGAATACCAGGGACCCTGTCGCCGTCCAGAAGATTCGTCAGCGGGTGGGGATGGTATTTCAGAATCCGGAAAACCAGATCGTCGGCATGAGCGTGGAGGAAGACGTTTCCTTTGGCCCGGGCAACCTGAGACTCCCTCCCCTTGAAATACAGAAAAGAGTGGAGAAATCCCTTGCCATGGTGGGGATGGAAAGCTATGCCCGCAGGCCGCCCCACACCCTTTCGAACGGTGAAAAACAACTGGTGGCCATTGCGGGAGTTCTGGCCATGGAGCCGATGCATATCATCTTTGACGAACCCACGACCTATCTGGACCCATCCGCACGGGAAAGGGTCCTGCAGGTCATTACCAGGCTGAATAAGCAGGGAATTACGATCATTCATGTGACCCACGACATGGATGAGATCGCTCAGGCGGATGAAATAGTAGTGCTCCATGAGGGAAGGGTTGCCCTGCGGGAGGCGCCTGCGGCGGTGTTTACCCGCGTGGAATGGCTCAGAGACCTTGGCGTGGGCATTCCAAGGGTTACCGAAGTGATGTGGCATTTAAAACAGAAGGGGCTGAATGTGCGTACCGATATCTTCTCCTTAGAGGAAGCCTGCATGGAACTCGCCGATTTGATCAGGCCTCAACCCGGTTAGACCCTTGCAGTTTCAGGCACTTCAAACGCCGCATCCAAAACTTTTAGGCACGTGACGCATTTCTTATGCACATAGGACAGTACATTCCCGGCGATTCAACGATCCATCGATTGGATCCGAGGGTTAAAATCGGCTCGACGATTGTGTTGAGCATGTTGATCTTGAAGGGAGGAATATTTAGCGGGACCTTGGTCAGCGCATTTTTGATTGCCGTTATTGCGCTATCACATATCGGCGTCAACCCCATGATCAGGTCCTTCAGGCCGGTCCTGGTGTTTTTTGCGCTTCTTTTCTTTGTCCATCTTTTGTTTACAGGTGGAAAACCGATTCCTCCGTTTCCCCCGTGGCGCGTGACCGTCACCTATGAAGGCCTTTACAGGGGGGCGATCACCACATGGCAATTCGCCCTTCTTATATGGAGCGCGGCCATCTTGACCATGACCACGTTGCCCACGGAACTGGTCAGCGGCATCGAAAGGCTCCTCCGGCCTCTCAAGCGGCTGAGGGTGCCCTCCCACGATCTCGCCATGATGGTATCGGTCGCCCTGAGATTCGTACCCACGTTTCTTGAAGAAATAGACACGATCAAGGCCGCACAGATGGCCAGAGGGGCCAGTTTCAGGTCGGGCCCGTTTATCCTCAGAGCCCGGGCCGCCATATCCCTGTTGCCGCCTCTGATCCTACGGACCTTGCGCAGGGCGGACGAGCTTGTGACCGCCATGGAGGCGCGGGGATACCGAAGGGGCCCTCGCACCTATATGAAGGAACTGGCCATGCGCCGGGCCGATTATGTGGCGGTGATGGTGATGATAGGAATGATATGTCTTTATTTCGTCAGCGCGTGAACGTATCCTTAGAGACGACGCCCGGATGTCGAATGCACGGTGACCAAGCCCCACCCCCCGCATGCTTAAGGGACATGGGGATCTCCCAACAGGGCCCTCGGTGCGCACACCATTGAAAATGGGGAGTGGGGTTGCCGCTGGATCGCTTCCGCCTTGTGGCGCGAAAGGCAGGACGAACGGATGTGGGGGATTACTCCATGAGCTTGAATTTGGCTTTGATCGCCCCGCAGACAGGGCAGTTCTCCGGGGCCTCGTCCTCGCTGACATACCCACAAACCTGACAGACATAATAGACCGTATGTCGATCCGCCAGCATATCGGTCATGGCCTTTTTGTAAAGGTCGGCATGGCGGCTTTCCACGTCGCGGGACTGGGAGAAGGCATTCGATACGCTCTCCTTCCCTTCATCCGATGCGTCTTTGATAAGCTTGGGGTATTCCTCCACGTTGGCCTTGATCTCGTTCTGGAAGGCCCTTTCGATATTTTCTTCGGTAGAGCCGATCTTGCCGCGCATCAGCCGCAGGTACCTGCGGGCGTGGACCGATTCCGCGTCGGATATGGCCCGAAAGAGACGTGCGATCTGGGGGTAGCCGTCCGACTCGGCTTTTTTTGCAAAAGCGTCGTTTCGAACCGCGGCCTTGGACTCGGCGGCGAAGGCATAGGCGAGATTTTTTTCTGTATTTTCAGGCATAATTCCGGGATCCTTAGGTAAAACTGGGAACTGGAGGTCGGATAGTGGCCGCGGCCCACCGGTTGGGTAGAATAGAGCGAAACCCGACGCTATGGGGCGTACGACGCCCTATCCCGCGGCTTCTCTCTAATCTCCCATCTCCGCCATGTGATCGTCGTAGAGCGTTTCGAGGGCCAGCTTGTGTTTGGCCTCCTCCTGGCGCAACAACTTCAATACCTTGAGCAGTTCCGCATTATCCGTCTTTTCGGACAGATCTCTATAGAGTTGAAGGGCCTTTTCTTCCCGTTTCATGGCGAGTCTCAAGATATCCGGATAGCCCATACCCTTTTCGTATTTCATATCCTCGATATAATTGCTTCGCTTGATATCCGTAATCCATTCAAACTTGTAATCAGACAACTTGGTTTCACCCGTGAGGAGACCCTCCAATAGGGCTTTATGTTTTCGTTCCTCTTTGGCGAAATCCTCGAAGGCCTTTTTGGCCCCGGAATAACTTTCCTGGTTGCTGGCATCTTCGTAGAAGGCGATGGCCTCCTCCTCTTTGCCGATGGCGTAGCGAACGATTTCTTCAAAGGATTGAAAGCTCATGATTTTCTCCTTGCTAAGGTTATTGTTAATCCCCATATTATAAGAAAGTTTGTTGGATGTCAAAAAATATTGGCTGTAGCGACCGATACATCACTCCAGAAAGGAGGCTAAGACCGATGACCCATTATCTGATTGTGGGAAACGGCGTTGCCGGGACAACTGCCGCGGAAACTATCCGAAAGGAGGACAAAAACGGGCCTATCACGATCCTTACGGATGAGGACATCCCCTTCTACTACCGGATCCGGCTGAGCGAATATCTTTCAGGAGATCTTTCCGAACAGGACCTGGTCGCCAAAGGAGCATCGTGGTACCTGGATCACGGAATTGACTTAAAGCTGAACGCCCTTGTTGTGGCAGCAGAACCAGGGGAAAAGGTCGTCATTTTTAAGAACGGGGAGAGGATTTCCTATGACTCGCTCCTAATCGCCACAGGAAGCCATTCATTTATTCCACCCATCAAGGGTGCGGACAAAAAGGGCGTATTTGCCCTGCGTTCCATCCAGGATGCACGCGACATCTCGGCCTATGGCAAGGAGATTGAGGAGGTGGTCCTGATCGGGGGCGGTCTCCTGGGCCTCGAGGCAGGAAACGCCCTTCGGAAAAAGGGAAAAAAGGTGAAGGTTGTTGAATTTTTTCCTCGACTCCTGCCGAGGCAACTGGATGTGGAGGGGGCGAAGAGACTCCGGAGGATGCTGGAGGGGATGGGGTTCTCTTTCAAATTGGGGGCCAAGACAGAACAAATCAGTGGGCAGGATCGGGTCGACGGGGTTCTCCTGGAAGGCGGTGAAAACCTGCCGGCAGAGATGGTGATCATTTCTGCAGGCGTGCGTCCCAACATGGCGTTGGCTGAATCCCTGGGTCTCGACCGGGACAAGGGCATACGGGTAAATGAACGGATGGAGACGAGCCAATCCGGTGTCTATGCAGCAGGTGACGTGGCTGAATTCAATGGAATTCCTTACGGCATATGGCCAGCCGCTATGGAGCAGGGAAAGATCGCCGGGGCAAATATGGCAGGAGTAGATATGGGTTATCAGGGGACCACCATGTCCAACACCCTCAAGGTGGCGGGAGTGGATCTGGCCTCTGCCGGCAATATCGATGCTGACAATGAATTGAAGGCCCGGGTGGCCACGGGTGAAGGGGTTTACAAAAAAATCGTCACGGATAACGGACGGATTGTCGGGTGCATCATGTTGGGGGATACCAAGGGCTTCACAAAAATCACCCGGGCAATTGCCGAAAAGCTGGATGTTTCCAAGATAGAGGATCCGACGATACTGGAAGGTTTTCGGTGATCATTTGTGGACCGGGTTATCAGGGTAAAATGCCCTCGGACCGGCATCGTTTGCGCCTATTCAGAGGGTCTCCAGGTGAACCAGAGGCCCGCTGTCCATGGTTGTTCGAAGGGCGCCCGCACTTCCGGTCGGTTCCTCGATACAGAGACGGTGACACATCAGCTTTTAAAACCCTATGAACTGACATGACAAAAACGCAGCTCCAGCTTTTTCGAAACTTACTGACAGAATGGTACACCGTGAACAAGAGGGAATTGCCATGGCGAACCACAATGGATCCCTATCGCATCTGGGTTTCCGAGGTCATGCTGCAACAGACCCAGGTCAACACGGCCTTGCCTTTCTATCACAATTTTTTGGAGCGCTTCCCCGGCATTCGGGACCTGGCCGGGGCAGACCTGCAAGAGGTCCTGAAGTCTTGGGAGGGGATGGGATATTATGGTCGGGCCCGCAATCTCTTCAAGGCTGCCGGGAGGGTCGCCCGGCAGAACGGGGGAAGTGTTCCGGATGACTGGGAAGACTTCAGGAAGCTGCCAGGCGTAGGGGATTACATTGCCGCGGCCGTACTCAGCATGGCCTTTGGAAAACCATATCCGGTGGTGGACGGCAATGTGAAGCGCGTTCTTTCCCGCCTCCTCCTCCTGGAAGACCCGGTAAACCAGTCGGCATCCGGTAAGAGCTTTTGCCGGGCAGCCGCGCAGTTCCTGGATCGTCAGGATCCGGGGACCTTTAACCAGGCCATGATGGAACTGGGGGCCATGGTCTGCAGGCCGCAGCAAGCGCTCTGCAGCAGATGTCCGGTGCATGCCCTCTGTCTCGCATATCAGGCCGGGCGGGTCACGGAATTTCCAAAAAGGATAAAGAAAAGTCCAACGCCTCAGTACGCGATTGCGGTGGGTATCGTATTCAAAAATGGGCGGCTGCTCATCACCCGTCGAAGGCCGGAAGGATTGTTGGGGGGCCTCTGGGAATTTCCAGGGGGAAAAATTCTGGATGGGGAAACCCCCGAGGCCGCCTGTATGAGAGAGCTGGAGGAGGAGGTCAATCTGACCATCAGGGTGGATTCATACCTGTGCAGCGTCAGGCACGCATACACCCATTTCAGGATTGTGATGGATGTCTTCTGTTGCTCGCATGTCTCCGGCAGGGTCAGACTGAACGGTCCCGTGGATCATCGCTGGATCTCGCTCCAGAAACTGGGTGATTATCCGTTTCCCAAGGCCAATCACAAATTCATGCCTCAATTGCGGGAATATGTATCCCGGCAGCCGAGGTGATGCAAGGGATCTGTAGGGACAGTGAGACCTCAGAAGGATGTGAAAGATGCTGAAGCCGACCGTAATGACAGGATTGCTCTTTTTGATCCTGGGATGTCCATGCTGGGCGTTTGCAGAAGAGGGAGGAAACGTATCAATGGAATCACATGAAAGGAGTCTGGAAACAGCCACATTTGCAGGGGGGTGTTTCTGGTGCATGGAATCGGATTTCGAGAAGGTGGAAGGGGTCGTCCAAGTTGTTTCCGGTTACACAGGAGGGCATACTGAAAACCCCACCTACGGAGAGGTATCCGCCGGCGTCACCGGTCATGCGGAGGCCGTACAGGTGCATTACCATCCGAAAAGGGTTTCCTATGGAGATCTGCTGGATATCTTCTGGCGGCATGTGGACCCCACCGATGCGGGCGGTCAGTTCGTTGACAGGGGATCCCAGTACCGGACCGCTATCTTTTATCACAATGACGGGCAGAAAGAACTTGCGGAGGCCTCCAAACAGGCGATCGGCCGATCAGGGAGATTTGACAGGCCGATCGTCACAGAGATCCTGCCGCTGACGACATTTTATCCGGCCGAAGATTACCATCAGGGTTACCACAGAAGAGATCCCATGCGTTATCGGCAATATCGACTGGGATCGGGCAGGGACCGGTTCATTCAAAGGATATGGGACGCATCAGGAAAGGCGCCTGCGAAAGGTCCATACAGAGGGCATGATCCCTACAAAAAGCCCGATGATGCTGTTCTTAAGGAGATTCTGACACCGATGCAATACCAGGTGACCCAGGAAGAGGGTACCGAGCCGCCGTTTCAAAATGCGTACTGGGACAACAAAAGACCCGGCATATATGTGGACGTGGTCTCCGGAGAACCGCTCTTCATTTCCATCGACAAGTTCGATTCCGGGACCGGATGGCCCAGCTTTACCAGACCCCTTGAACCAGGCAATATCATCGAAAGAGAAGATCAACGTCTTTTCACGGTTCGAACAGAGGTCAAAAGCCGCCATGGCGATTCCCACCTGGGACACGTGTTTCCAGATGGTCCCAAGCCAACGGGAAGAAGGTATTGCATCAATTCGGCCTCCCTCCGCTTTATCCCGAAAGAAAACCTGGAAAAAGAGGGCTACGGCCGATATATAAAAGCGTTTGAAGCAGACCGCTGACAGAAGCGCTGACGATGGTCTTTTCAGATATGGGCATGTCAACTGACCCCTAGCGCAGGGGGTAGGGGGAAGGCGCGGCTTGATGCCGCACCTTCCTGTCTTAGGTGGGTGTCGGAAAGAAAGTATGGTCAAGGGGCGAATCGACAGAACATCCTGGCTTTTTCTCAGTCCATCACCCCCCCCTTCTCAAGCATCGTTGCAGGGATGTCGAGACTATTTTTTGGGTTGTGGAATAATCACCGCCTGGGGTTCATGCTTCTTGCCCATGTTGGCCAGTTGCTCCTGGCTCAGGGGAGTGCCGTACCCCACATACTGAACCGTCGGCTTGAGCGGATTTTCGACCGGAATCCACTTGCCGTCCACAAAATCCTCGTAGGCGCAATCGTAGCCCACCCCGTCGACCACCGGGATGACGCCTTTGAGACTGGAAAGCTTGCCGTCTTTCAGCCAGGTGAGTTTCAGTGTGCCCTTGCGCACCTGGTCAACGATTTCTGTGACATGGCATGCTTCGCAGTCGCGGCCCTTTTTCATGATCGAGTGGCTCATGTGGGGGGCGAACATGAGGAAGGTCTTATTATTGCCGACCAGGAAGGTTTGCATATTGGCCGAAGAAACCTTGTTCTCGTAATTCATCAGAAACACCCAGTCATGGACCGGCCGGGCCTTGCGCTCACCCTTTTTGACCATGTGGTCGAAGTGGCAGTTGGTGCAGGATACCACGTGGCGCACGTGGCAGGCCTTGCAGTCGAGTCGATCCTTGTGCACGGTGTGCGCCTCGGTCGGCTTGAGGTCGTCATGGCAGTTTTCGCATTGGGTTTGCATGGCGCCCGGCTGTTTCATGGAAACATATGCTTTGCCGTCCCCATGCATTTCCCGGGCCGAATGACAGTCTGTGCATACCATTCCCTGGGCAACGTGAACATCCTCCTGCCCGGCCTTGTGGTCGATGGCGATCATCGATTTTTCGCGGGCGTGGCATTTCAGGCACATGCCCTGCTTGGTGGCCGCATCCTTGGTATAGGCGTCGATCTTGCAACCGGTCTGAACCGTCTCGGCCTTGTGGCAGACATCGCAACCGCCGTTGTGGCAGCCCTTGCAGCCGAGTTTGTCATAAGGCACCCCGGTGAGGGTCTCCAGGCCGCCCTGTTTCGCTTCGTACCAGTATTCCATTCCCCTCGCCGTGTAATGGAGGCTTTTCAGGTAGAAACAGTCTGTGATTTCCTGGGCGCCTGCGATTCCGCCCCCCAGGACGGCGACGACACAGACGAATGTTCCGAGAATGATCCGACGCATTTGCATGTTCATCCCCTCGTCTTTTTGACGGACAAGAGAAACAGCGCACGCCGACAGCAAACCGATTGAAGATCTGACTGATTTCATGGTTCTGTCTCCTGGTGTAGGTTGTGGGGGCTTCTTCGACTCAAACGGATTAATAGAATTTAGGTCAGCAATTCCCGTACCAAAGAAAGCCATTCGAATGATCTATTCATAACATCATGATTTATCAATAAAAAGCTCTTCCTATCCCCTTTGTTGCGTAACCATGGGCTCTCCGGATGGGAACCAAGTGAACCCATGAGCCGGTGAAAATGGGAACAGAATACATCCCTTTTCGGGATTTTTGATTGACGAAACAGGGTTGTTTTGGTAATCTTTTTACGCCCTGCAAAACGTCATGACATTCATCTGACCTCTTTTCCAAAATGACTGCGACCCGTGCGGTTGGACCCCGTATGCAGGCCTCCGGCGTGGAGGCTTGTGTGGATCGGTATATAAGCTTACATATAGAGAATTTCGTTCAGGACAGCCCATGGAATCGGTCAAGAAGCATTACCGAACTATATTGGACAGTATCGCAGATGGCGTCTTTACGGTGGATTTGGATTGGCGGATCACCTCTTTCAACAAGGCAGCGGGGAAGATAACCGGCATTTCAAGAGAAGAGGCGATCGGCCGACCCTGTTCCGAGGTTTTCAAGGCTGATGTCTGCCAGACCGACTGCACCCTCAGGCAGACCATTCAGACGCAGGTGCCTGTGCGGAATATGCCGGTTCATATTGTCCGCGCCGATCAGAAGGTGATCCCCATCAGCATCAACACCAACCTCCTGAGAAACGATTCGGGTGAGGTGATCGGCGGTGTTGAGACCTTCCGCGATCTGACCGTAGTCCATCGACTTCGCAGGGAACTCCTCAAGCAGCATTCCTTTGAAGATATTGTGAGCAAGAACGGGAAGATGCTGAGGGTCTTTTCCGTCCTTCCCCAGATCGCTGCAAGCAGCAGCACCGTTCTCATCCAAGGCGCCAGCGGCACCGGAAAAGAGCTGATTGCCAGGGCCATACACAATAACAGCGCTAAACGGAATGGCCCTTTCATCGCCGTCAACTGCGGCGCACTGCCGGAAACCCTATGTGAATCGGAGCTGTTCGGGTATATGACCGGCGCCTTCACCGATGCCAAAAAAGACAAGCCGGGAAGATTCGCCTTAGCCCAGGACGGCACGATCCTGCTGGACGAGATCGGCGACGTATCGCCGTCTGTTCAGGTTCGCCTCCTGAGGGTTCTGGAAGAAAAGGTGTTTGAACCGTTAGGGTCCACAAAGACGGTTAAAACCAACGCCCGGGTGATTGCCGCGACCCATCGAAACCTGGAAGAATTGACAAAGGAGGGCCGATTTCGGCAAGATCTCTATTACCGAATCAACGTGATCAGGGTCCATTTGCCGGAATTGTGTGAAAGAAAGGAAGATATTCCCATCCTGGTAGATCACTTCATTGACCGGTTCAACCAATTGAATGGCAAAAGGATTGTGGGCATAAGCCAGGAAGCGATGGCCGCCCTGATGCTTTATGACTGGCCGGGAAATATCAGAGAGCTGGAAAACGCCATTGAGCATGCCTTTGTGCTTTCTCAGGGGGAAATGATCCTTTTGCAGCATCTCCCCGAGCAATTGATTCCGCAGGACCAATCGATGCCGGTCCCCACAGGCTTCACCCTTCAGGAGATTGAAAGGCGCGCCATCGAACAAACCCTCCAAAGGAATCATTGGAAAAGGATGGCCACAGCCCGGGAACTGGGAATAGACAAGAACACCCTGAGACGAAAGATCCAGCGCCACGGGATCATGCGGTAACCCATCTTTTACCCTCGCTTTGGTTCGGCGGCGCCCCTTTGGTGCATCGTAGGCGTGAGGGTTGCCGTTAGCATGAGGGCTGCGAGGCTTGTTCCGGCAAGGGACAGGAAAACCACCCTGTAGGTATGGGTGACATCGAAAAGGTACCCGGCCAGAAAAGGGCCGAAGGCGCCGCCGATGGTGGTGCTGAAAATGACCGTCCCCAAAAGGACCCCGTGGGACTTCGTCCCGAAGAACTCCGCCACCGTGGGCGATATGAGGGCGTAAAATCCGCCATGGCCAAGGCCCTGGAGGACAGCGAAGACATAGAACATCCACAATGCGCTGGCCCAGGGAAGATAGCACATGGCTGCAAAGATGAAAGCAAAAGAGATTATCAGCGCCCTCTTGGTCCCGATCCTGTCCGCGGCCGCCCCCATGACCAGGCGGCCTGCCATACTCACTCCGCCCAGAATTGATAGGACCGTGGCGGCCTTTGCACTCGGTATCCCCACATCGATCACGTGGGGAACGATATGCAGCAGAATGGTGTAGGTGCAGGAAACCACGAGGAGAGAAATCAGGCAGAGGGACCAGAACTGCCGGGTGGTCAGGGCTTCCCGAAATGAGATCCCCTGCTCAGGCGGTCGGTTGCCGCCCCATTCGACCGGTCTCATATTATCTGGATACTGTTTCTTAAGGGCGGGATCCCGCACGAGCAACTGGGCCAGAACCACATAAGAGGCAAGGATGATCGCGCCCAGGATGAAAAAACAGGTGCGCCATGGAACTACCTTCATAATCAATACGATGAAAAGGGGGGCGATCACCATGCCAAGACCTGTTCCGACCTTGATGATTCCGCTCATGATGCCTCGCATGGTGAAAAACCACCGGGCAGCGGTGGAAAGTAGCACCACATCGGTTCCACTCAGCCCCGTTCCGATGATGAGACCATAAAAGAGATAGATCTCCCAGAGACGATCCAGGCCGGACATCAACATATATCCGCATCCCATAAAGAGGCCACAGCCTGTCATAATGAGCCGTGGCCCGACCCGGTCGTTCAGCCCTCCCAGAATGACGCCCCCGATTCCGTGGACAAGCAGACTCATGGAGGCCGCACCGGCCACCGAGGCCCTGCTCCATCCGAATTCCTGAACAAGTGGCGTAAAAAAAATGCCGTAGCTGTTGTGGATGCCCCACCCGATCACCTGGATAAGAAAACATGTGGCGACCACCACGTACCCATAGAAATAGCGGGGTGGGGAGGACTCTTCCAGCCCATCCAAGGGGTAAACTTTCTGCACAGGCTGCTCCTTCATGCGCATGTCCCCGGCCGGCCTGAGGCAAGCGTTCGTCCGGGGTCTCCTCCAAAGCCCTCCTCAGAAGGGTCAGGTGCCTTCAGGCATCCTGCCGCCTTCCGATCGGCCGTGCCCTTGGACCATTATTCCCGGAATAGCGCGTGGTTCTGCCTATCCATTGGGCCGGCTTTCAATGAGACCTTGACACAGGGGGGGGGTCGGGCCTCAGCTGGACGCCGGGGCTGTCCGGTTGCAATGTCATCATTTTGCTGGAAATTTAACACAGTGCCCTGCATGGGTCAAGGCGTGGATGCATGCATAAACAAAGCTTGAAAAAAAAGGTAAAGCCTTATATAAAGCAAGCTTATGCCCATGTGCGGCGGCCTTGTATTGCATCCGAACAAACCCCGGAGGGTCTTATATGGTAGACCAACTGACAACCGAGCAACTCAAACAAAAGGTCGACACGTTAGAAAAGGAACTCGCCAGACGAGAAAATTGGGAAAAGGAACTCCGGGAGAAAAGCGAACGGCTGTCACAGATCCTCCAGGAAACCTCAATCCCGACCTTTGTCATTGACAGCGACCACCGGGTGACCCATGTCAACAAGTCCTTCGAAACTCTGACCGGCATCTCTGCGGATGACATCATCGGTACCCGGAACCACTGGAGGGCGTTTTATCCCACCCAAAGACCTACCATGGCCGACCTGATCGTGGACAATCTCCCGGAACAGGACATGGCCAGGTATTACAAGGGTCGGTACCAGAAATCCGCATTTGTGGAAGGGGGCTATCAATCCGAGCGACAGTTTCGACACCTCAGAGAGGGGACCAGATGGCTTTTCTTTACCGCATCACCGTTGAAGGATGCCTCAGGGAGTCTTATCGGCGCCATTGAAACGCTTCAGGATATCACCGAACAAAAGCTGGCGGAACTGGCCCTTCAGAAATCAGAGCGGCGCATGAGGACCCTTATGGATTTCGTCCCATACCCGATCGTCGTATTTACCCTGACGGGCCGCGTATACTACGTGAACCCCTCTTTTACCGAAATATTCGGCTGGACCCTCGATGAATTGGAAGGAAAGACCATCCCTTACACGCCCCCGGGCCTTGAAGAAGAAACCGGCAAGGCGATACGAGAGCTTTTGGAAAAAAAGGTCATCCTTCGGCACGAAACCAAGCGGCTAACAAAAGACGGCCGGGTCCTGGACGTGGTCATGAGAGCCGCCGTCTATTCCGAAGACAGGAATGAACCCGCAGGGGAGCTTGTCCTGTTGAGGGATATTACCCGTGAGAAAAAGATTGCCCGCATGAACCAGACCATCCTCCGGTTCAGCACGTCTCTCCATGAATATCCTGATATGGAAGAACTCCTGGATTATATCAGCGCCGAGATCAAACAACTGTTGGGCACGGAGGGTGGTTTGGTGGTGCTCCTGGATGAAGAAAATCAGGAACTTTCCTACAAGGGCGCCGCATACGATGACAACACAACCCAAGAGAAGATAAAAGACATCCGATTTCCCGCGGATAGAAGCGTGGCCGGCAGGGTTATTCGAACCGGCCAGCCGATCATTGTTCCGGATACCTCCAAGGATCCGGATTTTTATCCGGGGATAGACAAAGAGCTTGGCTATAAGACCCGGAATCTGATCGAGGCGCCCTTGAGAAGCGGAGACCGAATTATCGGGGCCTTGTGCGGACGCAATAAAAAGGAAGGCGATTTCGACGAAACAGACCTCGAGCTGTTGAGCATGATGGCCGGGACCGTTGCCCTGGCCATAGAAAACGCCAGGTTCTCTGAAGAAATCATCGAGGCCTACAGGACCAATGAGTCATTGCTCAGGATCAGCAAGGCCCTCCCCGCGTACCCTGAGCTGGAGGGACTCCAGGATTACATCAGCCAGGAGATCAAACGACTCTTGGATTCCGAGGGCGCCCTTGTCATCCTGCTGGATGAAGAGAAGCAGGAACTCTACTTCATCGGCGCTGCCTATGACGACACCGCCACCCAAAAACGGATCAAGGAAATCCGGTTTCCCTTGGATGAGCTCGTGGCGGGAAAGGTGATCAAGACCGGCGAGCCCGTCATCGTTTCCGACACATCCACAAATCGAGAGCTTCACGGTGAGAGAGACAGGAAACTCGGCTACCATACGAGAAACCTCCTTTTGGTACCCCTGAAGAGCAAAGATCGGATTATCGGGGTCTTATGCGCCATCAACAAAAAGGGAGCGGAGCCCTTTGACCAGGCCAATGTGGAGTTGCTGAGCATGATCGCCGGAACCGTCGCCCTTTCCATCGATAATGCCCGCTTCGCTGAAGAATTGAAGCGCGCATACATTGAGGTCACGAGCATGAACCGGGCCAAGGACAAGGTGATTAACCACCTCTCTCATGAATTGAAGACCCCGGTATCTGTCCTCTCCGGCTCCCTCAACATACTGGAGAAAAATCTGAGACAGCTCCCTGAAGATAAATGGAAGAATACCGTCACCCGGAGCAAGAGAAATCTGGATCGCATCATAGAAATCCAGAGCCAGGTGGAAGACATCATGCGGGAGCGGCAGTACAGGTCTTATGGGCTCCTGACCCAGATACTCGATGAGTGTACGGATGAGCTGGAAACCCTGATTGCAGAGGAGGTGGGAGAGGGGCGGATTGTCGAGACCATCCGAAAAAAGATCGATGTCCTGTTTGGCCCCAAAAAACTTGAGTCGAAAGAGGTGGCCCTGGACCAATACGTCAGGGAGAGAATCGCAGTCCTCGATCCCCTGTTTTCCCATCGCCAGGTCGAAATCATATCCCGGCTCGAGCCTGCGCCATCCGTCTGCATGCCCCTCGATCCATTGCAAAAGACCATTGACGGCCTCATCAAAAACGCCGTTGAAAACACCCCGGATGAAGGGAAGATAGAGGTCATTGTCAGGGAAAAGGAGGGGGGGACCGAACTGGTGGTGCATGACGATGGGGTCGGCATCATAGGAGAGGATCAAAGAAGAATCTTTGAAGGATTTTTTGCCACCCAGGATACCATGGCCTATTCATCCAAGCGGGCCTTTGACTTCAATGCCGGAGGAAAAGGGGCCGATCTGTTGCGCATGAAGATCTTTTCCGAGCGGTACGGTTTTGAGATCCGCATGGAATCCTCCAGATGCAGATTTATACCGGAAAGCACAGATGTGTGCCCCGGGCGGATCAGCGACTGCGCTTATTGCACAACTGCTGAGGATTGCCGGCAAACAGGAGGAAGCACATTCTCTGTTTATTTCCCTGCAAAGGGGAAAACCGGGCCTGCAGCTCCATTCCGAAATATCCGGGGCCGCCAAATATCTAATGGATTCGATGAAAGTGAAGAGACATCATGAGGTGTGGCAATGGATTTTGATTTGACCCATGAGCAGAAGGACATCCAAAGGGCGGCAAGGGAATTTGCTGCCAAAGAGTTTACCGATGTTGCCCGGGACTATGACCTTGCCGAGACCTTTCCACGGGAGATCCTGAATAAGGCAAGGGAATTGGGTTTCTTAGGGCTTTTTGTGCCGGAGGAATACGGCGGCCCCGGTTTTGGGTTTCTGGAACATGCCCTGGTGCTGGAGGAATTCTGGAGCGTCGACCCGGGGATCGGTCAGCAGCTCTGTTCCGTTACCTTCGGGGCTGAAGAACTCCTTCTATACGGAACCGAAAGCCAGAAAAAGAGATACCTCCCGCCCCTTTTTGATGCCCAGGGGATTATGGGGTTTGCCATTACCGAGCCGGATGCAGGAAGTGACACGGCCTCGGCCAGCACCACGGCTGCCATGGACGGCGACGACTATGTCATCAACGGGAGTAAGGTAATGATCGGGAATGGGACGGTGGCCACATTTCTGTTGGTATACTGTCTAACCAACCCCGGTGAACCGGCCAGGAACTCCCGGCACAGCATCATCATCGTGGAAACGGACAGGAAAGGATACGAGGCCGACAGGATGGAGGGGAAAATGGGGATCCGGTGTTCGGATACGGCCATGGTCTATTTCAGCGATGTCCGGGTGCCCCGGGAAAACCTGGTGGGAGGAGAAGGGAACGGGTTTATCCAGCTGATGCACTTCTTTGACCGTTCACGGGCATATGTGGCCGCCCATGGACTGGGACTGGCCCAGGGCGCCATGGATATGGCCGTCAAACAGGCCCGGCAGCGGCGCCAGTTCGGTCGTCCCTTGGGATCCTTCCAGGCGACCCAGTTCAAGATTGCAGAAATGGCCACGAACATTGAGAGCGCCCGCAACATGGTGTACAAATCGGCATGGCTCCTGGACCAGGGGAGACCGGATACCAAATTGACGGCCATGGCCAAGTTGTACGCCTGCCGCGTCGCGGTTGAGACGGTTGATGAGGCCTTGCAGATTCACGGCGGATACGGTTACTTCAACGATCATGATATCGAAAGATTCTACCGGGCCGCCAAGGTGCTGGAGATCTACGAGGGGGCTAAGGAAGTGGAAAAGATGGTCATCGCACGGGAGATTCTGGGAAAATTAAAATAAACCCTGATTTCGAGCTTTCGCGCGGTACCGCAAAGCGGTTCACACAGGGGCTTGGCTGGCGTGCCGATTCGTAGCTTCGAGCCCTTAAACCTCCGCGCTTCTAAGCATTTTATGCAACGATACCGAGACTTTAACACCTATCTGCGAGAGATTTTCGGTGAAAGGGTCCAGAAGATATCTCTGGATGCCGGGCTCGGTTGTCCCAACCGCGACGGGACCCTCTCCCGAGAGGGGTGCCTTTTCTGCGACCGAAGGGGATCCGGCACCGGTGCCTTCATTGACGAGGGACTTTCCATTGACGATCAGATCGCCCGGGCAAAGGAGGTTATGCAGAGGCGCTACAAAGCGCGAAAATTCATCGCCTACTTTCAGTCCTTCACCAACACCTATGCCCCTGCCCCCCGTCTCAAATCCCTCTATGACCAGGCATTGGCCCAAAAGGGGATGGTGGGCCTCTCTGTGGCCACTCGACCGGACTGCGTGGACACTGAAATCCTGGCCCTCATCGGATCGTATCGGAGGGATTACCTCGTCTGGCTTGAATATGGTCTGCAATCGTCACATGACGCAACGCTAAGGCGGATCCATCGGGGGCATACGGTAGCCTGCTTTGAAAAGGGCGTCCGAATGGCCGCTGGCCAGGCCATCAACGTGTGCGCCCACATCATCCTGGGGCTTCCGGGTGAAGACCGCGACATGATGCTCGAGACCGCCCGATACCTCTCCCACCTCCCTATCCAGGGCCTAAAAATTCACCTCTTATATGTTGTCAAGGGAACCGCCCTGGCCGAACTCTATCGCAAAAAAGACTTCAGATGCCTGGGCAGAGACGAATACGCGAATCTCGTCGCGGATGTCCTGGAACTGCTCCCCCCGCACATGGTGATCCAGCGGCTCACCGGCGATCCCGCACCTTCCGAATTGGTGGCCCCGGCATGGGCCGGAGAAAAGCAGATAAATTTAAGATTCATTCAAGACACCCTTCAAAGGAGAAACACATGGCAGGGAAAACACTTTCAGACATCTATTGCTCGAGAATAAAGGTTGATCGTCTGACCGTATATCTGGCATCTACGGTGAAAGGGGCATTCCGGGTCGGACTGGGTTTGAACCCATCCACCCCTCCCGTACCATTTTTCAGCCGTCTGTTTCCGACCGCGCATCTCACAGAGGACGACCGTCTAAATCGACCCCTTGCCGATGCCGTGGAGGCGGCCTTGCGGAATACACCTTTAGAAAACGCCCTTTCCATGGATGTCTCGTTCACCCCGTTTCAATGGGCGGTATTGGAAGCCGTCGCGACCATCCCATTTGGCCAGACGCGGACGTATGGGGCGGTGGCTTCAATGGTGGGAAGGCCCCTCGGCGCCAGGGCCGTGGGCCAAGTCATGGGGAGGAACCCCCTTCCCCTGATCTTTCCTTGACATCGGGTGGTGGCTGCCGGGGGCCCCGGCGGTTTTGGAAGCGGGCTGGATGTGAAGCGATATTTGTTGGGCTACGAGGCGGATTCTTAGACGTCCGCACCTATTTTTGAGGGTCCCCCAGCTTTTCGCGGAGGAGCTGATCCATGGCGATCTTGTACTCGGCAGACCCGGGCGTCAGCGATTTCTTCTGGGCCAACTGGGCAACGACGTCCTTCTCCACCTTTTCGAACTGGTTACGACTCTGGGTGAAAATCCGGTCGATGGAGCGGTAGATATCTTCATCCGTGCCGTAGATCTCGATCACGTCCGGATCATTGATAAGGACCTCCATCAGATACTGGGTCATATACAGGGAGTAGGGATTTGGACGTGGGACCAGGTTGCGGATCGGCGAGACAAAATATTTGAAATCAAATTCTGAGCTGTTGAGCGCCATTTTCAGGCCTTTGAGGATAGAATCGGAAACAGCTGCCGCATTTTCAGTTTCGATAATCTTTTCCTCCAACAGGGTCTGACGCAGCTTGTTGTGAATTTCAGGGAGCTTAAACCTGAAAAATCTTCCCTGCTGAAAGGCCCTCTGCTTCTCCTGCCTCTCAAGTTTATTAATCAACTTATCCTGAACCCTGCCCGAATCTCTTGTATACATGGAAAACCTTTATGGAAAACCTTTGCGGCCTATTCCTTGGCTTTGGAAGGCACCGGAGCTTCCTTCTTATTCTTGCCGTCTGTCGAAGATGCGGCCTCTGACGTTTTGCCGACGTCAGAACCCTTTTCCGCGCCCCTGCTGCAGGTGGATCCGGACTTGGAGGCATAATCAGTGACGTACCAGCCTGTACCTTTCAGGTGAAAGGTGCTCTGAGAAATAACCTTCTTGATTTTTTGAGAATGGCACGCGTCGCACTCTTTAAGCGGCGGATCTGAAAATTTCTCCAAGGTTTCCATGTGGTGTCCGCATGCGTCACATTCATATTCGTAAATTGGCATTCCCCTATTCCTCCTTTATGTCACGCCTATTTGACAGATCCGGTGGCCCTGATACGAGTCCAAAACATAGTCCAATCGAGCCAGGGATGATTTTTTCAATATGTCAAAGGTCAGCGAATGAACAGTCTCTTCTTCCTCCGCCCGTTCCCTGTCCGTCACATCAAACCTCTGAAAAAACTTACAGAACCTGACGATATGAACCAGTTCGTGGGTGAAAATATATACCAGAAACGGTAGAAGCGCCAGGTCTTCATCCCTTCTGACCGCCCTCAGAATGAGATGGTCTTGCAGGCAGATGAAATAAAAGTCGCGCGTCTTGGTCCTGGGTTCAAAATCCTTTAACGCCCTCACACCCTTACTCAGCACCGCGAGGGCGAAGCTGCTGATCTCCTCCTGCTTCAGAGCGGAAAGGGTCTTCACATCATACCCATACCTATTGGCTTGCCCGATCGACGTCTTGAAGAAATTTCCTGTAGCATCCTCTGCAATGTCGAGGGCATCGCTTACTGTGATGATTTCATTCTGCCCGAAAGAGGCCATCTCAAAAGGCTCGTGGATTGGATATGATTCTGGCAGAAAATAAGGCCGACCCGGCATTTGTCAATATCTGAGCGGGATTTTTATATTGGTGGCGGTGACTGGATTTGAACCAGTGACTCTACGGATATGAGCCGTATGCTCTGACCAACTGAGCTACACCGCCGTCTACTTCCACAAACCTTATAATCTATCGAATTTTCATCTTTTGTCAATCAAATAATGACAGCGGGTTCACATCAGCGCTTGAAGGGAATTAAACGGGATACGGGATGGGGGGATTGAGGGCAATGCCCTCAATCCCCAAACTCCTCTTTACACGTACTTCTTAACCTCTTCTGTCAAGGCCGGAACCACATCAAAGAGATCGCCGACCACCCCATAGTCGGCCTTCTGAAATATGGGGGCATCCCCATCCTTGTTGATGGCCACGATCACCTTTGAGGTGCTCATGCCCGCCAAATGCTGAATCGCCCCGGATATGCCGCATGCCACATAAAGGTTCGGCGACACCACCTTTCCTGTCTGTCCCACCTGGTCCGAATGGGGCCGCCAGCCTGCATCCACAGCCGAACGGGAAGCCCCGACGCTGGCGCCGATTACATCGGCTAATGCCTCTAAAACATTGTAATTTTCAGGCCCCTTCATGCCGCGGCCGCCCGAGACGATCTTGTCTGCCTCTGTTAGGTCGACCTTGCCGCTCGCATCCTTGATCACATCAAGGACCTTCGTCTTGAGGTCGGCATCATCCAGTGTGAAGGCCGCATCCATCACCTCTGCGGATTTGGAAGGATCGGGCTCATTGATGGCCATTACCTTTGGCCTGGCAGTGGCCATCTGGGGCCAACTGTTTTCGAAGGTTACCTTTGCATATGCTTTGCCTGCATAGATGGGGCGGATCGCCACAAGTTTCCCGTCCTCAATGGCAAAAGCCGTGCAGTCCTGAGCCATGGCCACGTCTAATCTGGCAGCCAATCTTCCGGCCAGGTCCTTTCCCTCAACAGATGCGCCCAAAAGCAATATGCCCGGTTCATTGGCCTTTACCAACTGGGAAATAACAGAGACATACGCATCCGTCGTATAGGGTTCCAGCCTTGAATCGTCAGCCACCAGGACCTTGTTCGCCCCGTAAGGACCGAATTCCGCGGCCTTGTCTTTGATATTGGAACCGAGCAGCACCACTGTCAGTTCCTGACCCAAGGCATCGGCCAGACGCCTCCCTTCACTGACGAGTTCATAACTAATTTTTCGGATTTCTCCGTCCCTTTGCTCAGCAATTGTCCAAACTCCCTGTGCCATTTTTATCTCCTTACCTGTCTGTATTGATTCCACTTTCAAACATCATGCCATAGCGACGCCATGCATCCGGCGCAAGGGTTAGAGAACCTTTGCCTCTTCGTGGAGCAACTTCGCTAATTGTGCAGCCTTTTCCTGCGGCGTCTCCCCTTCGATAATCTTGCCCGCCTGCCTGCTGGGGGGCGGCGTCAGCTCCAGGATTTTCAGCTTTCTTGCGCCCGCTCCGAAATCGGCGCTGTTCAATCCCAGGCCTGCAAGAGACTTCTCCTCAAGGGGCTTTTTCTTGGCCTTCATTATTCCAGGCAATGAGGCATATCGCGGTTCATTCAAGCCCTTCTGTGCAGTGACCAGAGCCGGGAGCGTCGATGTGATGACCAGTGTCTCCCCCTCAATCGGCCGTTCCACCTTGATCGACTTGCCGTCCTCCGCCACTTCCATCTTGACAATCAGAGAAACCTGCGGGATGTTCAACAGCTCCGCGAGGGTGGCGCCGACAATGCCCAAATCATCATCTACGCCCCGCTGTCCGGTAAAAATCAGATCGTACTCAAGGCCCTTGACAGCCGCAGCGAGTGCCTTCGCATGGCCAAGCGAATCACTTCCGTTCAGTGCCTCGTCGCTGATGAGAATACCCTTGTCCGCGCCCATGGCCAGGGCGGTGCGTATCGATTCTGTGACCCTTTTCGGACCGAGTCCCACCACCGTGACCTCGCCCCCATGCTTTTCCTTCAGGCGTAAGGCCTCCTCTACACCAAATTCATCATAGGGATTCATGACCCATTTGACATCATCGGTCACAATGGACTGGCGATCCGATCCGATCTTGATCTGGGTCTCTGTATCCGGCACCTGTTTCAGACAAACGATAATATTCACGTTATCCTCCTTTCTTCAAACCCCGTTAACAGATTAATTTGTCAACAATATGATTTGTCGACAAGTATGATGAGCCTTCTCCCTTCACCCCACGCGTCATGATGACTGAAAAAACCAACGCACCAGGCTCCGGGTGTCTCCGGTTGACATATGAACGGAAATACCGGCCTATGCCTGGATACCTGTTGACTCGGGACAAGCCGTTATCCCGTCCAAAAAATATTCGCTGATCTGCCTGGCGACGGTCTTGATATCATATTGCCTGCGACTTGACAACACCCAACATCTCGACACTTCGTCCAAGGCCCCAAAAAATGCCCGCTTGGCCACGTTGGGCACGACATTTTTCTTGAAAAGGCCCGAGTTCTGACCTTCCACAATAATGTCTTCAATAATGTTGAGATATTGCGTAAATTTTTCATTTTTATATTCTTTCATGAACTTGCCGCTCTGGCGCAGTTCGACCTGAATGATCTCGGCCATGTCCTTATTATTATGGATAAGGCTCAGATGGGTCCACGCGAATTCTTCAAGCTTTTTAGCCGGATCGGTCAGGCTCACCATCCGTGAGTTCATGTTATCCAGCACGGCCTGCATCTGCTCCTCGAACAGGGAGATCAGGATATCATCCTTGTTTTCAAAATAGATGTAGATGGTTCCATCCGCGACCTGGGCCTCTTTCGCAATCTCCGATATCTTGGACTGATAGAAACCCTTCCTGGCAAAAACCTTGGTGGCCGCCGCAATAATTCTCTGATATTTTTCGTTGTTTTTTCTCTTTGCCATCAATTCGCACCGTTAATGAATGACTATTCATTCAGAAATCAGATACCATTGCGCGCAGGCCCTGTCAAGCCTTTTTCTGCATCTTTTTCGGTGAACCCTTAGAGAGGGCGGTCCTGATCAGGGGTTTTGGAGATGCCGGGACCTCCCTTTTACAGAAGCGCGGCTCTCAAGCCCGGCAAGAGGCATCGTCTCGAATTTGGAATGAGGGCAGCCCGCGAATGAATTCGCGGTTCCTATGCCAAACGCAGGTTGCGGCAAATTTGATCGGGCTGAACCAAGCGGCGGCGTGTGGAAATAATAGGAAATCGGGTGGCAATAACTTCTTGACAAAAAATTCATAGTTGAATTAAAGTGCGCATGTAGGTCATTTGGCAGAGTAAATTAAGCAACAAACAAGCGTATCCTAACGGTGATCAGGCGGCGGGACAACGCCCCACCCATATTTGACAATTCCAGAAAAAAAGGGAGGTGATTCAGTTCAGGCGTGAGTTTTTAAGGATGTGGAGAATAAACTCTTTAGTTGATAAAGGAGGGGACCATGCGCAGATTACTGGTTTTGACGACTGTTTTTTTGGTTATTGCAGGATTGGTCGCTATCGGCATCCCAACGGGCGCTTTCGCAAAAGACATTAAGGTGGGCGCTGTTATTAACCTGACAGGCCCGGCATCCACGTGGGGTCAATTCCACGCCAAAGGACAACAAGACTATTTCCGGTATATCAATGAAGAGAAGGGGGGCATCGCCGGCAACAAGATCGACCTGACGGTGGTTGACCATGCCTACAAGGTCCC